>ERZ1740065.2512-NODE-2512-length-11403-cov-5.379538_pt1 | contig 11403 bp, 8 predicted proteins | sample MGYA00581738_ERZ1740065 | MGnify/ENA primary metagenome ERZ1740065 (study PRJEB43018, sample SAMN04849749) | marine metagenome | isolation source: floating plastic debris | place: Pacific Ocean | collected 2008-09-01 | study: EMG produced TPA metagenomics...
CCACTTTGTGGATACCTACGAAGCGGGCCTCAAGCTGCTCGGCACCGAAATCAAGTCGATCCGACTGGGCGAGGCCAATCTGAAGGATGCGTACTGTGCCTTTGAAGATGGGGAATTGTACGTCCACAGTCTTTTTATCGCCGAATACAAGTACGGCAATCATTTCAACCACGAGACCCGTCGGCGTCGCAAGCTCCTACTCCGCCGCCGCGAATTGCTAAAGCTCGACAAACGCGTCAAAGAAAAGGGACTGGCCATCGTTCCCTACCGCCTCTACCTCTCCGAGCGGGGATTTGCCAAGCTCGAGATCGCCCTGGCCCAGGGTAAAAAATCCTACGACAAACGCGAAACCATCAAGGCCCGCGACAACAAACGCGAACTGGACCGCGTGAAAAAGCTCTACCGCTAGGTATCATCCCAGCTCGCTCCGCTTTCCGATCGAATTGTCCGCGATCAACGTTTTCCATTCTTCCTTTTCCCTTAACTTGAAGGGCAATAGGTGTTATCCATACCACTTTTGCTAACCCGCACTCGCTTGCAAAGACAATGACCCCATCATCAGCAACGTTTCGGGCGTCGCTTCCTGGAACATTCCCACCGAACCCCTGATCGTCGATTCCTGTTTCTCCCCGGAGCGCTACCTCCCAGGCTACATCATCACGCCGCCCACCGTGGGCCAGGAAATTCACAAGATTGCCTTTGATCCGCTGGATGACGAGGCCCTATACGTCACCACCTGGCGCCGGATGACCCACGGGGTGCAGGTCAGTATTTGGGACAGTGAATTGTACCGGGTAGACCTGAGGACCAATACTTCGACTTTTGTCACTACCCTCACCGATCATAGCCTGTACATCTTGGACGAAGCCCAGTCCCATCTGGTAGACAGTATGGAGCAGCTCGTATTTGAGGATGATCGGTTGCACCTCGGCCTGGGAGAACCCCACTGGCTGGACGAATACGGTACCGCACCCTGTTTATGGTGGCCAACCTAAGGACGAGAAGCTACGAAGTTATCGACGGGCCATTCCCCGAGGATTGCCCAAACCACGATATCAGTAGCGTACAAGTCGTTCCCAATCGACCGGGCGAGATTGTATACGTACTCAATCGGTCTTTCTACGACGAACTTGGGGAGTGCCGAAAGCGGCACGATCTCGTCCATCTCAACTTGAATACGGGAGTGGAAAATGTCTTGCTCATCGATTGGTAATGCCATCCCGAGCTGCTTTATTCCAGTAATAAATACCCGAAAGCTTGGAAATATGCGGATTTATTGGCATATTACGATATAAGCGACGGTATACTTAAAACCTGGTAAAGCCGTTGCGCACCTACCAGGGTAAAACCATTGGTACCTCCACGGTACCTGGCTTTCTTTTTTCCTATTTTCCTATTGATTTAACTTATGCAAATCCGATACGAACTTCTCCGCAAGGAGGGGTTTGGCTCGTGATGGGAGGGGGAAACAAAGTTGCTGGTAAAACAATTTGTGGTCTTTGGGGCCAACAAATAATTTTACTTTTTCGTGCTAAATTTTTACCTCTGCGACCTTTCATTATTTGTCATATGAGTAAGCAAAAAAACAACGAGCCCAGCCCCGAATCAGTCGGCGCCAGTGAAAATGGAAGTGCCCAGCAGAACGGTCAAAATGGGGCGACGGTGGTATCGCTCAAAGGGATGTACGAGGATTATTTTCTCGACTACGCGTCCTACGTGATTCTCGAGCGGGCCGTGCCGGGAATTGTCGATGGGCTCAAGCCCGTTCAGCGGCGGATCCTACACGCGATGAAGGAGATGGATGACGGGCGCTACCACAAGGTGGCCTACATCATCGGGCAGACGATGCAGTTTCACCCCCACGGGGACGCGGCCATCGGGGCGGCGCTGGTCAATATGGGGCAGAAGGATCTGTTGATCGACCCCCAGGGCAACTGGGGGGATACCCGGACCGGAGACGGGGCGGCGGCTTCGCGTTACATCGAGGCGCGGCTGACGAAATTTGCACTTGAGGTGGCTTTTAACCCCCAGACCACCGATTGGGGCATCTCCTACGATGGTCGCAAAAAAGAACCCATCGACCTACCCATGAAGTTTCCCCTGCTGCTTGCGCAGGGGGCCGATGGCATCGCAGTGGGTTTATCCACCAAAATTCTGCCCCACAATTTTATCGAACTCATCAAGGCCTCCATCAAAATTCTGCGGGGCAAACGCCCCAAGGTCTATCCCGATTTTTCCAACGGTGGGCTCATCGACGTCAGCGACTATACCGATGGGAAGCGCGGCGGCAAAGTCAAGGTCCGCGCCAAACTCGAACAGGTAGACAAGAGCACCCTCGCCATTCGCGAGCTGCCCTACGGCGTCACCACCACCAGTATGATCGATAGCATCGTCAAGGCCAACGATAAGGGCTCGATCAAGATCAAAAAAGTAACCGACAACACGGCGGCGGTGGTGGAAATCTTGATCGATCTGGCCCCCGGTATTTCTCCCGACGTTACGATGGACGCGCTCTACGCGTTTACCAACTGCGAAATCTCGATTTCTCCCAACGCCTGCGTCATTGTCGACGACAAGCCTCACTTCCTCACCGTCAGCGATATCCTAACCATTTGTACGGAAAACACCAAAGACCTGCTCCGCCAGGAATTGGAAATCAAGCGGGGTGAATTGGAAGAGCGCTGGCACTTTGTGAGCCTGGAGAAAATTTTTATCGAAAATCGCATCTATCACGAAATCGAAGAGGCCGAGAGCTGGGAAGAAGTCCTCGACATCATCGCGGTGGAATTGAAAAAATACGTCCGCACCCCCAGCGCAACCAAGCCCAAACGCGGCGACAAGCGCCTCCGACTCCAACGCGAGGTCACCGAAGACGACATCGCCCGGCTCACCGAGATTCGCATCAAACGGATTTCCAAGTACAATTCCTTCAAGGCCGACGAGTTGTTGAAGAAACTGGAAGAAGAACTCAAGCAGGTCAATTACGATCTCCAACACCTCACCGAGTTTGCCATCGCTTACTTCGAGGAGCTGTTGCGCAAATACGGCAAGGGCCGCGAACGCAAAACGGAAATCACCACCTTCGATGCGATCCAGGTCCGTCGGGTGGTGCAAAACAATACCAAACTCTACGTCGACCGCAAGAATGGCTTTATTGGGTCGAGCTTGAAAAAGGAGGAGTTTGTCGGGGACTGTGCCGATATTGACGACATCATCGTTTTTCGCAAGGATGGCAAATTTCAGGTGGTTCGGATGGCGGATAAGGTATTCGTCGGAAAAAACATCATCCACATTGCCGTGTGGAAAAAGGGGGACGAACGCACGACCTACAACCTGATTTACCTCGACGGTGCAACCGGCCGTACCATGGCCAAGCGCTTCAACGTCACCGCGATCACTCGGGAGCGGGAATACAATTTGACCAAGGGAACCAAGGGGTCCAAGCTCTTTTATTTTACCGCCAACCCCAACGGCGAAGCCGAGAAGGTCACCCTCCAGCTAAGCCAGGGCTGCAAAGCCAAGAAAAAGCAACTCGATTTTGATTTTAGCGAATTGGACATCAAGGGGCGAGCGGCCGGAGGTAACCTGATCACCAAGTATCCGGTCCGCAAGGTCAGCTTATTGGAGCTGGGTAAATCTACGCTGGGGGCGCAAAAAGTCTGGATCGATGAGGTAAGTGGGCGTCTGAATACCGAAGAACGCGGTCGTCTCCTGGGAGAATTTGATACGGGCGATGACGACCTGATTGTGCTGTACCACGATGGCAGCTACGAATTGCTCCAACTGGAGCTGACCAAGCGTTTTGAACCGAAGGAAATCCTCTACGTCGGCAAATTGCATCCCAAGCTCGTGGTGAGTGCCGTCTACTACGATGGCAATAAGGGGTGGACCATGGTCAAGCGTTTTGCGATTGAGACGACCAAGAAGGGGCATCGCCAGCGTTACCTCACCGAGCATCGGAGTACCAAACTGCTCTTCGCCTCGGTCAAACCCAATCCCCGTATCTCCTACAAGGTCCGCGTCAATTCGCAAACCATGCCGGGCGAAGTCACCCTCTCCGAATTTATCGACGTCAAGGGCTGGCGCGCCCTGGGTAACAAGCTGAGCGATCGCAAGCTGACCGCCGTCAAAGAAGTCCAGGCTCCGCTCAAGCCGGGCGATACCATCGAATTGGGCTTCTAAACGCTGCGCCAACCGCTCAAAAGGACAGCTTGGTCGTCACGTGTCGATTGATGATGACTGGGCTACACGGCGGACACTGCGTCGTGATCGCATCGTCCCTTACGTCGGCCAGGTTGGCCTGCCCGCCGGCAACCAGGAGTGGAATGCCGTCCGAGTCTTCCCCACCCGTAATCTGTCCCACACTGTTCAGCTGTAGGGCCACCACGCTACCCGCCCCTTCGATGGCATCGGGGCAACTGTCGTTGTCAGAGTCGTTGTCGAGGTGGTCAAAGATGCCATCCGAATCCGTGTCGACACCCGTGACCGTGGAGGAAACGACCTCAAAGCTATTGGCTTCAAACAGCAACCAGGAATCGTACAAATCGTCCCCACCATCCGATACGCCAATCTTGACCGTATTGTCCCCTGGGAAAAGGGTTGCCGAGAAGTCGAGGACGGTGGTAAAACCATCTGCCTCAATGCCCACGGCATTGGTGCGGGTTTCGTTGTCGACAAAAAAAGCGGATTCGTTGATGTTGTTGACGGTGTTGATACTCACGATGGCACCACCTGGACTGAGGGCGCGGTTTTCTCCGTTGACCAGGATGCGGATGTTGTCGTTAAAGACGCCTTCTACGTACTCCAAGTATTCTTCCGAGGCAAAAACGAAACGTCCCCGAATGACCGAAATCTGTGATACATTGACCGTAAAGCTCAGGGAGGCAACATCATTTTCTCCGAGGCCCGTATCGAAATCCGGGTCGGTACCGCCTCCCGCTCCCGCAAAGTCCCCAAGCCCAAAGGGGTTGAAAAACTGATTGACCAGGCTGTCATCCACGCTCTCCACATTTCCCGAACTGAAAATGATGCCCGTACTAAAACTGGCAAAAGCCTGGGGATTGCCCAGGGAATCCACAATTTGGTCCGCATCGTCAAAAGTGGCGATTTGGTTGACCGAACCATCTCCCTGATTGATGGTCTCCCCGGTGATGGTGACATCGGAGCTCGTTTTGAAGATGTAGGAGGCCAGCAGGGCCGCATCGGTACTGGGCGTCACTTCAAAAATGTCGTCCGCATCGTCGGGGAGCGATACCCCATAGGCCCCCGTCAGGACGGCCATCCCCTCGTCGACATCCGGGATGCCGTCGTTGTCGTCATCCAAGTCAGCCAAATCGGCGATGCCATCCGAGTCGTTGTCGGGGAAGCGGAGGGCGAAATTGTTGAGGGCATCGCAATTGCCACCGGTGGCGATGGTAGCGGTTTCGACATTGTCACCTCCCAGGACAAAAAAGGTGGGGTAGCTGGCCAGATCGGTAGCCATGACGAAGTCGTTGATTTCGCCGGTGATGTCGACGGAAATATTGTCGAACCAGATGGCTTCGTTGTTTTCCAAAGCCGTGTTGGTGATAAAACGTAGGCGGGAAGTGGAAGAAGCGGGGAGGGTAACAAAGGCCGACAGATCGAGGTTGGTAACGGCGATGGGAGGCGAAGGACTGTTGCCATCGGGGTTGACGTAGGTGTAAACGGTGGTGTAGTTGGCGCCGTTGTCGGTCGACAGCTGCACCTCAAAGCCCTCTCCCGATTCGACGTTTTGGTGGACGTCGAAGGTAAAGTTGAGGAAGGCTGCGGTGGCGAAGGACAGGTCGATGACCCGGAAGGCCCCCGCGAGGTCGTCCTTGAGTTGGAGGACGGGTTGGGTACCCCCAAATTCGTAGCCTCCGGCCACAAAATTACCGGCGGAGACGTCGTTGCTGTTGATGTTGCTTCCGTCCCGGATCCAAAAATCGCTGGCCCAGTTGAGGGTTCCGCTGTTATTGTTGGTGCCGGTAAAGACGTTACCGGAGAAATTTTCCCCTACCGATTGGGAGTTGGTAAAGGTATAGCGGTATTCGCCATTGGCGTCGGTGGTGCTGGTACTCAGCAGCAAATCGCCCGCATCGACGGTCCCGTCCTGATTGGCATCGTAGTAGATGTCGACCCGGACCCCCGGAATGCCTGCCTCACCGTTGTCGTTGCCGTTGCCGTTGAGGTCGTTGAATACTTTCCCCGAGATGATCTTCTGGGTCCCCGTAGCGGTACACTGGGCGCTGGCTGGGGCGTGGTACAGTAAGCCGAGGCCGAGGGTTAGGAGGAATCGCCCCATTTTGCTTGGCCACAGACCAAGGCGGGATGGACGAAGGTTTTTGTGTTTGGAATTTTCCCTTCTCATTATTGCTCTTCTAAGTGGGTTTACAAAGTATGTCCACTAAATCCTACGGCAAATAACAAGAAGGGTTACATCGGCTATGGGCCAAAAGAATGATGCCTCCGAGGCATACTCGGAGGCACAGCTATTCATCTAATATTGCGATTTAAGTGCTGTCGCTAAGATGTCGATTAGACGGAGCGGAACAAAGAATGATTTCGGCGCGCTTTTCCGCCGGGTTTTTGGCGTGGTTTTTCCTACTCCGTCTTGCAAAACAATTGTTGTAGCTTGGTCTGTTCCCCACGGATGCGTACGGCATAACAACCCGGAGGGAGGTCGCCGGTGAGCAGTTCGTAGGTGTTTTTGCCGGGTAGAGCGGCAAAGGTCCACTGTTGAACTTGGTTGTTTCGGAGGGAAAAGAGCTGGATTTGGACGCTTTCCTCACGGTCGCCGGTCCATTCCAAGCAGGTCCAGGTGGTACAGGGGTTGGGGCTGATGCGGAGCTGCTGATTGGTGCGTTCCCGACTTTCTTGTTCGCTCAGCTCGTCGGTGACCGGTCGGGAAAAGAGGTCTTTGTCGGCGATGATGATGGTGGGGAGGCTGTGGAGGTTGGTGGCGTCACAGAAGCCCACGAAGGAGAGGATCCTTGTCTGTCCATCAAATACGTAGCTGATGCTATCCGTCGTGGTTTCAGTCAGTTCCTCTTCGTCCGATCGGCAATTGTAAGAACGCATTTCGTAGCGGGCTTGATTGATGCGGTAGGGGGCCCAGCGAAAGCTCAATTCGATGAAGGGCGTGATGACGTTGCGAGTGGGATAGAGGCGGGTACAATTGCCCGGGTAATCGTCATCGGGTCCTTTGATGCCCAGTTGATTGACGAGAAAGCGGTAAACGGGATCTTTGGTTGCGGTTAAACCGGTGTCGACGGAGGAGGAGGGGCAAATGCGTGGATTGCGGATGAGCTGATAGATGCTATCCAGGTTTTGAGGATGAAGCAAAAAAGTTTTCTGAGCATAGAGAGCGGAGGAAGACAACAGAAATAGGAACAAGCCTCCAATCGAAAAGAATCTCTTCAGAACGATCATAATTGTGATAAAAGTTTGATGTTATGAGAAAATACTTAGAATTTAAGGGCTCGAAGGAACAGTAAAAAGGACGATTTTAGCCCTTTTTTCCGGAGTGCTGGCCCGTTTGGCATTTTGTAGCGTATGAAAAAAAGCAAATTGATCGAGACCCTCAAGCGATTTGAGGCTTCTGAACTGGAGCGGTTGCGCGCATTCCTCCAGCAGCCCCCCACCAAGGGGCGCCCCCCCAGTAGCGATGAGCAACGGCTGCTGGATTACCTGCTGCCCCATTTTCCCGACTTTGATTCTGAATCGCTGGACCGCGAAAAGGTCTTCCGAGCCCTCTATCCGGAGGGCAAATGGGTGAAGGGCAAATTGGAAAAACGCATGACGTCCCTCCTGTACTGGATACAGCGCTTCATCTGCTGGGATCGTTGGGACCAGCGGGCCCATCCGATCGAACGCGAATTGCTGCTGGCTGACTTTTACGAAGAGCGGGGTTCCGAGCGGCTGTCGGAGTGGAGCATGCGCCGGATGCAGAAGTTGCTTAAAAGCGATTCGATTCGGGACAAGAGTTACTACTTGCGTGCCTTTCGGGTTCAAAATAAGATTGCGGAATACCAGAGCCTCAACCACAATACCCGCAAGCGCCAGCTGGATTTTCCCCACCCCCAGGAGAGCTTGGAGGTATTGTACCTCATCCACAAGCTCACCTACTACTGCGCCCTGCTCTCCATCAAGGGCTACCCGATGGCGCCCGATACCCAAGCGGAGCTGGACCGGCTCGAAGCGCTGGGGGAAAACCCCACGGAGCGCCCTCACCTCCACCTGCCCCTCCTCCGCGCCTACGCCCTGGCCCTGATCTTTTTGCGCCACCGCGATCGGGAAGATGCCTACCGCCAACTGCAAGGCGTCCTGGAGAAACACGACAACCAGTTTAGCCTGCGCGACCGACAGTCGCTCCGGGCCTTTTGCCGCAATTTTAGCATCTACCATTCCAATCAGAGCCGATAGGACTACCAAGACGAAACCTTCCGAATCTACCAAGCCGACCTCCAGCGGGGTCTGTTGTACTATCACAACGGACTCACCGTGAGCACCCTCCGCAACATCGTGACCAGCGGACTCCTCCAAAAGCAATTCGATTGGGTCCGGAAATTCCTGGAAGAACACCGCAGCCGCATCGTCGGGGCCCTCCGCCCCGAGGAGATTTATCACTTCAACCTGGCCCGCTACCATTTTGCCCTGGGAGAGCATGCCGTTGCCCTCGACCTCATCGCCGATCACTACGACGACCTGTACTACCAAATTGCCGCCCGTCGGCTGGAGATCATGATCCATTACGAGACCGATTCCCCCCTGCTCGACGCCAAGCTGGATGCCTTCAAAACTTTTCTCTACCGGCTGTCGAAAAAACAGATTTCCGAGCACCAACGGCGGGGCAATCAGCACTTTTTCAATGCCCTGCGTCAGATCCTCCACCCCCAAACCCCATTTGATGACCAGCGCGTTCGGCGACTCATCGAGAAGTGGCAAGGACAATCCGTCCTCGTAGAAAAAGACTGGTTACTGGAAAAACTAAGGGACCTGACCTGATCCCAAAAGGCAGCCGACCTTTTCTACCTTACGGAAGAGAAAAGGCCGGCCTGCATAATTGGGGATGATTTTTTGGGTTGTATTTTGGGGCTTGCAAAGGAGAAATCTATCTTGTTGTTAGTGCCTTTGTACCAGGATACTTTCGCGTCCTTCGGTACTCAATAATTCAAACGTATACATACCCACGGGCCATCCGCTAAGATCTACCCATTGTTGGTAAGTGCCCGCTTCTCGGTAATCGTGGTCGATGACGCGTTGTAGCTGACGACCGAGGGCATCGTAAACGGTGAGGCTGATGGGACCGCTTTGTTGGAGCTTAAAGCTCAGGTTGACCTGGTCGGTCGTGGGGTTGGGGGCGCCGACGAGATTCTGCTGATCGACGGGGATCAGCTCGGCGGAGCGATCGCTATTGTCGTCGCCAAAGCCGGTGTCGCCCTTGCGAGCGCAGCGACAGCGGGTAAGCGCGATTTCGCCCAATTTGAGGATGGGCCCCTTGTAGATGTACATGCCGTTGACGCCAAAGCTAACGGAGTAGTAAGGCGAGTGGCCTACGGAATTGGGGCTCTGGGGCGAGGAATAAGCGTTGCGGTCGCAATTGCTCATCAAGCCGATCAGTTGGGGCGTCTCGACGATGTGTTGGAAGACGATCAGCGAGTTGTAGGGGGTGGGCAAGGAGTTAGCGAACACCAGTTCACCGCTCATACTCAGCTCGTACTGGTTCAGGTCACAGTCGCTGGGCCAGGGGATGAAAAAGGGAAAGTCGGTTCTTCGGTCGATGGGGTAGGTAACGAGGGGCGAGTCGACGCAGAGGCAGTTATCACCCAGCGGTGGATTGTTGGGGAAGAGGACGGCCAGGTCGGCGACGATGATGCCGGAGGGCCCCTCGGGACCACCACAATTGGAATTGAAGCCAAAGAAATTGAGTCCCGACAGGCCATCGAAGGCTATGCTGGGGGTGGTAGAGCTGGCTTGGCCACTGGCGCCCGTTTCGAGGTTGATGTAATACGATCGGTAGGCCTCCGCGCCGGGCGTGTTTTTCCAGTAGAAGGAAATGAAATTTTGATTGATTTCGTTGATGAGTGGGTTGGGAGCGGGGCATTCTTGATTCGAAACCGTACCTTCCACGAAGGGAAGGACCAGCTCATACAATTCGTTGTAATCGATGCCAATTTGGTCCTCGTAGGTCTGGTAAATGGACTCGAGAGTCTGATCAAAATTGCTGTTGGTGAGTAAATACTGGGCCTGCCCATAACTGAATATGGGTAGACAACACCAGAAAAAAAATGTGGAAATCTTTTTTAAACCTTTCATTAGTTAGCGTAATTTAGCTGAATAAAATCGTTATCCGTTATAGAAAAAATGTAGCTTGCTCACAAAAATAAGCAAGTAGTATCATCCAAATTCCGGTGAATCCTTTGCTGCGAGATCAGTCACATAGTTCTATAGTAAAAGTCGCTTAGCGCGATTCTCCTGTGGGGCTCTGGGGTAGCGAGCGAGAATCTTTCATCGGCTTGAGCGGTGGACTTGATGGGTTGCGAGCCAATGTATTCTGGTTATTGATCGTAAAATTAGTGGCTCTCACGGTAAAAATCCATTACAAAATTAAACCATTTTTCCTTTCGGCTATTGCTGCCCCAATCGCCAAAACCAGTGGAAACTTATGCACGGAAGTAAGCTGTTTGAAGTGTTAGGTGCTTTTGATCCTAAAGAACTGCGGCGTTTACACGCCTTTCTCATTTCCCCCTTCTTTGCCCAGTCGCGCAGCAACGAACTGGTGGTGCGCCTACTCGAATGGCTCCTCCCACACGCTCCCGATTTTCGCAGCCCCCTGCTGACCAAAGCCACGACCTTTGCCAACCTCTTTCCCGAAAAAGACTACCATCCCGGACAATTGGAGAAGGTCATGACCTCCCTCCTCAAAGAAACGTACCGCTTTCTACCGTTCCACCAGGAGAGCCAAGAACAAAGTAAAATCAGCCTCCTGCTGGCCCAAGCCCATTTCTTCCAACAGCGGGGAATGGAGAAATACTTCACCAAAACCATCAACCAGCTGCACCGCCACCAGGAACAACGCCGCCCCCGCGATATCGACTTTTACTACGACCAGTACCAAATCGATGCCGTCATTTCCGAGTTTGCCAGCATGTACAACACGCGCAACAGCGAACTTCACATCCCCGAAACCCTCCGCAGCTTCGACAACTACTACCTCCTACACCGGCTCGAATACACCTGCAAATTGCTGTCGCAAAACCAGCATTTCGTCTCCCCTAATATTCAGGATAACATCGACCAACTGGAGGAGATGTTGCCCCGAATGACCCGCAACGCCATCGCAGAGATTCCCCTCATCCGGGCCTACATCACCGCCTTCGACCTGCTGCGGGGCAAGGAGGC
>ERZ1740065.2514-NODE-2514-length-11400-cov-12.151432_pt1 | contig 11400 bp, 5 predicted proteins | sample MGYA00581738_ERZ1740065 | MGnify/ENA primary metagenome ERZ1740065 (study PRJEB43018, sample SAMN04849749) | marine metagenome | isolation source: floating plastic debris | place: Pacific Ocean | collected 2008-09-01 | study: EMG produced TPA metagenomics...
GTTGGTGGTGAGACGAGTTGGTGGTGAGACGAGTTGGTGGTGAGACGAGTTGGTGGTGAGACGAGTTGGTGATGTGATGAGTTGGTGGGGGTGACGAGTTGACCTCTATCCATCTACGAAGCATCTGCCTACTCACGCGTATCCAAGCATCCTACAGAAAACTCTCGCATCATCAGTGCCCCATCCGTCATCACAGATCACACCCCAGGGTGATGTGGAGTTGTAGCGCAGCAATGCCGTCCCTTTATTAGGTCTGTAGCCATAGGGATCAGATATAAGCTCCAGCTTGGCCTCATACCGTGCTGAAATCCCTATCAAGAAGAATTAGGTAAAAAGTACTTTTGGTTTTAAAAAGTCAAAAAGCCTCTACCCGTCTTTTTTGGCACCTGGCCAAATGAAAAATACCCTTTACCGTAAGTTGAAACAGTTTCATGAAGCTTTTATGTACGTGTACATAGTGTAATACTTACCTCTGAACATAAGTACGATCACAGTAATACAAGTTATCAGTGTTTTAGCCATGGTGAAATTGATGAGATGAACACAATGTGAAGCCACTGGCTGCTTTTATATTACTATACTGGCCCGAGTACTTTATTTGTTCTTTAAACAAAAACACTTGCTATTGCTTTGAAGTCTATTTAAACCGAAAAAATAAACAATTTACTACAACTAGCACGCTGTTTTGCACACAGCGAATGTGTGTTGAGAAAACTAAGACAAGTTGATTTTGTGACCATTTTGTGTATTGCTGTGACAAGGCCTTGTCATACCACAATGTGAGCCATGCGTTCCACTGCACTGCACCTGTCCAAATATTGCGCAATCACAGCAAGAATTAGTGCTCCATTTTAATCGAGTCATTCTAAGATTCACTCAGATTAATTGTTCAAAAGATTAACCAACTTTTGTCATTCTCCCGTAGATATCTGTGCATCAGCACGTGCGGGAGTGCTTGGGAGTGAGCGCGAATAGGTATGAGAGTGCACGCGGATAGGCGCAGGAGTGAGCGCGAAATTGGCCGGAGAATGACAATCACTGGTTAACCAAGTCAATTTATGCCACAAGATTCATTGTGTGGCCATTTTGAGGGTAAAGTTCACTGATAACCCAAGAATATTACGCCACAAAGCTCTGTGAACAGGTATGATTGCATGTTTATCTGAGCAAAGCCACTTTCAGTGCAGTTCCTTACAATGATACTGCAGTGAATTTGTTCTATAGCTCAGAAGCGAGTCTGTAATGGCAGGTTCACTTTATTGGGCAATCAGGCGACCCGTTTATCGTGTAACCCTATGTTATTATTATTATTGTTATTATTATTATCGCTGCTTGCTTATTAGTGCTTCTTTTCATGCTTGTGTTTGTCTTATTATCTATCATAAACAGAAACTTTCACTCTCCACTTCCTCAACATCAAAGTAAGATTAATTCAAGATTAAAATAATTAATTGGAAGATTAATCGAGATTATCTGAGGAAATGCAGCACTAGCAAGAATACTATTTGAAAATCGTCAAGTCTCAAAAGTCCTACCATACTGAACCTGCTGCATTTTAAGACAAGGAGGTTGGCAAATACAATCATGGAATGAAAGAAACCGACATATCATGAGCCCAACTCGACCGGTCGAAGAGGTTTTCAGGATGAGACAACTCAAAGTTGTAGTCATGACTCTGGGATGTATTTACCTCACCGTGAAGAGACCAGAACGTAGCAACCGGCGCCTCCAATCCAGAGGTCAAAGTTCAGCACAGTTGTGGTGGCAGTAATGCCGAGATGGCTACGTTCACCTTGACCTTGATTGAAGGCAATGATAGTAGGAATCCTGTCGTGGAATCACGTGACTGCAAAAGAGGATAGATGTTGTTTCAACAACAAAGAGTCTGATCGATAACCGTATCAGGCTGCTACGGGAATGCTGCCTTACAGTGCCATGCGTAGTGGCTGGTAGCACATAGCTCGTCATTTATCTATGCCTGTGGCTTATTCATATATACGTCTACGGCTGGATTTCAATGAACATCAGTTGCAATGTTATCAATCCTTTTTTTACCAATATGTCATGATTGTTGGCGCCAGTGGTTTGGTTTGCGTGACCCACAAAAGCAGACGGAGGCTTTTTGTCTTTCTATACTAGGCTTTGACTGACTGTTGCGCAAACAGTTGGCAGTAAACATGGGGAGGGGGAAATAATCAATTTCGTTGTTGGGTTTTGTAACCAGCGCAGTGACTTGCATCTAATCAGAGTGATTATGAGCTCAAGAATCAAAACCAACATTGATTCGTGTTTTTACTTCGTAGGTCGCAAACGGCAGCCGAAACAAGAAATAATCAATTTTATTAGGTACTATAGTGGAGTGGCGTTCACATTTGAATGGACGCTTTCTTATTGAGCAGTTGGGTAGAAGAAAGTATTTCCAAAACTATGTCTAGATATTTGATATGAAACTATTTGTAGGACTGTAGCTGTGCTGATAGTACATGGAGTACAGGACTATGTGATGAGACCATGTTTTATCATATTGTGTAATGATCCAGGTTTCAGTTCCTGTCAATGTCATCCTTTCCGTCACCAGTGAATCATCATGCTGCTTCGGCAGTGGAGGAGAGGAAACAGCATACCATAGACATATACATGAACTCCAGCTTGAACTCTACTGCTGTATGGATTGTATGGGTTTCAAGATCTATGCTCTTTGTTGCTGTGGCGGCAAATACCCACCGCTGACATGACCCTCAACCTGTAACCTTGAAATGACCCTCACTCTGTGACCTTGAAATTACCTTGTCGCTGTTACCAGCATTTCTTTGACTGACGCTCAAGTCATTAACTAGTAGCTGTCCAAAGGGCAACATGCATCTGTTGACTGCATAACTGATAGTTTAGTCAAGCCAACTGAGGTGTGTGTGGTTGTGCAATCGGTGCAGTTGTGGTTTCTTTGTCTATTTACTATTAGTTGACAAAAAATAGTTGAGGCAGATGTTTTGACCTGAATATTTTACAGTCAGGAGATGATTCTTTGCCTTGGCTATCATCAAGCCCATGACGTACTGAGCAACCATTCACTCCTTCCGCTGTGCTTCTGCTCTATGTTTGATGCTATAGCCCATCTGAATCCATTGTACTGATATTTTGGTTGTAGCGGTATACTACTTGCATCTGTGTACCTTATCACTGTATTCCGACATGTGATGACACTCTGTTAGTTTAACACTGCATTTTTTGGCATATTTTACTATCATGTCGACAGGCGCGCCTATTCATGCATGCCTGTACTAGTTGCGGACTAATTGCGTAACACCTGCGCGCATGAATAGGCACGCCTGCCGACATAAGAGTACAAAATGCCATTTCTTCTTTGTATCATCAGGCAAAAGAAAACGCAATGGAGACACTCTATGAAAGCAACTAGAACACATAATTCACTATCAAAATACAATGAAGACACTGTGATCACTGGATAGGTAAACAATAAGGTCAAAGTTCAAGGTTCAAATCCGTTTCTAATCCAGTGCTCATATTCAGATGCGAAGCAGGCCAGGTCAGGGTCGCTGCCATTCCCGCCGCTCGGGTAGGCCATGGTGAAGCAGAATTTATCCGTCGGTGAGTACAGAGTGCTGCCGCACTCACTGTCTCTTAGACAGTTGAGCATGCAGTCGGTGGCTGACGAGGCAGATATCACTTGGCTTTCCAGACGGATTCCACAGCGAGTGGAATTTTGAATTTGAGTGAAGACTACAAAGAGAAGTTGTTTCAGTTATATCCCATGCTAGGGATGCTGATGGCCGTACCGCACTGATGGTATACTGGAATTGCGCAATAAGTAAACAAAGGCTCAAAGCACCTAAATCACTAACAAGTGCGCTAGTGCTAGTAGAGGAAGAGATGCAATTAATGAAAGCATATTGCTTGCATCTTGGCTTATTTGATCGTATGGGTAGAATGATCTTCGGGTCACCGCTGCTATGTTCTCAAGAATATTCCTGCTAAGATTACACTTTGCTGGTAGGTGGAGCAGAGGGTGATCCAAAAGAAGCATGGCGATAAAGGCTATCCAACAGGACCAGAAGGAAAGCCTTTATCGATTGAGGTGACCCGTAAGGAGTAACCAAAAGAAGAGGAAGGTTAGTTCTTGCTGAAAGAGTTACGTTGTTTGTTGGAGCAGTGGAGAGCATTGAGGCGCGAGCATTCTGTCACTCCTCCATCGACAGTCAGTCTGCTGCACACTCCAGCCTTCATGTGACATCCTTGTGCTGGTTCTAGAATACAAAAGCCCAAAATCATTATTATCATTATTATTACTATTACCATTGCTGTCACTATTACTATTACTATTACTATTGTTATCATTATTGCTATTACTATTACTATTATTACTATGCGAGAATGAAAAACTTAGTTCAAGTTACATATTACATCTCTGTTATATTAAATATTGTATATAATATTATGTGCGATATTAAATGCATGTGATTGGTATGGACTTAGTCAGCTATCAGAATGGTGAAAACTTCTAAAAAAGGTGGTTGAGAACGATCCTCAAAATTCTCTGAGACTTCTCCATCAGACATAGAGGCAGGTGAGAGCCAACAAGCCTGACATCATGTTGATTGACACGAACACCGAGTAAACCACAATAATATATATCACAGTACCCAATGACTGCAACATCAACGTCAAAGAGCTGTAAAAGTATCAGCCATTGCGGGAGGAACTAGGACGAAAATGGAAGACGACTGCAATAGTTTTCCCTGCGGTGGTTGTAGCCTTGGGTGAAGTAACACCTAAGCAGACTCGATGGCTGGCACAGATACCAGAGAAAGTAGATATATATGGGCTACAAGAGTCTGTTAGGCTCTGTTAGGGGCTGGTAAGATCTTGAGGAGGTTTTTCAAGCTCCTAGAGTTCAGGTAAGAATTCTCTAGCTCGATAGAAGAATAGCGCCACCTATTTGGTCATGGTGCGAAAGAAATTTTTGTTGGCTTTTGTGAATCTCCTGGGAATGCACGTGCATGTATGCAGGCATGTGCAGGCACGTGTGCGCACATCGACGGGAGATTCACAAAAAGCCGATTTTTTGTTTGCAAGAGGAACTGAAGCCCGCTAGTCTGGAAAAAATAGTTGTTGTGATCTCAAGTCTCAAACCCATACTAATACCAAATAGGTCTCCTACGTTTACCAGGAGCCTCTCGTATTTTTGCAGTCAATTTTTGGAGCTCCAATTGCTATTATTAGCTTCTTAATCTAACGTTTTCATGCTGTCATTATTGATTAGATACTGTTGAGCTGAGCTCAAATATGGCAAGATCCTAGCTGTAGGGGGTAGGGGTTCCGAGAAAAGTCAAATTTCCAATTTTTCTGGTCCTACAACTTGTCAGCTATGCGCCATTGAGATGCAAATCATTTCTCAGCCTAGAGCCAAGAGATACTATTTGCATCGCAATGCTCTCCCGGCTCTCAGCATAGAGACGAGAACCAGAGAAATTTATACTTTGATCTGGGGGTCATTTCACTTACCTTCGTAGCACGCGACTCCAGCTTGACTATATGTATATTGGGAGAACTTCTCATCCCTTCAATGTAGTATGAAGCTGGATTAGGGCATGCAAAGCTATGATAAATTATATATTATTGTGATGGGCAGCTATATTGAGCTGCACTAGCCTGTCTTGGCTACTGCATAGCTCATTATTGCATTGCTAGCTTTCTCTACTTTGTTTACCTCACAGCACAACTCAAGGTTTATAGCTATCATGCTATTTGAACTCCTGATTGATCAACAATAAAAGGGACTTGGTTAAGAGACTAGCTGGAGGACAGTGAGGATTCTGTGTCTGCGTCTTCTTGCGCCTACTCTGCTTGTGAGCTAGTCTGTGGGTCCCTGGATACCCACCTACTAAGGATTGAAGTAGCTGTCATTAGGAGCTGCTTCTAGGATCTACTGTGGGTATCTCTGGTATATCTGTGCGAGACCCGTGTTGCTCAAGGCATCCAGTTGCGTTGGCATATTGTTGTCTGTTGCCAGTTTCCTGTGACTATCTGTAGAAGGCAGCTAGCACTTCTGTGCATCAGATCCCTCTTAGTTGTAATACGCGGGTAAGAGCTACTGTTCCGCATCGGCCAGACGAAGCTGGTTGGTGTCAGACCAGCGTTCATTACATTACTAATAATATTATAATATTGTAATATTAATTATCATAAATAATTATGATATTATAGTAATTCGTGAACTTAGTAATTAATCATTGCTCTCCTACGCAATGTGAGTTAATGATGTCTGCTCTTAAATTGAGGTGGAACAAGAGGAAACGTGCTCCTGCAAGACAATTACAGCTACAATAAGAGTCTATGTTTTATGCCAAAACCTGCACCTCCTGGTGTATTTCCTCAGTTATACCACAGTGTGTGGAAGTGAAGTCATCTTAAATGTGATTTTGCTTTCCAGCCAGTAGTTGATTTAGAGGTTTAGTAGCATAAATGCTAATAGGAAATGAAATAAGTTTGTGCACATTCACTGCGGTTTGCAATGATACTTACACTTCATGACGACATTGGTCCAGGTTTTCCTCTGAGCCATAACACTGAAAGTAGCCTGCCATGTTTGTCATGTGTAGCCATCCAAAGTAAGAGCTTGTGTAGTAACGTACCGCATCCCTAAAGGATAGAATGTGTGTCATGCTATGATCTAAGAGCAGATACAGGATTGAACACCCCCTCACAATCATTTGAACCTGTTTATGTGTTTTTTTCCGAATACCGAATACCGTAATACCGAATACCATGTTTGTAAAACGGCTTATGCTATCATAGTGGGTAAGTTTAGCTGTGAGAAACCCTTTGAAAGTTCCACTGAATTTCGATCTCATGTCTTAACTGTTAGATAAAACCAGAGATGGACTTACTGGAAACCAAGCATTCTACATACAACTCTTGCTTCTCTCATATCCCAGTTCCGTGTGTATACTGTGCCCCAGGGTGATGTGGAGTTGTACCGCAACAGTACTGTCCCTCTGTTCGTGGCGTACAACTCATTGGGTGGTGGCTGAAGTGAAACCTCATATTCGGCTAGAACTGGAAAATAGCAGTGATGGAATTTATTAAAATGATAATACCAATAATGATAATAATAATAGTAATAATAATAGTAATAATAATAGTAATAATAATAGTAATAATAATCACAGCAATAATATTTATTGTTGTTATGAGAAAAAGGAAACGAAAATGATGAGGACGCTATCAGATGATGACTTGTGCACCAGTTGGAAAAAAATTCTATATCAGTCGTCCGTGTTTGTATGTCTCAAATGTTTGCAAATGGGAATATCACACTATAGCCCATGTGCTATGGCGTTCGTAAAAATGACCAGAGTTCAATGCGGTTAAAACATAAAATTAATTTGAATTGCAATGCATGCTGAACTTTCATAACTGATCGCAACGCGATGATACCGCAAGGTGTGTGGTCGTCAGAAACGAAGTGAACTGAGTGAACAAAGTTTTTACAGTTACACGGAGTCTAAATACAGTGATAGAGCGTTATTATTTGCCTGCTCACTACATGGTATTTCAGCAATTTGTGACGTGCTGAAGTCATAGGCTGAAATTATTTACAGTTTATTGATAATGGTGAGCTTGAAGACTCAAGGAACTACAGTGCAGACAATAACTATGTACAAACATTAGCGGGAGGTTCAAACATGTCTCAGTATCTTTGTTCTTCAAATTTGTGCACGCACAAATGAGATTTGGCAATATTTGTAAATCTGTCCCTACTTAAGGATGGCAGAATCGTGATGTCTGCGAGGTAGAGGTAGCAGGTGCGGTACCTAGAGTGTCATGAGCTCTTCGGGGACAGCGTCTGTAAAAGTCTGCTGCCACCTGGATTTGAACCGCGGGTCTCCCGCTTGCAAGACAGGCATGCTAACCACTACACCATTGCAGCTTACTCTTCATTACAGTATCTACATTGCACCAGTACATTAGTCACCATAAATATGTAGTTTCTCATATATGGCAACTTTTCAAACAGGAAATACTTCATACAGCCAAAACTCTACCATATTAAAGCTCAGCTTTACAAGATCACACTAATAAGTCTTAGGCCTCCATTAGGAAATTAAGGGCGCCAGTTTTAGGCCAAAGATTCCAACTGCGTAAATACAGGTGTGTTCAAAGAAAAGAACAGGAGACTCATCATCTGAGATGTGTTCAGCCATTTCCAACAGTGAGATAAACTGTTATCAGGGCAGATCCAATCCACCACTACCAGGGGCGGATCCAGTATATCACTACCAGGGGGCGGATCCAGGAATTTTTTTACTCACGCTCAAGTCATCAGCTAGTAGCTGTCCGAACAGCAACTTGCATATATTGACTGCATAACCGATTGTTTAGTGATGCCGACTGGGGTTTATGTTGCTGTGTGATGAGTTCAGTCATGGTTTCTGGATCTATTTACTACTAGCTGACGAAAATATTAGAGGCAGATTGTTTTGACTGATGCTGGCCCCGCGGGTCAGTCATGTTAGCCTGAATCCACCCTTGGTTATACTTGTGTGAGTTTGATGACCTACCTTCCTCGCTTGAGATGAGCAGAGCTATAAAGAAAGGAGCCCACAGCTTGTATCTGTCCGCCATAGTGGTCGTACTGCATATGAAATGATTCTGATTAGATGTTTACATTACCATAAAACTCTCAATAATTGCCAGGGTCTAATGGACACTGGACCTTGGCTATAAGCCTACAGCACTGGTGACTCATTGAGGAGTCTGCATGTTTCTGTTTCAAGGGCTTCAATTACAAGGCTCTTAATTGTTTCAATGAGTTTTACCAGCCAGGCTACTGCGCTAGTAATTACTGTGATCAGTGTTTATCATGACTATTTAACTAATGAAGTATAGAAAGCGATCTCTCCCAATGGAGACTAGAAGTCTGTGTTCATGACCACTCTACTGCAGGGAGAATAAGAGCTATGACTAAAATCGCCATGTAACAGGCACCTGCACTGCTTGTCAACTTTATTAGCAGTGTGGGTTACATGTAAAGCCTGCCAGTACCTGCTAGAACATGATGAATCAATACAGGCATATCGTCATAGTCTTGGTTACTATGTAAACATGGGATTGTCTTCTCTTACAATAGTATTACAGCACTCCACCCTGCCTCTCATTTGATCATATATTGGTAAAGTAACCACCAGAGCCGTATACAGCTCTGGTCGGTGGTAGTTATCTGTACACAGTAGCTAGCCAGCTCTGTGGAACTTGCAAGTCTTGACAACAATGATTACCTGGGATTACCTGGGTAGCTATGGGCTCCCGTTGCACCCAAAATAGAGAGACCAGGCTATTGCCAAGCTGACATCTGACACCCATTCATCCACCAGCCCCTGAATTGCAGCTCTATGCAGCATTCAAATAAAATCTGAAGCTGAAACCTCACAGATACTCAATGTAGCCTGTCTGCTACCTAAATCATTCTGCATGGTGTACTTCATTAGCATACTGTACAGCAGATTGTGTCGGTCTCGGTCAAATCTTATCGGCGTTGTCCCTAAATTGCTCAGATCTGTCCTTTTGAAAAAAATTTCTTCACCTTGTATAGCTTGAGAAAATTTACCATCAGATTTCTCATAGTCCTGCTTTGCCTCAGTAGTATAAAGTCAAGGCCGTTTCTACGAACACAAATCAGTCGAGTTGCTTGCACTACCTTCCATTGCACATAGCTTCTGAAGAGTTATTCTTGCCTTCACTACATTGTGAGAGTTGGTATTGTGGTGTTCCTGCTATGCTCCCTACCATTCCATAGCATCTGTGTCTTTTGAGAAAGAGTCGTTCTCAGCTACTCTGGGGAAGTGAGAATAAATATAGGGGCGAATCCACTATATTGAGCTGCAATGCTTGCTCTCTAGCCATCTGTGACTACTTGCCTATGCTGGCCTGTGGACAAGTCATGAAAGACAGTTGGGCACCTCTTTCCTCCTTCTGGCAGTGGCAGTGCCTAATTATATGTTTTATTTCTGCGCTCTGGTTCTGGCTACAAGTGTCCTCTGAAGAGTGGCTCTTCTTCTCCTTCTGGGTGTTGTAGCGTTGAAGTATCTGCTGTTATTTCCAGCCTGCAGGTGCTCCCAGCTGTGACATTCCAGTTATACTGGAGAACTTTCTCTCTCGTGTTTCTCTCTGACATATGGCACGGTTCCTGACCGGCGCCCCTCCAGGTTGAATGATGAACTCTACTCAGCAGGGCTGATAACTCACAGCAGTAAGGCTACTCCAATAGCCTCCATTACGAATTTTGAATTGTCTTATTTTGTATTGTAACTTATTCATGTGATACTAGCCCTTCAATCTCGATTATTTTCTATATATTTGGGCTGTATCTTAGCTATTCCAGAGTGTGATTGCGACAATGAAGATACCAGACAAACTCATTCCCTCCCTCTCTCCATGCATCCCTCCATATATACACTTATCTATTACACCTTGCATAGATTCAAATTCCCCTCTCTGCCTTCCTACTGTCCAGCTTAGGTCATCACTTCCCTTTTCTTCGTTCATCTTTCCCCTCCGATTCACGGTTTTTAAGGGAGCACAACTCCACATGAGAAACATTTGCTGAATACTTATTTGAAAAACGCCGAACTTGAGTCGCCATTAAGATGGTCGATAAACGTTCGCGCACAAACGCGGTTATACGTGCGATTAGAACGTCACATAGTTGCGTGCAGTATAAAGCACTAAAGCTATCATTGAGTTCTGCCCACTCTCGTCCTAAACTCTGCACTGTGATCGTTGGTCTTTGAACCGTATTGCAAGTGCTAGTACGCGCTAGCTTGTTGCTTGTTCACACGGCAATATTAATCACTCAATGTCAGGTAAGCAAAGAGTAGCCCCGACGGTATAATTCATATGCTACGGTTGAATGGATTAAATGCATGTCACACGTTCATACTATGTGCAAGCTTGTCCAAGCTACGTTTGAAATGGTCATATTTTCTGGTATTATCATCGGCATTGTCACGTTCGGTCACTTTTTCGACTAATCTAATTACTGTTAAATTACAGCGATGGTTTGACACCAGTTCAGAGAAGTAAATTCCGTGGACAGACCGTGCAATTCGCCACCATGTCTAAACTTATGCTGTGTTTGTTGTTGGTTGTGCTGACAAGCCCACCTACTGATGGATGTGGATTGGCGACTCACATTGAAATAGGTTTGTGTCCTATATCCACAGATTCTTTGCAGTCCTCCACATTTAGATACCGTTGGCATTCATTGCAAACAAACTGGAATAGTCGTCTAATGAATACATCTGACAAACTGATTCTACTCACTCCCTCCCTCCCTCCTACTCACTCCCTCCCTCCCTCCTACTCACTCCCTCCCTCCCTCCT
>ERZ1740065.2515-NODE-2515-length-11400-cov-11.568797_pt1 | contig 11400 bp, 10 predicted proteins | sample MGYA00581738_ERZ1740065 | MGnify/ENA primary metagenome ERZ1740065 (study PRJEB43018, sample SAMN04849749) | marine metagenome | isolation source: floating plastic debris | place: Pacific Ocean | collected 2008-09-01 | study: EMG produced TPA metagenomics...
TCTTTTGGCTTGTTTCTTTTTGTTTGCTTTCTTTCGGTGTGGTTTTTTTTGGTGTTCTCTCTTGTGCGTTGCGTCGTTGTGAGTGGAGGGAGGGAGAGGTGAAACGGACGAAGGCGACAACAGTCTCAGAGTGGGAGAGGCGTGTGGCGTCAGTCGGAGAGAGTCTACAGTCATCAGTTGTGTAGATGAATAAGCCTGTGTACCCAGTCCAACAACCTGAGCCTATATACTGTACTGCTTCATCCCATATACATCGCTAGCACTGTGCCACTCCAGATAATGGTGTTACATGTCAATGGTGTTACAGTTACCTTGTAGAACATTTCCTTTAGGTCGGCTTTAGGATTGACCCAGGACGCGACGGCATCACAGAAGAAGATGAAGTCCTGTACGACGCCCTGCGGGTTGAGGGATATCATGTTACAAATTCCGCGGAAGGCAGAATCCTTCTCCTCGTTGTCACGGATGTTTCTTAGTGATGTACACCTGTATGATGGAGAGTATTAGCTAGTTGCTAGGAGACTATAGCCTGAGAGAGTGATGGCAGGTAGACTCACCATTGACGGATGAAGTTCTGTAGTTTAGGTGCGACCTCCACTGCACTGACGAGACCGAGGCGACCAATTGTTATAGCTGTATGCAATGACACAAAGTAATGATAATCAACGATAACCATCTACTCGTATAGGCGGTGGCATAGGTATAGGCATGGTATAGGAGTGTAGATAAGAACCAGGGCCAATCATAGATGATGTAATGTGGATATGTGTATCAGTGGTGAAGGTGATTACCTGTATTCTCTAGCAGAGTTTTCGGGGTGTTCGGCCTGTTGATGATATCAATGAGATGGGGTAGGATCATTCCTACATATGGTCTCATGTCCTCACCTACGACATCACAACACACCATCCCGTTACATAGTCACCATAGACGGCAGCAGAGACGGCAGCGACTAGTGACTCACCCATCTTGATAGATATTTCTCCGATGGCCCAGGTAGCGTTGTTACAAACTGATATATATTCTGGATTCAGGTTGCTCGCCAATATCGGCATGATGTCGTCTGGAGAACGATTGAATAGACTCGATTAGCAGCGTTCCCTGTATTCCACTGTCAAGCATTTGATAAATTTGACTGGAACTCACTGATGCAGGACTTGACATGCTTGAAACAGGCCTTTGTCAGGTCGCCGAGTAGCGCGAACGAACTCTGCCGCACTTCAGGCATCGGGTCCTGCAAACAGACAGACAGAGGAGAGAGTGATGCCTCTAGCTCATTGGCTGTGTGTTACTGATGGGCTAGAGCGGAGGGATGACGGACCTGCATGCACTGATATAATAGCCTCATGATAGGACTGCTGGCCACGAACGGCTCTATGTGCTCCTCCAGGCCCTCCGCCAGCCCACTGAGTAGATCTAAGGCTACAATCATGAAGTCCTTGTCGGGCATCTCAAATTGCTCAGGCTGGGCGAGGCTGGCCTAAACAACAGCAAAACATGAAACTTAGCATTGCCGCCACACAGTCGGTACGAGTTGATGAACATCGCAGTGGAAATGAGTGAGAATTGCTCACATAGTTCTGCTCTAGAGTTCGCTCCACTAGGTTGATACATCGGCCGTAGACAGGCTGGGCGTAAGGCAGGAAACCAGCCTGGAGTGCTGTGGCAATGCTAGACAGGCACTGCAATCGTACACAATATTACACACACAACATCGTCAGTAGGAACGCAGTCAGAGCTGACTGACTCGTCTGATTGGACAGGGAGAGAGGCGGACCCGTCTGATTGGACAGGGAGAAATTTACAAACCTCGAGAAGAGGAAAGAGGTCTTTGTCTTCATCCTTGAGAGCGTTCCACTTCTGGATGAGTGGAGGCATGAGAAGATCAATATATTCCTGCGAAGAAGACAAGAAATGCACGTTTGGGCATCACTTCACTGCACAAGCAATAACGGGCTGCATCAAGGAATATATTTCAATTTCAACATTAATCATATGATGAGAGAACAAATCAAGAGCGAGAGAATACAACGCTTACTGTCTTGTTGAGATGGTGTCCAACGGAGTCGGCTAGCGTTCCTATGGCGTCATATAGTATGAGCAGGTTCTTGTGCTGGTATTTACCGAAGGCAAAGACCAGCGTATCTAGAATGTAGTGAAGGTAGGGTACGAGCTCGGTACACGCCTCCTCCTCAAGTGTGGCAAACGCTGAGCACGCGGCCTCCTGCACTCGCTTGTTTGCGTCCAGAATCCGCTTGAGGAGCTGAATAGAGACACACAGATCGACAGTTGACACACTATGTCGCCATACGTAGGAGAGGACACGGCTGGGGCACAGCTTACCTCAGTCATCAGCGGTTTCAGGTATTTCTCGTGCTCCTGACCGACGACCCAGTGTGCGTAGCGGCTCAGCGTCCAGCATGTGATCGACCGGACGAGAGCTTTCTTGTCGGATAGTTTCTCTATGAGGTACGGTACCAGATCTGGCAGGTGAGGCACCATGCCATTCATACAGCCTGCATCATGGACACCAGTAGTCAGACGAGACGACACAAAGCAGACATATGACACAGACAACGAGAGAAACAATGAGAGAGAGAGAGAGAGAGAGAGAAATGGCGAGAGTGGGCGATACCTTCTGCTATAGCACCGAGAACTAGAATGCCGCTCTCCTTGATCTCCCACATATCATGGAACAACGTTTCCTTGAGTATGGGTAGCAGTATAGGCAGCATCTCGTCCCGGAACACATTGGCCAGCACGTCGAGACCAGCGGCCGAACACTTCCTCAGGTTCCAGTTGGACAGAGAATCGTCATCGTCATCCAGGCTAAGGAGAGACACGACTCCGCATTATGGATCGTTGAGTGTTGAGACGAAGTCAGACCAGCGCGGCGGTACTCACTCATCGTCACTGTCATTGCCGTCGCCTGCCCCGTTATCAGAATGTTTTTGTGTGTGTGATTTGGCACGATGGAAGCGCGGCTTGATATCAGACTCTTTGTCAGCGATATGCTCGTCCTCTTCCATGTCACCCTGCAAGGCATCGGCACGCCGTGAGGCTATGTCTACCGAGAAGTGGCAGGGATTCCCTGAATGCAGGCGTGGAATCCTTACCTTGAGAAGAACGATATCGAGCTCTGAATACTTCATGCCGCGGACGAGTACGGGCACGAGCTGCTCTAGGTGAGGCCCAAGCGTCTCTCGACAGATAGGCTGGTCGGCCATGGACAGCCAGAACTCGCACGCCTCCAGTGCCACAGTCTCATCAGCGTCCTGAGTGCGGCACAGCATGAACTGCAATGCGAGACTGCGTGGTCACGTCAACTAGACAAACAGGCCCTGCAGAGCCCAGTGTACCTCAATCATATCTCGGCGGTGTGAGTTACGTAAGAGACTGACCTGTACGATGTTGGCCATGTGGGGTATAAGCCGATCCATGCGCACCTCTACGAGCATGACAAGGGCGCGGCAGACATTCTTCCTCACCTCCAGATCATCATCTTCAGCCAGCACAAACAGATTCTGACAACAGAGTCATAGCGATGAGTACCTGCTGCCTGTGTTACCCAGACTAGATTGACGGATATTTGTGCCTGATACAACCCCCTCCCTGTCCCATCAATAACACACGCTAATTATCAGACAGCAACCCTTGTGACACTTACAACACCTAGCCTGAAACAGCTGCTGAAATGTAGGAGTGCACAATGGCATTTAATTACAGAGCTCCAACTAGACTGACTGAACATAGGGTCCACACAGCTCATAACAGCATCCAATGGTCCTGAACAGTTACATCACATAGCCATGGACAGGGTGAGAGGAAAAATCCTGAAACATAAGACTTGAAAGTGAGGATATTACGGTACCTCAATGAACTGGTCAATGTGGCTCATGAGGGACGGCGCCCGGCTCATTATGAACTGATTCACACATGCTATGGCATGAGACCTAGGAAAGTATCAAGCACTGCCATGAATGAAAATCATGAATACAAAGATGAAACAAGCAGTATATATGCGGTCTTCTACCTAATTTTAGGATGTTCGTGTCTGAAGAACTGAAGGAATTTGGGTATCAGAATGTTGAGAGGTCTCGTCTCTACGTCACCGTCCAGCAGCTCGGGTGAGTCTTCACAAACCTTCTGTAATGCTCCAAATGCACCCTGGAAAAACAGTCATTCATCTGATTATCAAACACATCTATCAGTCTTTCCCTGATCATATACGTGAACATACGGGTGTAGGTAGGTATATAGGTATAGGTAGGTACATGGGTAAAGGTAGGTATATGGGTATCACCTCAACAACAAAGAAGTTATTTGCGTCCAGATAGTTGCACAAAGTAGGAAGCAGTTCTGGCCATTCCTGCAAGCCTTCCCGTGATGTTATCGTGGTGATCAGTATTCCAATTGTGGCACGAATCAGTGCTGAAGGGTCACCAACACTGCTGAGACACTCTTGCTTGATAAACTGGGTAACTTCTTTGGGAAGCTTCCCATAGTGTGCTCTAATGTTATTCTTCACTATCAATCCACTCAACGACCGTGTGGGCTCATCTGCAATGTAATTTAAAGCATATGTTGGCTTAGTGACACAGTATTACCTTCAAATATCATATTGAGGCATGCGCAGAATATTCATTTCTACAGAACGAGTGAGTAGGCAGAGTACATTTTATATCCATATTTATAAACTGAAAACATACCTTCTGTCACAAGCTTCGTAAGGACAAATATCAAATAGTTGTTGAAGTCTGGATATTTATTAAGCTCCTCCAATTTCTGAATCAAAGAAACAATTGATCATACAATGGTATCGTCGAGCATTTGCGAGCACAAAAAGCATGTGGGAAGTTCAGGACGAAAGGTGAAACGGTTCGAAATCTCAGGATAAACATAAAGTTCAATCACTCTAGCAAGATTTAAATGATTCCTGAAGGATTACCTGCTGCACTTGACGTTGAACTAGTGTGTCGGACGATTGGGATTCTTTCAAAAGTTCTATAATTTGTCTAAGTCCGTCCTCTTTCGGCGACCACATTGCAGCCATCATACGGTATAACGTCGATCAATGGGTTCCGCTGTTTCGCGCAAAATCTCGTGATTTCAAATATGGTTTCCCCGTGGTTACCGAGTGGGTTCGAGGTAGTGGTTACTTTTTGTTGAGTCTTGGCCCTCTTTGATGGTGCTAAGGAGGCTCATACGAATTTCAAATCTCTTTAGCCGTTCATGGTAGAATTAGAGTACTTTTAAGATTAATCTATTACTGTAATCTCATAATCCCCACTTTACTCTGGAGTCGTTGTCCATCAATTTTGAGGCAAGATTATGGTGTACTGACCAAGTTCCTTGGCACTGACCATGGAGCTGGTGATATATTAGCGGTAGAAGACGTGGTTGTCAACTGCGCCACCTTTCTGCTACCATCATCTGGCGTTGTTCATTGCATTGCATTGTTCATCAACTGGCAATCGGGCATACATCACAGTTGAATGGTCATGCAGTCTGAGTTCGTTTCGGTGACTCACAATGATAAGATTTAGATTTGACATGACTTGACTCCATTACGTGTGGGTCGGAAATTAGTGGCGTTTATCATAGAACCTGTCAAGAGGTAAGGTTTATTGCGCTGTCAACTTGTTATGCCACTCATTGGCACACCACGTTTGACTGATTATCCCAAGCAATATGCAACCTAGTAGGTAATTTAGGCTATCTAATAGTATTTATTGTCCCACTGTTATTGTCTTGTAAAGAGATTTCTGTTGCGTATAGAAGAGGACCATATGTTAGTGCATAAATATGTTATGCTATACTGTTATTGTCTCTGGATGCCACTCTAGTAGACAGGTTACAAGCCATTTATGTACAGGACCACATTATAAAGATTTCTAACTCTGTATCACACCGATTTAGTAGAGCAGCGATGGTTTATTACGACAGGGAAGACAGGAGCTGCACGCCAATACAGCTGGGTACAGCCAGTAGACATGGCTGGGTACAACGGCAACAAGACTCAGAATTTGTTTAAATACGCATAGCGGGAAATGTGCATAAAACTTTTCTGACCTCTGATATCAGAGATGATTGTTACCGTAAAAAATAAATATTTGCACGCGACGAAGATGTCACGTTTTCCCGCACGAAATACACTCAAATAATAGCTCTTCCCGAAGACGCAGAAAATACGCAAAAGCCGTCGAAGGGAAAACGTACGAAATATTAGTACACGATTTATTTTCACTGCAAATGCTCTAGGTTTTACAGTATGCGCCACCGCGTTCGGTGCAAGAGAAGTTGTTTTGCCGCACCTGTTTGAAGTGTGCTGCCTCTCTTTTTTTGTCATCAGCTGATCCTACCGATTCGCATCAAACATGCTGGTGAAACTCCCTTTATCACGGAGGATATTCGCCTTTGTGTTGATGCTTTTCTGGGGGAGCTTGATGGTGATGAGGTTGATATTCAGCTTCTTAAAATCGCCCAGAAAATTTCTTTACTCCAAAGATTACAGCTCTGTGCCGAAGGTCGCAAAGGAGAGAGCATCGTTTGATTATACCTTAATCAATACCCCTGCACACAAGGTAATATAAATATATCTTAAGATTATTAGACAAATCCGTGCTGATCGTTTTGGGGAGGGTGCGTGTATGAAAGGGGACTTATGCTCTATAGGTTGCATCACTTGCAAAGTCGCAACCACTGTTTCATCTGATCCTATGCATCATGTTCATGTTGATTTCATCTCAGTGAATTATTTGCAGAATGTAAAGATTGCTTATGCTCATAACGGGAAACGAGGTGCCCCGTTGATGTTGTTCATCCACGGTTTTCCGGAGTGCTGGTATTCATGGCGACATCAAATGGACTTCTTCAAGGACAAATATTGGTGAGGTCCTGATGCCTAAATTCTCCCTGACAGGGTATCGTCACTCTGCAGAGAGGTTAGCATTACTGGATGGTTTGTTTTAGGACTGTGGCCATTGATCTGAAAGGTTATGGAGGTAGTGACAAACCCAAAGGCTTGGAACCTTATGCCATCAGTAACCTAGTGGAGGATATTGCCGGTGTGATCACAGCTCTTGGTAAGTATTATTTGGCCGCTGTCCTATCTCCGCTGCTATTGATACTACGGTAAAGACACACTCAATCCCATAGCGTTATCATATACCAGAGTACCTGTGGGTGTACTAGTTGATGAGGCGTAGCTACTACCATTACTGTTATCTTATCAGCAGGCGCTAGCTGGTATGCAACTGCTCCAGGATTCAATGTGACTATCCATCTACTAGCAGACTTCTATATGCTTCTGTGGCAAAAATAATATGTGAAACTGGTGTATGCGACTGTTTTTGAGAAGCACTACATTACACTCAACCCCATCACAATATTCGGTTTGAGTACTACCGTATTGAGTACTAATTCCTGTTTAGTATGGTGCCCGGTTGTCAAGGAGATTTCAGAGTTGCCGTTGTTGGTTCTATATATCTCCGTTTTGTCGCAGGTTACGAGTCGGCGGTGGTTGTCGCTCACGACTGGGGTGGCGTCATAACCTGGAACTTTGCTTCCACGTATCCGGACATGTGTGACAAAGTCATCATCATGAACGCTCCGCATACCTATGCCTTCGCTAAGGTTATTGGGAAGAGCTATAAGCAACTGCTGGCGTCGTGGTGAGTCGGCTCCAGCCAACTGTCACGGGTTGACAGATTATAGTGAGAGAGAGAGAGAGAGAGAGAGAGAAAGTGAGGGTGAGAAAGTTGGCTCACGTCTATCTCGCTGTTGCAGGTATATGTACTTTTTTCAAATGCCGTATGTACCAGAGATAATGCTTGGCTGTGATGACTTCAAGATGATCGACGGTGTCTTCCGGGGCAAAGAGACGGGAGTGAAAAATAGAGAGATGATGACTCCTGACGACGTTGCCATCTACAAGAACGCTCTCTACGCCTGGGGTGAGTATTTACTGCATTGCATAGAAGAGAAAGTGATGTAGATCGAGTATACTGTGTACATAAATATTTAAGCGTAAAAAATATTATAATGTTTTTGCTCAACTCAGCAATATTTTGAATAATATTGTAGACTGGAATTATTTTGCGCTTAAAAATATTTGCAAAAATGTCAGGAAACCTTGATGGAAAATTTTTTGCGATTGAAAAATCTTTGCGAAAATTCGTCACGACTATAAACACTATATAACCATTGAAATTTTTTGCGATCGTATTTTTTGCGATTTCGAACACTCGCAAATATTCGCAAAAAAATTTTGTCACAAATAAATTCCAGTCTACAGTAGCACCTAGGGCCTTTAGCGATATAGCATTCAACTCTCTGCTTCTAGTCACAATTATAGCTATTATTCTGAGGTTATTAAATTTTCTGTTTACAGTAAACAGCGTACTGTAAAACAATTTTTTCTGCACAGACAATTTTTGCAATCAATCAAGCAAAGTATTTGTGATATTGATTACATGTTTCTGTGATGGTGTTTTAACCTTTGTTTCATGCAATGACATAAAAAATAAAAACGAATGATAAATGAATAACAATAAATAAGAATAAATGCGCTCGCTATTATTTGTGAATTAACGCTTGACAACTCAATCACAGAAATTCTCAATTCGCAAAAAATATCCATTCTACCGTGAACATCGTATCATAGAGACAAACAACAACGACTTTCCGCAATACAACATTGTCCCCTATGGATTTCTAAACCTCTATTAACAGTAATTTCTTGTCACTTTCATTCATTTTGAGTACATCCATATCTGCTGTATATAGGCATGGGGTGAAATGATGCGTCGCCGTAGTTCCGATGCATTGTTGATTATTTACCAAACGATGTATCATCGATTAGTGGTTGTCTGAAAAATCGATTGACTCTAAGCTCAGAATGTGTGCCTTGATTGCTTTTTAACTTCAGAAATGTAACCACAGTGTTTATCTATGTTGCCACAACTCATCATAGATCTGATTTTTTACATTTTCAATTGTTACATCCTGACTGGTATAGCTATAACTTGCTTGTGATCTTCGTGTGTCCAGAATGCGTAAGCATCTTATGAATTTGGTAATCGAATGCTGTAAACCCAAATATTTTAGCGGACAAAACGTTATAGTGTTTTGCTCGAATCAGCAGTATTTTTAATAATAATGCCTAGAACTTTCAGCAATTTCCTTTGAGCTTATATATAGCATAAAGAGCTATCAAAATTATAGCGGTCAGCTTAAATAGCGTTTTCTTCAAGTCGCAAACAGAGCCATTATTGTGAGGCCCCTAAAATATTTGGGTTTACAGTAATTTAATTGTCGATTACCTTGGGTCAATGATCTAAATAAAATCTGCACCCAGAATCCTGAATCGTTTCACCCCTAACACAGACTCAGATTCTTACTCTCTTGTACTCTTTTCTCGTTCCTATCAGAGTCGCGAGAGTCAGCTCTCAATTATTATCGTGCTCTGCTCACGTACAAGAACAAGCCGAAGACTGTGAAAGTCGAGCCTACTCTGCTGCTGATCTGGGGAACCGAGGACAAGGCTCTAACCAAGGAGCTTGCCTCTGCATCAATGGAATTCGCACCCAACGGCCAGTTGAAGTTCATTGAGGGAGCCAGCCATTGGGTGCAGCAGGACAGCCCTGACAAAGTCAACGCTGCCATGAATGAGTTTTTGACTCAATGATGTAATAACATATTTGTGTGAAATTTGTAAGATTTCTGTGATTCTCTCAATATCTGTCTCAAATTTTCTTCTTCTTGTTTCCATGACCTAGGGTCAAGGTGAAAATGACAAGAACAAAATGTAGCACCACGTCTCTATGCATCTACATGTACATGTATAAGGAATAAAGTTTACATGATTCGCTTTGCAATTCTCTTTGTAATCTAATTGTCTTGTATTTTATATTTTCTGTTGTTTGTACCATGCACCTTGGTACAACAGGCAACCACACACAAGCAGACTGAAATTAAAGCTTCTACTTCTATGCTTACCTCCTTTCTAATAGCTCCACGGTATACTGGTAACCTAAGCTAAGGGTAAAAGGTAGAGTACTAGTATGCGTCCTCCATCTACTACTGCAAGAGTCGACAACTCCTTATAGTAACTTCATCGCCGGATACCGTACTTCACGTCCCTTGTGACGAGCGTTGAACGCAAGAGGGAGGGGTAAGCCGCATACCTGCTACTCTGTATACAAAAAAGTGCAAGCCCTAGGATAGCCTAGTTTTGCATAGGTTTGCTGCTTCTTTTTCAATGACCAGCTTTTCATGCAGTGTTATTCTCGGTTTATAATTAATTATGCGTGTAGTAACGGTCAGTAGTAGTAAATCACCATTGGCACAAGCCACTTGAAATCTGCAGTAGCGAAGTGGTATCATATCATATCAGTTTTAATGATGCGTTTCATACGATGGTTTCACAGCAGCATGTTCTTCAACCATCTATTTCTTTATTCGAATTGAATGGATACATGAGTTCAACTGCCGTTTGCTTTGCGATATCAGACGCGTGCGGTTGATTAGCTCGGTTCAGCCGTGAGTCTCTGGGGTCCCCGGTAGCGGATGATGAACTTTCCAGATGTTGGTTGAAATCTGGTCTGCATGTGATCATCAATCTATCCTCTGAAACGATCCGGTCGGCTAGCGTCGCACTCTCTGCTCACTCCACCTCATATTGGCTTGTCTCGAGCCACCCTGCCCTGGTCTGGTCAATGGTCGTTGGCAGAACTGAACTGAACCAGTACTGATCATTTGCACCAGCGTACAGCTTGTACCGGTGTTTATGAAATTGAAGATACTATCAAGTACTATCAGCAGTATAGGGAGTTTTCGTGTATGTCCTTGTATGTTCTTGCATGCTGCCGATCAACTGATCAACTTGCTTATCAGCTTGTCGAGGCACTAGATAACAGCTTCTCCTACTGCAGGTACCAATCTCCACACCACCATTACTACTCAGCGGAGCAGTGACTGTATTCCTACTCCATTTCTCTACCGATGGCATTGGAAAAACAGAGCTTTCTCTTCCGCGCTGTTCGCTCCAGTCTAACAATATTCTGGGGGACGTGGATATGTCTAGGAGCAGCCATACGATTTCTCAAATCACCGCGATCGTTTCTGTCAGGAGGAGATTACAGTAAACTACCAAAAATAGCTCAGGATCCTACATCCTGGCTGTTCAGTCAGGTTGTTGTCAACACACCGGATGTCAAGGTCAGAACCATAAAGGAAAATACGTACCAACATATTTCCTTCAGATATCATAACTTCAACTAATACAGCAGCCGTATGCACCACATAGATGGCAAGTGTTCGGACCAGAAATACTGGAGGTCCAGTTTTCTGAACTCAGAGAAGCCGTATCTCAGGACCCCTACCCCCAACCCCCTACCC
>ERZ1740065.2516-NODE-2516-length-11395-cov-12.169048_pt1 | contig 11395 bp, 23 predicted proteins | sample MGYA00581738_ERZ1740065 | MGnify/ENA primary metagenome ERZ1740065 (study PRJEB43018, sample SAMN04849749) | marine metagenome | isolation source: floating plastic debris | place: Pacific Ocean | collected 2008-09-01 | study: EMG produced TPA metagenomics...
AGGGGGCTCTGGTAGAGGGGGCTCTGGTAGAGGGGGCTCTGGTAGAGGGGGCTCTGGTAGAGGGGGCTCTGGTAGAGGGGGCTCTACTGTAGGCATCAGCTAGCCTGCTGAGAGCTACAGATATGATTGTTTACCTTCAGCTCTCTCTTGTGGTCAATGAGGGTGACAAGCTGTCTCTCCTTGATCATCAGGCTCTGCTCGAACATGATGGCCCACTGCAGACGTATGATCTTCAGTTCTTCCTGACAAATGGCCGTCTCTACTTTGAGCTTCTTGGTGAAGAGAGCCTTGAGCTGGTCGTTGAACGACTGCTCTGCCTCGGCAATCAGCTGCTGCAGCTTCTTCAGCTCTGAATCCAGTTGCTGCCAAAAACTCGCGATATCAGCCATACTGTGGAATCGTCATTCTCACCAAACGTAAAACAACCAAATAGACCTTTCAGCATTTAGTTCGCTTTCAATGAAAGTGTTTGGTGAAGCATTTTATTACACAACTGACCTTTCTGTATTTTTCTCTCTCTTCCTCCAAATCTTTGCATTTCGCTTCGTACTCTTTAAAAATCTTGTGCTCCTCCTCACTCCAGTCTTCTTGTGGCTTGTTTTGAATAAATGAAGGGATGGGTACATCTTTCTTCAGCTCATCCTCTTTCTTTATCTCCAACACCCCTCCCATCATCTGCTCAAGTGCTCTTTCTCTCGCGTTGTCACCTTAGCAAAGTTATCAGCAATGATAATCAGATAATTGCAAATAAATCATAAACTGTTGTCAAGGTCAAGGTCAGCTATGTAAATGCTATCTTACATGACTAGGACTAGGAAACTTATTGCGAAGAGTTAGAAATACCTAAAACTACAACCATAGAGCTTTTCCATACAATTTGTTACCTTTTTCTCGCAGCCGCCTTTCTTCTTCTGCCTTTTCCATCTCCTCTTTCGCCTTTTGCTGTTCAGGAGTTAGATACTTCTCGACTTTCACCTGTCGGTAGGGTACACAGTTAGGATACGCAGCTGGGCGATGTATCAGCAGATCGACAGCAGGTCACTGGCAGGTACTCTTATGTCACCTCATCATCATCGACAGTTAGCAGCAATTCAGGCTTCTCTTTGGTACTGAGGCTATACTGTGTGACCGTCTCGTTCATGTTTAGGTCTTGATAGATCTTGGCTATCCGCTTGTTCTTCTCCGCTATCTGAAACCAGACAATGGTGTAAGAAGACATGAGGCTGGCGGCCATGTTTTTGATGGAAGGCCATGTTTTTGATGGAAAGCGCATCAGTTTATCTAAGCAGGAGCAAACAATGCTATAAATCATACCTTCGACAGCTCAGAGTCCTTCTTTACCATAACTTCATCGAACTCTTTGTTGAACGTCTGCTTTATACGATGGATTGCGTCCTTGAGAAGGATGACCTGAACGATTTTCTGTTCTCGGCCGTACAACTCAAACTGATTGTAGAACAGGTCGCTCTTCCCTCCAAACATGGCTCCGAATGATCCCGAAATGGCTGGACTCTCTCCTTCAGCAGCTTCTTCATCATCAGCTTCATCGTCAGCAGCCTGATTCACAGAGATAATCTATCATTGTCTGGGCTTTAAGGTCTGTCTGGGGTGCAAGTCCACTCCAGTGGGCAGCTGCTGGTTTGTTGGACCGAAATGGACGCCAGTAGAGTAGAATTAATAATAAATGGTGACATCTCCATGGTAGCTGGCGATCATCGTGGTACTGACGATGGTTATAAGGAGGACAAACATGCATATATCAACGCAGTACTCTCAACTAATTCTGCACCTCGATTTACGTGACTGAAATGATGTCAGACTCAGATGTTAGGAATAACCTAGCTGAAAGCATAGATTTTTTCTGCAACTCTGGAGGTTGTATTCCGTGGTTAAGTTGAGACGGTTCGTGCTATGTACCCAATGTCTAGTCCTATGGGACATAATGATATCAGACTCTATTGTACAGTTAGCTTCTTTGGGAGGCTGTGGGAGATGCAGCTTTGTTATCGTGTGATGCTTTCAATAATAAAAACCACACAGCCAAACCTGTCAGCATTTCATCTTCTCAATCAAGCTAGGGACTGAGACCAAGAAGGAGAGGGACAGGAATAAATTTTGGGCTATACCGTTTGCTGTGGTTTCGGGACTGCGATCTCCACCATATCCGTCCTAGCCTTAGCCTCAGCTATCTCAATCTTTCTAATAGCTGTGGCCCTTGCCAGCTCATCTAGCTCCTCTCTAGCCCTTTTGCCCATCGGGTAGTTCTGCACTTCCAGCGAAATTTCAAAGCCCTATGAAAAATGTCCTCACAGCGTGATACATCAGACACATCACAACTAAGATTCTATAGAAAGATTGCGTTACTTCGATGCTGCGACCCTTAACGTCCATGGAATCCCAGCATTCCAGCTTGATCAGGTGGGTGAGGTATTGCTTAGCTAAGTTCTCAAATTCCATGGCTTCCCTTAACTGTTAGAAATACAGAAATCTGGTTACCAAACCGCTTGATGAATTGGCACAAAATATCATCAGTCATTGTCTTCTGACCTTTTGAACTTCAGTATCCCCCAGACTCTGTAGCCTCTGCTGTTCATCAATGTCAAGGTCGAAATCATGGTGCTGAAGTCTCTCAATTTCAGGCACGGTTTTGTTTTTCTCCATGAGACCTTGGAGCTGGAAATGAGTGAGAGGGATTAGCTTCCACCCAATCCGGGCGGTTTTCAGCACCCGTGATACAAGGCCATCTGGGGATGAAGCTCTGTTTGATGCTAGATTAACAGCTTGGAACAACCCTACGTTCCAAACATCTAATGCCGCCAGTGAGCGGTGAGTGTCTTACAGTCTGTCTGATTTCTTTGATCTCGTATCTCAGATCTTTCTTGACAGTCGAGTACTGCTTGTCTTCTTCCACATGCGCCAGCATCTCTCGTATCTCAAGCCACGTGGCATTGGCTTTGGGTACAGGGGTCGGGGAGGCCAGATTTTCACTGCTGCCGGCTGCAGCTGACTGTAAGGTAGAGTTAAATTGCTTTCTATCACACAGCCACATCTGGTACAGACTCTCTATACCAGCGCACACAGCCAGCGGTACGGACTCTCTATACCAGCGCACACAGCCAGCGGTACGAGTTTACTGACTGCAGGGAGTCAGTCATAGCTGGGAGGGAAAACACGGAATCCTGACAATAGTCTAACACGAACCTACATAAATCTGGTTACCAGCGAGAATTGTGGTTGTCAGAGAGTTCGTGATAGTTGGCATGTACCAATCTAGCCTAATTCCCGTGGTTTCAGTAGCTGTATGCTACATAGACATTGGGAGGGGGAGACAATTACCTGCTGATTGTCTTCATTCTGTTGGTCACCATCAGGCGTCCAATCAGGCGAGGCTTTCAGAGAGTCACGCTCCCTCAGGATATGATTGGCCAGCTGACCCTGCAGCTGCTTGGCTGCTGTGATCGCTGCTGCACCCTTGGGTTCACCTGCGGACGTGAACCTGTCGCAGAACAAGTGGGATAAAATGAATAAACATCTGGCAATTATTGGACTTGTACTATGCTACCTGCTACTACGCTACTGCTATGTATAGGCGCTGATAGCCACCGCCGATACCATTGGGTCATGCATCGTCACGTGCCTTCACCCGATAGAACTTTCTATCGGCTGAACATTGACCAATCGGACGTAGTTTACGAATACGCTCCGTTGATACAACTAGAACTATGTCAGATTCCTATTCTCCTACACCCTCTAATCCCATGCCAGCCTCATCCATGTATTACACGCATCACCGATGGCCTTCAATGGCTCTGTTTACGGCAGAGATTCTTACATCATTCCTTACAGGTCATACTGCCGTATCTTCTCCCGTTACTGTAGCAAGGGGACATAATTCCATACCTAAGAGAGTAGCAAGTGAGAATGCCATCCGATCTGCCTACAGTCAGTAGATGCTGGCAGTCAGCCGACCAGCACACAGACTTCACTCCTCCGTGCCGGTAGTCGTGTGGGTGAACCGTCACAAACTTCTCCTAAAACGAATCCATGCGGTGGGTGAACTGCCGGATACAACTTTAATCTCTTCCATGGAATATCTTAATCCAAGCAGCCATTAGCAGTCATGCAAAGGATGCAGATTCCAGATGGGATTATTCGTCACATATCTAGCTATGAGAGTGGTATGAACCGCAGTTCAGATAGGTGTGCACGCTCAATGTATGATAGAGTAGAACCAGAGCCCGAGGCTACTAAGTCTACCCTTATACAGCCTCATATACAGCCTCATGTGTGCTAGTAGATATATGTAACTAGTGAATAGAAACAGATAAATCCACCTTGGTCAGTACGTCACAGAGCACCTGCGTGAGCCAATAGCGAACACGAAGCAGTTTATAATCTATATATTGTAGTGCAACACAAAAATACCAAATAACATCAAACAAACACGCGTTCCTTACCACTTCATCCTAGCGGAAAAAGAACAGTAATTGAGTTTTCAATAACATTTCTGGCAGTTGAGTGAATCTGTATATACAAACAGATTTCTAGTAATGGATATTCTGTACTTACCGGCAATCCGACAGTGCGTACCATCAGTTTACCGTCGGCTCCCACGGATGCCAGCCATTTGCCGTGCGGCGACAGCGTAATCTTGCCTCCAGGCAGCTGGTGGGAGTCGCACTCAAACTCGGGCATCAGAAACGAGTCTTTGCTGTTAGGCTACCATCGAATCAAAAACCAGTTACATCTATGCCATATCAGGAGCCATGTGACAGCACAGTAATATACTATGCGGTTATAAGATGGTTTTATACCTTCTTGGGCTTTTCCTTCGGGACAATGAGCTTCTGCAGCTTCTTGTTGTCTTGTGCGAGTGAATACAGAATGTCGTCAGAAACGAGGCACGCGCCGTAGGATGGAGAAGCGTAGTTGAAGACGATTTTGTTAATCGCCTCCTCCTGAATATCTCCCTTTAGTGAAGCGTAATACGACTCTATGGCTGTGAACAGTATGGGCAGGTGATCACAATTATGAAGGCAACCAACGTGATGAATGCGCCGCTGACTCACATAGATGTGGTTTACTAATATGAAATAGAATGAAGTAGCTAAACCAGCCCAATAAATAGGCCATGGTTACGTAACCAACCAACTCACAGGACAAGACAGTCTGAGTCAGTTTAAATGTCGTGCACTTTGTAGCTCCGTGTTTGATATCTCCTGTAGGGTTGGACGATACGACAACGTAGATATTGTTGGAGCCAGAGTCTGTGTAGGTGGTGACCGTCTCCACTGCTCCCTCCACGTCTGTGCAGGAACAAGTTGTACAGTAATAGTTCCTAGACAGACAGGCAGACTCTGTCTTACTTACCCGTGAAGCAAAGAATCTTGAAAGCTTCCTCGATTTTTCCGGACATGACGATCACATGACCAGCGTCACTTGCCGCGAGCACTACATTGCCCTGGGCAGTGTATCTAAAACCGTGGACAAGAGGAAATGAAATGAATGAGGAAGGGCTGGGAGACAGTGAGATAACTACCAGCTGGAGTCACTCACGTGATTCTGGAGATTGAGCCATTGAATGGCCGGGAGCGAAGGATGACCCTGCAGTTGTCTGGCTCGCTAACATCTACAGCTAGTATGAAACCCGTAGTTGTGCCAACAAGAGCCACAGGGGCGATTGGGCTGCACGCCATTGTGGTGACGTCTACTCCCAGACTCAGAGTGCCGGACAAGAGGCCATCTGACAGAGACCAGACCTGTATCACTCCCTTCTCTCTCAAAGTCTGCATACGGAGTCATAGGTTAGTTCAATGCTAGCCAATGTCAAATGAGAATGAAACGAAGTATTACGCGTACCATGGCGTGGTCGGTGCCAGGCGCGAGACTTTGGACGCTGAGGAACTGGCCGCTGTGCTCTCTGACGAAGACCGAGGCGCTGCCCGGGGCGTTTGTGTCATAGGTGAACATGACTCCGCTGCTGCTGCCGATGTTTAGGTGTGACCAGTTGGTTGAGAAATCCATGGATGTGACTGCCTCGCCGATTTCATAGCTGTCTACTACCTTGAGCTTGTCGTTGGTGATATCGAGACATCTCAGAAATCCGTCCTGTAGACAAATAGAGTCAGCTGTTGATAGTACGTCAATTTGTGTATGATAGCTGTGTATCTCTGGCCATGAAATTAGAGGGGAGGGGGGACTTAATCAGGTCATCTATAGCAAGGAATTCTGGGAGACATGTTTAGTTGGCGATTTCAAAGATTTTCTCCATCCTGCTGTTATCAAGATGATGCTCCATTACATGGCGTGTTGATGACATAGGGTATTACTGCGACATGCGTTTGTGATGTCATCATTCCGTTAACCAGGATCTAATATCTTATCTAATAACACTGACCTTGCCACCGGCATACAGGCCTTTTTTATGAAGTGTTATGCAGCTGAGGGCTCCTCTTCCGATGTTAGATCCTGCGTCAGTTGACAGAGCAGATGCAGACTCTTCTTCGATTATTGACATGTCTTTCGATAGCAGCGATGCGCCTCTAATGAAGCTTCCATCTCCGTCTGGCAGCGTGGGAAGGTGTATTGACTTCAGAGTCCAGCTCTCTCCATCGAGCTAGCAAAAATTATAAGTTTGTTTATAGTTCACTGATGACATAGTCCTATTACAGCTGCTGTAATGTTGGAGTGACGAGCAGCTACAGCCGCTATAAACATCCAGAATCTCTGATGGTATGATAGTATCTTACCCGGAGGAGTTGGCCATCTTCACAGCCTATTATGACATCTCCAGCTGTATTCCATGTGAGGCATGACGGCAGGCACCGGAGTCGAGAGTCTGTCATGTCATCAAACTGCTCAGCATTCGGTTCAAACAAGCCAGCAATGACGGAAGGAGACAACTCCAGCTCAAGCTTCTGAACAGCCATGGCCTCCTGGTTGTGAGACGAGGCATCGTGAGGGTTTCTGCTCACAGATTTCTCGTCAACGAACAGCTTTATCTTTCTACAGAACACAGAAAATATTGATGGACTGATATTACAAGGCTGTTCATTAGAGATGAAACAACTGAAATAGATACTTACTTGTCCAGTGTGCTGTACCTCGTGTCACTTTGCTCCACAGTAAACACTGTGAAATTTTTCTCTGCTACGACACATATCTGCCTCCAATTGCCAGGATTAATGGACAGACATGTGATGGGATCATGTGACACAGGTACTGATATCAGTGCTTCTCCAGTATTGTAGTTCCTACAAAATTCAATTCCTACTGAGACATCCCACACCATGTCATATATAATCAGTGTTGTCATCTTCATACCATAAGCATAGTTCAAAGTCAGGAATGCCAGAGATGCTGACCAAGTAATCGCTAGATGAAAAGGCGATGGCTCTATACTCCAATTTTGCGCCATCTAAAACGTAATAGACTATGTATGGCAGAGTTTGGGATATAATTTATGACAGAGGTGGTGAGAAAATCTCTCACCTTTCAGTTCAGATAAAAGTGTCATGTCAGGATATTTGAAGACAAATATCCTTGGATTCAAACATAACTCTGCAAAGGTGAAGAGTTTGTTCAGTGGATGAACATCTAGTGCTGTGACACCTTCACCAGGACTTGTGAACACATGGCCGGTGCCACCCTCTTTCAAGAAATTGATGTTGTTGCCACATGCATAAACAACAGTATTCCTATCGATGTACCGAGCCTTAGATCCATCGTAGCCTTTAATCCACCTAAAATATGTGAGAGATGTGAAAAGATGGCTTTTACAAGCACCAAGAGCAATAGCCCGACAAAAATATGTGTACAAAGGGGTTCCGTGTATATACTGAACCCCTTTGTACACATACAAATATCTAGCTGGTAACCTACAACATCAACGCTTACTGTAAATCGGGAGATGCTATTGAATCCATCACAACGCTCTAAAATCTACGATGGTGGCATTAAATTGAGATGAGAGGCTACAGCTATTAAAGTTTGGTGCAGAGCGCGAGTTGATCAGTACGCTTAGTATAATGTAAGCGTGACTATTAGCCTCGTATATGGCCTATCGTTTCTAGGGAGATCTCGAGTTATTACGTGAGACGAGATGATATGGGGTCCGTATAGATAATAGATTATTGTTATCAACCACGAAAATACGATACTCCATCATCTATTAATTAAATAGGAAAAGGCATATAAATTGAAATAATTAAAATAAATACAATTAAAAATTTATTCATGTTTCTATAAAAATCGGCAAATTATCGATTCATGCCGATGTTTTAAAAGCCTCGTAGAAGGCCGGCTCGAATGTTTGTTTATATGTAGCATCCGGTTGTGGAACTCGCAAAGTATCATCTTTCTTTTTCTGAAGGAAGCTCACAAATTGACTAGTAAGAACTGCAAACATATTCATATATTACATATCTTATACCAATGTATCAAAATGATTTCGATTTATTATTAGCTAGATTTCAGATTAACAATATTCTTTTCACAGGAGCTACCGTCACGGTAGTAATTTTGCTATCGCTTACACCATCTCTTATGATGATAACAAGTCCATAGTTAAACTGGATGACGGAGCTTTTGTTACACGAGGCTTGTGCTATTGGTGATTATGAGTCTCTAGACGAATATCTAAAGACGGGAAAACATGACCCTAATTGTAGAGATGAGGAATGGGGAGGAAAATCACCTTTGCACTGGGCATGTATCAGAGGTGGGCAATAACATGAATCTTCGATGAATGCTTTGCTGATCAGACTGTGGCCTACTGTTTATTCTGCGATGCAGGATCCATAGAATGCACTCGTTTACTAATGTCATTCGGTGTCAATGGAAGTATTCGAATGGACAATGGATGGACACCCGCACACTGTGCAGCTGAATCTGGACGTATTCACATCCTTCGGGCTCTTCATGCGGCTAAGATAAGGCTCGATGATGAGTGTAACTGTGGCGATACTCCACTCGCAATAGCAAAGATTTACAGCCATATAGAGAGTGTCAAATTCTTGGAGAGGTAGCATACTACAGTCCACTAGATAAGTAGATGCATTAATGTATTTCATAACATGTATTACTTTCCCTCAGTGTCTATGAAGACTATAAGCAAGAGAAGTTGACCACTACTGCTAATACCACTAAAGTGGAAGGACCGAAAAAGAAAGGTAGCAGGCGATCAGGAAGGAAAGTGAAATGAGTTGAGAATACATCGTTCTACACGGTGATGATATCAGCATTGTTAGTCATAGGCAGATCTATCACCCATTAGAATCAGAGATACGATCACTCAAAGTATTTTTACCTGCAGATATTTTCAACCCTGAGTATGAGCATTTATGAGAATATATTTATAAAAAACTAACGGAAAAAAACCAGAGTTACTATGTACAAAACTGCTTGTAGCAGCACAACTACAATCGACTGCATGATGATTCTTCCAAAACATCAGGTGCTATCGGATTGGATGTTTCATTTTCATACGCCTGATTCTCTGTCTGTCTGCACACATCGTAGTGTGGATCTAATTCATGATAAATGACGTCCACTCTCTCCATATCAACGGGTACCTACAACCATTCATTCATTCATCATGTGGAGACGACTCTAGAAGCACCATCCGCCATTGATAGCTCAGTGTCACGCACCGGCAGCCTGTTAGGTTGTTCACTGGCTCTGTTGGACAGCGTTTCTCGAGGACTAGTGGTCACTATCCCCGAGTCTGTCGTAGAGACATCTGGTGGTGGCGAACTCCTCTTAAATGTAAAACTAGGAAATCTCCTCGTCTTGTGAGAATCTACAGTAGTAGCACTCGGTAAGTGAGAGTATGAGAGGAGACTAGCCTGTGACTTCGATATGACTTTGACATCAATGCTTCAGTTATCTGCTGCTTTACTGCCACTCCCATCTCCATGCCCACAATAATAGATACATGTATACTATGATCACACTATCAAACACTAACAGCATGAAGCATGCCTAGCCCTATCGAGGGCGAGCAGAGACAGCGCTCACTAATAGTCCGATACTCATCTGTTTTCCTTGATCGCTTGACTGATCTTCATCCAGTCAGAACGACGGAGGTCAACCAGAACTCCGATAAACAAAACCACGAAGCTGAACTCACGTTTTCTTGGTTTCTTGCTCTTGTTCAGTTCACTCCTGACCCATCGCTCTATCGTTGTTGTGGGCACGCCTTCCTGCTTTAGTGAGTTGCGGCGACCGCCACGTACCGTAGTGTCCTGAAATCATAAAGATGGTGTCAATATCACGGCTGAACTATGAGTTGGAGTAAGAGTATGGATGCTATCTCTTACTTACCATCACCATTGTGTCTGCCACATATGGCTGATAGACAACCTGCTTGTCGCTTGGCAGAGATGAGGAGTTGTACTCCCTTTGACGAGATCTGACCAGAACGACGGTGCATATGACAAGCATCACGATCAGCATCAGGCCACAGGCGCAGAAAACCAGAATGATGTTCATCTTATCTGCAAGATGACGGAGAGACATAAGGAGGGGAGTCTGTGTCCACATACCATCCATCATGGGAGATGAGGAGTCGGGTGGGTAGCTATGTTTTGATTGACAGCGGAGTGACTTAGACGTCTATTAGATTCAAGACTGCAAGACACCTTATGACCATGCTCAGCCCCATTAATTTCAATGTAGTTGGCAGGGTGAGACAGGTACTTGAAGTGCTTGATCCCCTGAAGTTGATAGTAAGGAGGAATGTAAAGGTGTCTTTGCAACGTCGGTTTAGACCGTCGGAAAATATCGTGACGCGGCTAATTAATTTCCAAGGTGGCCCGCAAAGACTGCATACATGACAGTATTCAGGGAGAGAGGATAGGTGGGGACGGGGATTAATCGACTAGGGAGTAAAGGTATCTTGAGAAATAGGAATGGATTTGATTATAAATTCACAATACACAAGGACCGGGATGGATTTAGCAATTAATATTAAGCAGCCACAAAGCTTCTTACGCAGCAAAAAAAATATTTTCACAACTAGTAAGTTAGACGGTAGTCAACCTCAGATCTGTGAGCAATACTCAACATCAATGAGCTAGAGTGGTGGGATGGCTAGAGTGGTGGGATGGTGGGGCGGGTAGTGACGACTGCTTTCATATCTATAATCAGATGTTTGGCATCATGTCTCTGCCTGACCAACATCCTTCCGTGTGATGAGTAGATAATAGGAGTGGATAAAATCATTTGGCTACTAGTGACTGGGAGAGGGAGGGAGAGAGAGAGGGAGAGAGAGAGGGGGGTGGAGAGAGAGAGGGGGGGGGAGGGAGGGAGAGATGGAGAGATAGAGAGGGAGGGAGGTGGAGAGAGAGTGAGGGAGAAAGAGGTATGTTTGAATAAAATAGGAAAGATAGTGAGG
>ERZ1740065.2518-NODE-2518-length-11392-cov-16.788745_pt1 | contig 11392 bp, 9 predicted proteins | sample MGYA00581738_ERZ1740065 | MGnify/ENA primary metagenome ERZ1740065 (study PRJEB43018, sample SAMN04849749) | marine metagenome | isolation source: floating plastic debris | place: Pacific Ocean | collected 2008-09-01 | study: EMG produced TPA metagenomics...
CATGTCTTTCGTTGCCTTTCTTGGAGCCATTGAAACCGGTCTACTCTATGGTTTTCTTAGCCTGGGTGTGTACCTCTCCTTTCGGGTGCTCAAGTTTCCAGATCTGACCGTAGATGGCAGTTTCCCCTTGGGAGCAGCCGTTGTTGCCACTCTGATTACCCAGGGCGTTAACCCCTGGCTGGCTACTGCTGTGGCCATGGTGGCCGGTGCGTTAGCGGGTCTGTGTACTGCCAGCCTCAGTGTGCGGTTTAATATCCTCAATCTGCTGGCCAGCATTCTCACCATGATTGCCCTTTACTCCATTAACCTACGCATTATGGGGCGACCCAATGTCCCGCTGCTCAATCAGCCCACCTTGTTTGATGGCTTAGATACCGTGCTGCCGATCTGGGTGATTTTATTAGTGGGGCTGGGGCTGGCAAAACTTGCCATCGACTTTTTTCTGACGTCAGACCTGGGGTTGGCCATGCGGGCAACGGGGCTAAACCCTACGATGGCTAAGGCCCAAGGGATTTATACCGACCGGCTGATATTGCTGGGTATGGCCATGAGTAATGCCCTGGCGGCCCTATCGGGGGCGCTGTTTGCCCAGGTTAACGGGTTTGCGGATGTGGCCCTGGGGGTGGGTACGGTGGTGGTGGGGCTGGCCACGGTGATTTTAGGAGAGGCGATTTTTCCTAGCCGCACCGTGCGTTGGGCCACCTTGGCGGTAATCTTAGGCTGTCTGATCTACCGTTTGGTGATTGCCCTGGCGCTAAATGCCGATTTCCTGGGGTTACGGGCCCAGGATCTGAACTTGGTAACGGCGTTAATTGTGGTGTTGGCGCTGGTGCTACCCCAGGCAAATCTTTTGGCAAAATTCAAACGATAATGGGCTGTGCCCATCTTCCCATTGGGGTTTGCGGTTTTTGCCGTTGCTGATTTGTGGGATGAACCGCTCTGTGAGATACGCGATGTGCCCATGTTTGCCAGATAAATTCATGCCGGGGATCAGCAACGCCCGATTTTCTCTTGTTCGGTGGGTCATACCCACCCGCCATCAATGATTTCTTTGACCGATATTCATGTGACGTTTAATCCGGGGACGCCCCTGGCTAAACCGGCTTTGCTGGGGATTGATTTGGATATTGCTGCTGGGGAATTTATTACGGTCATTGGTAGCAATGGGGCGGGTAAATCTACGCTACTCAATATTATTAGCGGTGACATTTTGAGCGACCGCGGTCGGGTCACTGTCGGGACTCAGGATGTCACGACTTGGCCAACGGCACAGCGGGCGACGTTGGTGTCGCGGGTTTTTCAGAATCCGCTGGCGGGCTCCTGTGCTGAGCTAACCATCGAAGAAAATTTGGTGCTGGCCTTTCGGCGGGGGCAGTCGCGGGGGCTACGACCGGCGCTAAATAATCGGTTTCGAGATCAGTTTCGAGCCAGGCTGGCAAGCTTAGAGCTGGGGTTAGAGGATCGACTTTGCGATCGCATCGGTCTCCTCTCCGGTGGACAGCGGCAGGCCCTCAGTTTGGTGATGGCCACCCTAGCCCCGGCCAAAATCCTACTGTTGGATGAGCATACGGCGGCCCTAGACCCCAAAACCGCCCACTACATCATGCAGCTTACCGAGCAGCTAGTGACAGAGCATGGCTTAACCACGCTGATGGTCACCCACAGTATGCGTCAGGCCCTGGCGGTGGGCAATCGCCTACTCATGCTCCACGAAGGCCGTATCGTTTTTGATACGTTTGGCTCAGAAAAGGGCAATCTCACCATAAATGATTTACTCAACCGCTTTGCTGGCGATGCCCTCAACAACGATAGCCTGCTGCTAGGCTAGGGCGCACTGCATGGTGGAGACCTCATTGGAGAGCCAATGACGCATAGTCTGGCTCAATTTAGCAACCATAAACGTCTAAAAACTTAATGGAACTCACCATCCCTCAGACAGGACTCTCAAAAACAATCGAGCACCTAGGTCAGATTTTGTCACGTTTGATGCAGCTAAGCCTATACAAATCAATTAGTCTAACTTCTAACGGTCTGAGAGATACTGGACAGCCGCTAAAAAATTAAGCGGAGAAGATTAAAAAGTATTTCTAATAAAAGTTACATTACTTAAAATTATGATAATCTGGGTTCATACAAACGCAGCATCACTACTTTATTGAGCAGTTCATGGAGGTTCATCCCTGTTTCAAGGTTGATGGCCCGTCGTCTTAACCATCTGTATCGACCCATATTTGTTTCCTTTTACCTATGTGAAGAAACATCCTGGTAGCTTAGTTCGACAGATTCACCAAGGGTTTATGGATTTGCTCTTTTCAGCACACTTATTCGCTCTACGTTCACACATTGTGTCTTCCACCCTTCTAGCTTGAGGGGCAGTTTTACGATTCCTCTGTAGTTTTGCGCTCTGTCACACTATGAAAGCTCCTCAGACGTCCAGCGATTTGGTTCGCACCTATTTAAAGGAAATTGGGCGAGTACCTCTTTTAACCCACGAACAGGAAGTCGTTTATGGAAAGCAGGTTCAACGGTTTGTTGCCCTGCAGGCCCGTCGCACTGAGCTGCAGGAGAGCCTGGACCGCGAACCTAGCGATCTCGAATGGGCTGAGGCAGCCGAGCTCTCAGTCGATGAACTAAAGCAGACCATTGACGCTGGCGAGCTGGCAAAGCGGCGCATGGTTGAAGCCAATCTTCGTTTGGTTGTTTCGGTTGCTAAAAAGTACATTAAGCGCAACGTCGATTTGCTGGACCTGATTCAGGAAGGCACCATCGGTATGCAGCGCGGTGTAGAAAAGTTTGACCCGCTGAAGGGCTATCGTTTTTCTACCTATGCCTACTGGTGGATCCGTCAGGCGATTACCCGGGCAATTGCTGAGAAAAGCCGCACCATCCGTCTGCCCATCCACATTACTGAGAAACTTAACAAAATTAAAAAAGCCCAGCGTCAGCTTTCTCAAAAGCTGGGTCGGGCCGCCACCATCGCTGAACTGGCGGATGAGGTGAAGCTGACGCCTAAGCAGGTTAGGGATTATTTAGAAAAATCTCGCACACCGCTGTCATTGGATCTGCGCATTGGCGACAACCAGGATACAAACCTGGGTGACCTGTTGGAAGATCCCGGTGAGTCTCCGGAGGCCTATGCCACCCAGTCACTGCTGCGTAAGGATTTAGACCGGCTGATGGCTGAGCTAACGCCCCAGCAGCAGCGGGTTCTCCATCTTCGCTTTGGTCTAGATGACGGCAAGCATATGACCTTGGCTAAAATTGGTGAGCTGCTAAGCATTAGCCGTGAACGTGTGCGTCAGATTGAGCGCGAGGCCCTTACCCGTCTGCGTAAGCGTCAGTCAGACATGCGTGAGTATTTGGCCAGCTAGGGCATAGGCGTTATCTCGTTCCTGTGTTTAGCGTTTAGTTTTAGAATTTAGTGAATAGGGGATGCGTTTCTGGCGCATCCTTTATTTTTGTGGGTGAGCATGCAGATTAGAGCTAATGGAGACTATGGCAGAATCGTCGCGATCGCAAACGGTGACCTTGAGCCCCAACGGTCCTGAAATTCCCGCCCTGGGAGTGGGGACCTGGTCCTGGGGGGACTCTTTGTTTTGGCAGTATGGCAAAGACTATGGTGTCGATGATGTGCAACAGGCGTTTAAGGCATCCCTAGCGGCGGGAATCACATTTTTTGATACGGCTGAAGTCTATGGTCTGGGCAAATCTGAGGAGCTGCTGGGGCAGTTTATCCAGGGGACGGATGCGCCTGTGGCGGTGGCGACCAAATATTTCCCCCTACCCTGGCGGTTTAATGCCCAGGCCGTGGCCGATACCCTAACGGCGAGTTTAAAGCGACTGCAGCTGCCAACGGTGGCGCTCTATCAGGTCCATTGGCCCTTTGACTTTTTAATGGGGCAAAAGACGCTGATGAATGCCCTGGCGGACGAAGTAAACCAGGGCCGGATTCAATCTATTGGTGTCAGCAACTATTCGGCTAGCCAAATGCATAAGGCCCATGCCTATCTGGCGGAGCGAGGGATTCCCTTGGCGGTTAACCAGGTGCAGTATTCTCTTTTACATCGCAAAATTGAGTCCAATGGTGTGCTGGGTGCGGCCAAAGATTTAGGGGTCACAATCCTGGCCTATAGCCCCCTAGCGCAAGGATTGGTCACGGGGAAATATACGGTGGAAACCTATCAGCCGCCGACGGGGGCACGGCGGATTGATCCACGGTTTAGCAAGGATAATCTGCGTAAGATCGAGCCCGTGATCGCCACTTTAAAAGAGGTGGGGCAGCGTTATGACAAGACACCGGCCCAGGTGGCGCTTAACTGGCTAATAGGTCAGGGATGTGTGGTGCCGATTCCAGGGGCGAAGAATGCTAAGCAGGCCGAACAAAATGCCGGAGCCCTGGGGTGGATGCTGACCGATGACGAGCAGGGGAAGATTGATGCGGTGACTAAGCCCTGGCTGTAGTCTGGCTGTAGCCTGGCTGGGACGACGATAGTTGTTGGCCTTATTGCTTGATGGGAAGGGTGATGATGAAGGTGGTTCCCTGATCTGGCGCTGAGTTATGGGTGATGGTGCCACCGTGGGTTTCGGTAATAATTTGATAGCTGATGGAAAGCCCAAGACCGGTGCCTTTGCCCACGGGTTTGGTGGTGAAAAAGGGATTGAACAGGTCTTCCATGGCCTGTTGACTGATGCCGGGACCATTGTCGGTAATTGCGATCGCAACCGCCGGATGGGGTAACTTCCCTAGCAATTGGGTCTGGATTTGGATCACACTTGGCTCCTGTTCCATCTCCTGCCAACTGCGCTGCTGATCCCGTTCTTCTAGGGCATCTACGGCATTGCTCAACAGATTCATAAATACCTGGTTGAGCTGGCCTGCGTAGCACTCAACCTGGGGCAAGTCATCATAGGTCTTGACCACGTTAATCTCAGGCCGCCAATGCTGGGCCCGCAGCCGCGTTTGTAAAATAGTCAGGGTACTATCAATGCCGTCATGCAAATTAATCTGTTTAATGTCTGCTTCATCGAGTCGCGAGAACAGACGTAGGGACTTAATAATCTCTCGAATCCGCTCGGTCCCCACCTCCATGGATTGAAACAGCTTAGGTAAATCCTGTTTTAGAAACTCCAGTTCAATAGTGTCGATGACTGTCTGAATGTCAGGATGGACCTGGGGATAGTGGTGCTGATAGCGTTCAATCAGATCCACCAAATCTTGGGTATAGTCCTTGGCATGGGTAAGGTTGCCATAGATAAAGCTAACGGGGTTATTAATCTCATGGGCCACACCCGCCACCATTTGCCCGAGGCTAGACATTTTTTCACTTTGCACCAGCTGGGATTGGGTTTTTTGGAGCTGGGTCAGTAAGGTTTCTAGCTCCTTAGATCGGGCTAAACTTTGAGCTAATAAATCAGCTTGATTGAGGGCAATTTCTAACTGGGCAACCACGGCCCTGAGGAGTTTAACCTCGTTATGTTGCCAGGGACGAACCGTTTGATGATGGATACAGGCGATAATGCCCATTTTGTCAGAATCGGCATGAACCGGTAGCACCAACATAGACTTGTTGCCCAGGGTGTTGAGCACCGTTCTGACCTCAGCATCCTTGACGGTAGACGTATCATCCAGCTGTAAAATTTTCTGGCGTAAAAGCATGTCGGTTAGACCGCCAAAGCTCTCAGCTGTATGACTGCCGACAAAACTGGGGAGCCCCTCTGCTTGAACTTCTGAGGTGACCTGCCAATGGGCGTTATTGTCGTGATCAGACTCGACATACCAGGCAAAATGACACCGATCAACCCCTAAAAATCGTTGAATTTCTTGAACTGTCGTGTCCACAATACTATCTAGATCCAGGGATGTCCGAATCTGGTTGGCAATTTGGTTGAGTAGCTGCTCTCGCTGAGCCTGTTGTTGAATTTTTTTATTTGAGGCAATCAGCGCTTTCTCAACCTGCATACGTTCAATCTCTGCACCAGCCCGAGCAGCAAAAATCTCTAAAATAAATACCTGTAGCTCCAGATCATGTTCCATGGGCTCAGTGTTGATCACCGAAATGTAGCCCAAAAATTTCTTAGCAGGGTTTAGGATCGCAATGCCGACATAGCTTTCGGCATTAAAGGCAACAAGGTCAGCATCGTCAGGGAAATGCGCCTGGACCGAATGACCATAGCGACAGAGGGCATGGGTCTTAACAATATTGTGACAGGGGGTGCCGGCCAGGTTGTATTGAAAATTATCACCAAAGTCTGAACCATTCCAAAAGGCCAGGGTTTGCCCCATCTGCTGCCCTTCCTTGTCGATGACTTCAGAGATTAGGACGTAGCGGACATCAAGGGCCAGGGCCAGGTGTTTGACACAGGCTCGAAAAAAGTCTTCTCCCGTTTGGGTTGCTGTTCCTTGCACAATGGATCGCAGGGCTTGTTCCTGGTGTTTGCGCTCGGCCTCAAGCTGCTTTAGATCACTAATGTCTCGTATAACTGAGGATAAAAATTCTAGACGGCCATCTTCATCTCGATGGGCCAGGATCACTTGAGAAACCGGGAATTCTCGTCCACTCTGACTGCGTAGGTAAGATTCTCCCTGCCACATACCCGTTTGGATCGCCGTTGGGATGGCTTCGGTCTCGATTTTTCTGAGTGTTTCGACCGGATGACAGGTCTGAATATTGACCTTTGCCAGATCCTCGGTGGCAATTTCTAATGAGGTGTGTCCGGCCTGGTTTAGATAGAGGTGATTGCCCTGGGCGTTACAAATGCCAACAATATCGGGGGTGGCTTCGAGGATGGACAGTAACCGCTGCTGCTCCTTTTCGGCCTGTTTGCGATCGCTAACCTCAATGATCAGACCGTCCCATAGGATCGAGCCATGGTCCGTTTGTTCTGGACGGGCGATAGTTTGTACCCACTTCAGCTGACCGCTGGGGGTGATAATGCGATGTTCGTGGTGCACACCGGACAGCGTTAGGGCAGAAACCTGAATCGCCTGCTCTAGGGCCTTGCGATCGCAATCGTGCACCAGGTCAAAACAGCGCAGAAATTCATCCGGCTCCAGCTCATATATATTGCGACAGCCCTCAGACACATAGGGAAATGAACGACTGCCATCAGCCTCTAGACGAAACTGAAAAATCAGACCGGGTAAATTGTCCGCTAGCCGCTGCAGCCGAGCTTCGCTGGTTTTCAGTTCCTGTGTCCTCGCATCCACCCGTTGCTCTAGCTCTTCGTTGAGTTGCTTCAGCTGATTTTCGGCCTGGATGCGGGCCGTAATTTCCATAAACGTTCCCAAAATGCCAACGACGTTGCCCTGGCCATCGTGTAGGGGGATTTTATTGGTCTCCAGCCAGCATTGGCTCCCATTTGCCTGTCGTAGGGGTTCAATAATGCCTAACTCAGGCGTGTCTGACTCCATCACCCGGCGATCGCATTTTCGAAACCATGCCGTCTCTTCAGGTTTCCATGGCAAATCAAAGTCAGTTTTGCCGATAATCTCCTCTGGGGAGGAGAGGCCAGCGGCCTGGCTAAAATGCTGGTTACAGCCCAGGTAAACGGAGTTGCGATCTTTCCAGAAGGCGGCTTCTGGCATATTGTCGAGGACCAAATGTACCGTCTGATTAGACGGTTGTGGGTAACGACTTTGCAGCTGCAGCAGTGCTTGTTTTGTCTGCTGATGTGCCTGGTGAGCATCAGCTAATTGGGTTTGCAGTGCTCGATTAGCCGCCTCTAGCTCAGCCATTCGTTTCTGATTATTGTCCAGGTTTTTATCCATCAGTTTTTGGCATGGAATAGAGCAGCGGCGGGCTAATTGATGGGCAAATGCCGTCATTCATTAGGACGTTTGCATTAGGGCATTTGCCATGGGGGATATCCCGATCAGGGGCAGCCAATCAACCTTTTTTAGATCAAATCCCCCGAGGAGCAGTAACACCAATTTTTTTACTGCTGTAAAATTTACAGTAACTTGAACCACTGTGATGCGCCAACGTCCTAATGCATCAGGACGTTGGCCATAAGTTACCATTCACAATTTTGGCTTAATAATCCGCTATGTTGGAGCAAACATTACAATGGCTGTAAACACGTTGACAGAAGACACACAGACAGCGGCAGCCGTTTATGACCTCCTAGTACAGACACGACGACGGCGGGTGAGTGATGGTGCCGATGCTCCATTGCTCACGACGGCCACTCAGCAGTTGGTGCTGGTGTGGCCCCAGCTGGGTGACTTTGACAGTTTGGAATATGCCTGGTGGCTACGCCGAGGGGCTGATGAGTTGGCAGCCAAGGGATTAACCGTTAGGGCGGTGGGCATTGGCGATCGCAACTCGGGCAAGGCCTTTTGTGCCTATACGGGTTTCCCTGAAGAGTCATTATTGCTAGATCCGGATGGCTCTCTGCATCAGGCGTTGGGCCTCTATCCCGGTCTCACACTGTCGGTCCCCGGCTTAAATCAGCGCCAAAATGCGTGGCTAAATCTGCTGCTGATGTGTGCGGGGATCGGTAGTCCTGGCACGCTGCCGGAGGTCTTTCGTGGTTATTTGGGAGATCGCAACGCTCCCCAGTTAATTAAGGATGATGAGGTGGTTCAGGCGACACCACTCCCGCCCATCAAGGGGGAGTTTTTCAAACGGGCTGGAGGGAAAGGCTTTCAACGACCCTTTGAGCTGGCCACCCTGCGGTTGCGCAACATGGCTGAAGTTTTGGGTAAGTGGCAGACCTATGTGCCGGATGTGAGCCACATTACCCAGCGAGGGGCCACCTATGTGATTGCTAACGGTGAGGTCATGTATCAACATTGCGATCGCAACATTCTGGGTTTTGCCACCAACATGAGCCGCCCGCTGGCGTTTCTAGATGAGCTAAATTTGGCTTAATTATGACGGTAAGGTAATTTATCAACATTGCGTTCGCGCAGCGCTGACTGTGTCAGCTCGCAACATTCTAGGCTTTGCCACCAACATGAGCCGTCCGCTGGCGTTTCTCGACGAATTAGACCTTGCCTGACATGGGATATTGGTTACTATAAGGCCCATAACAGCTAGTTCGACTCACAATTGAGGATTAGCAACGTCCAATTGACGAACACACGCGTCGATTGCCATATCAGCCAAAAATCCTGGATTTCAGAGCATATCCGGAAATTTGTCCTAACCATTGATTAATACTACAGGGCATAAACCAGAGGAACCTATGAGACCCCTACTACGAACAACTCGATCAGCGGATGCCTTAAACATTATGTTGACGGCGGTTGAAGACTTTTTGCCTGACGATGGGATGACGTATATTGAGCCTTTCTGTGGGCTAGCTGAAATTCCGTTTGAGCGTGAGATTGGAAATTGTAGTCTAAACGATAACAACCCCTACATTATTAACCTGTATCGCTGGGTAAAAAGCGGCAAGTTTTTGGAAAATGACTGGCTGATTACGCAAAAAACAGATCTAAATAACTGGGCGAAAAACAGAACTAAGTTTAATAAACTGGTTTCTAAAGGAACGATTGACACGGTAGAGGTTGCCCAGCTCACGTTCTACCTGAGCCATATTTCACGGTTTTGTAACTATGGGACAAATGGGGCCTTTATTGGTGTCCATGATCCTAATGGTGAGCTACCTGACATAGATTGGGACGCTGCCGCCGCACTCATGCAAAACTGGGAGCTGAGCCTGGGCGAGTATACCGATTTTGCCGTGGCGGAGAGTGACACCCTCGTGGTTAATGCACCGCCAATCTACGTGCAGCAGTGGAACAACGTAGCTTGGGACCCCAGCGATCATCAGGCTCTCTTCGATTGGTTAGAGAGTCGCTCGGGTAGGGCCATTGTTTTCCACCGGAAACGGTCCGTAATTCAAAAGCTCTATGCCGATTGGACTGGGGGAGATCGGGTATTTCAAGTGGTATGAGGCTGGTATTGGCTCAGCTAAGGGCCGCTGAGCTAATACATGGGTTTGTCCCTAGCTAGCCATGTATTGGCTGGGCTGTAGCCGGTATTGCTGGCGCAGCTTAGGAATGGGCTGTTCTAAAACTGTTTGAAAATCCCAGTCTGAATCTAACAGGTCAAACGGCATTTGCAGCCCCCTGGCATAGGCTTCCATAAGAGCCTTGGGTTTTAGGTGATTCACACCGGCTTCTAGTACCCCCATGGTGGTGAACGTTAGCCCCATGTGAAAGTCCAGAATTACCTCCAACAACAGCTCAAATCCAAATTCGCTATTACTCATGCCGGCCTCTAGGCCCGCAACGGTAATCTCTCCTTCCATGTCGGTGCCAATCCCGCTGAGCAGGTGTATCAGGTCGTGCCCCACCAGTGCTTCGCTAAAGCTTTTCTCTTCGCCGGGTAAAGGAAAGTTGCGATCGCGATAATACCGATACAGTTCTTTTCCTAAGGTATTGTCGGGCAATGATTCTAGTGCCTGATATTGCTGGGCTACTTGGGCATCTCCTAAATACTGGTGCAATATACTAAGGACAATGGCGGCTTTTTGCCAAAACCCTTGCCCAGGCAGAACGGTGGTGATGGAGCGGCGGGTATAGCCAATTAGGAGCTGGCGGAGTTTGCGATCGCACACCAGCCGTAAACTCCGCAGCGTATGGGGGGCCAGTTGAAGTGATTCGGCATAGGCATTCACCAGTGCCACCTCAGACTCATCAACTTGGGTATCGAGATAGGGCATCAAAATCAAAAACTGTAGGGCCTGTTGCCGCTGCCGCTGATCTTGAACCTGTTGGGCAAAGTCTGAGGGGGAAATGCTGCTCAGGGTTGCGATGGGGATAGTCTCTTTTAATACCCAGTCGCGGGTGGCCTCTAACATCTCACGGGAGATGTCATCTAAGGGACGAGTGTCCTGGAGGGTGGCGACGGTTTTCATCGCCGCCAGAACAGCGCGGGCTGTGGGTAAAGTCCAGGTCACGGACTGGAAATAGGGACGCTTGAGGTGGGTCATCAGAGTACTCCTTGATGCTGGCGGCTGTCTGCTGTGGTAATGGCCGATGGTTTTATTTTGACCGACCAGTCGGTCAATGTCAAGATGGTATGGTTATTTCTTGATGAGGCAAGGGGAGATGGATGCCTAAAATTGTGGATAAGGCTGCCAAGCGGCAGGAGATTTTGGAAGCTGCGATCGCAGTTTTTCTAGAGAAGGGCTACCACGGGGCTAAAATGGCGGATATCGCCGTGGCAGCGGGGATGGGCAAAGGTACGCTCTACGAATATTTCCCCACTAAGGAAGCCTTGCCCAAGGAAATCTTTAATCTGTTTTTTGCTGGCTTAGACGAGCAGCTGGCGCAGCTGCAGCAATCAGAACAAGGGCCGATCGACATAATTGTGGCGGGTATCCAGCTGAGTCTTGCGGACATGGATGAATTTGCCGCCGTTATGCCCCTTTGTTTTGA
>ERZ1740065.2519-NODE-2519-length-11389-cov-10.733810_pt1 | contig 11389 bp, 13 predicted proteins | sample MGYA00581738_ERZ1740065 | MGnify/ENA primary metagenome ERZ1740065 (study PRJEB43018, sample SAMN04849749) | marine metagenome | isolation source: floating plastic debris | place: Pacific Ocean | collected 2008-09-01 | study: EMG produced TPA metagenomics...
AGAGGGAGGAGAGAGGGAGGAGAGAGGGAGGAGAGAGGGAGGAGAGAGGGAGGAGTGAGGGAGGGGGGGGGGAGGAGGGGGGGAGGGGGGAGGGAGGGGGGGGGGAGGAGAGGGGGAGGAGAGGAGGAGGAGAGAGGAGCGGGGAGAAGAGGGGAGCAGGGAGGAGAGAGAGGGAGGAGGGAGAGATAGATGAGAGAAAGGGGAGAAGCAAGCATACAGCAACCAATAACGTTTCAGATAACACCCAAGCCTAGATCACGTATATCTGCTCTTCGTCGATGACTAATTTACTTCATGAAATAAGAGTCCCACGATGACGCAGTTCTCACCTGTGTGAGATGCCTGAACTCGTCTAGCCGTGGTATAGGATAGGTGCTGTGTATTCTAGCAATGTGAGATGTGGTGAGGAAGGAGAGAGCTGTAGGCATCAGCCAGCCTGTGAGTACATTGGTACACCCTGAGCGAGTCGGCAGACAGACGGCGCACTTGTATTGCTCTGGTAACAAAGACAGGTAATGAAGTAATTGCTGACATTACGCCAGTCCTTTGCTACTAGAGTAGGGTAGAAACATTGAACTATCGAGGGAAGAGTGGCTACGTGCAGAACCTAAAACCAGAGATGATCTCATCTCAATTACAATGTACAAAACACTCTGGCCTACTCAACCATATGGTTCACTGTTGAGTGAATTTTAAGGAAACAGGTCACAGGGCAATGATGCATTGTGGGATATATATCACAGTAAGCTTACCTTCCAAGGCTTTAGACCTGAACATTTCATGAGTGAGAGCAGAGATGAAGGCGGGTCCAAATGGAGCGAAGACATATGTGACAAGACGGCCGGTACTGCTGTATAGCCTCAGACGAGAGCGGATGGTGTAAGCCGTCACAGCACCGCCCAGCCAGGTGGAGAGGAACATTATATACGGAGAGGTCGTGACCGGCCAACTAAAAACAGGAAACACTGATGCTAGCCTCACTGGCTCGATTGTAAACACATGGCAAGGTCGCCGGGCAAGGTCGCCGGGCAAGGTTGCTGGGCAAGGTCGCTGGGTAATACAACAACAATATGTACAACGGAACTTGTTGCATAGACAACTTTTGCGATCAAGCATGTAGTAAGATATCTCAGATCTTACATTCGTGCAACCCTACTGCTACCAAACCTTCGTTTCATATATCCGGTATCAAATATATTGATATATACATATATATATATATAGATGTATATATATCCGGTATCAAATATAGATGCATTTGAGATTACAGGTGACCAACACTTTGATTGCAAAAACTCCATTTGCAAAAAGATTCAGTTTTACAGAAATCTGACGAACTTTGGATGAAGGAGTACCAACTTGTGCTGTATCGTCACTCGTAGTAAATAGTGCTGGCCATCGGTCGCCATTTGGGGTCCACGTTTAAAACGCTTTTGATAAATTTAAAAGGGCTCTGGGCTGTTAGTTAAAATATCTTGCTTTTGAGAGTATGGCTATAGCAGAAACTGTATCAAATGTATTTTTAGTCAAGAAGTATTCATTTTTTAGTGAGTCAAGAAGTCCAATTATACGCTTATACGGTAACCGTGGTAACTATAATGAGGTTCTATTTATAGCGTTTATTAGTTATATAGAGCTTAGTAAGCCTATATGTCACTCATCCCAATCTGTTATTGTTACAAGCGGTATCATTATCCCTCACTTAAAACCGTTATACTTTAGGCCGCAGTCAATACCACGTTTACAGTACTAGCAGGTCAGATAGAAACAATGATGGGAACTATGGCTATCCCTTTCATCGAACTACACACCCCGAGGACAGAACTACACACTCCGAGGACAGAACTACACAGCCCGAGGACAGAACTGGCAGGTAATGAGGAACGGTTGTTCTACAGATTGCTCATGGGGACTTTCACTTTTTCACTCTAAATCAGTTTAATGATGCACCATTGCTGAAAGCTGATATTCTGTAAGTATAAGCTTATGGATATTTACTTAAAAAATGGAAACAAGATCAAATATCCCTATTAAAATCAGGGGGAGATGAGGCAGTTCCGCTTATTACAGTGTAGGCCTACTGCTTACTATCTGGCAAATGAAGACAACATATCAAGGTGTTTGAATTCATTATATGATTCGAATATATCATACCAAAGAGGAAGTCTCATGATTGGAAAAACTAGGATTTCCCGATTGCATATCTGATTAGTTATCATGTGTGATATTCATTTATTGACTTGTGTAGAGATGAGAGTGTAGGGCTGATATTTACTTTTCAGAGAGAGGCAGGTTCATTATCTTCTCCTGTCTCATCTGAGCAACAACTGCTCTATTGATACGTATGGCACCTTCAGGCACTTTATCACCGTCTTTCAATGCCACAGCATGGCCTTTTCTACCTTCGAAGTATCCATCGGTCAGTGTAGTTTCGTCTCCTGTTCTCGGCATATTCTGCTCTATACATATGACATCAGGCAATATAGACACCCTAAAACAGTCGCTAGGTAGTTGCTTGGTAAATTCGCTCATCTATCTGCGCATGTGGGGGGTGGTTGTGAAGTTGAGGTTATCCTACTCGATACACACCGTAAAAGCTAACATTTGATACATCATAATTAGAAATACTTTATTGCATAACGAAAAGCGTGGTAGTTATTTATATTGAGATGACATACAGAATTATATCGAAGTTTTAGTAATTTCAAGAGGTTTAGTTTTCAACAGAATCCTGATGCAGTACCGTCAATTCAAAGTTCATTAAGTGCGTCATACTGTTACCCTACAACGAAGCATTTCATCGCTCATATTTTCTAAGTTTCAGGTTTCATTTTATTGCAGTCGATATGTGAATTTATCTGTCCAGAGTAGACCTTACTGTGTAGAGTAGGAAACTCACAATATGTGTGCAGCCCAGAGCACGTTGTAGATGAAGTCGAAAAAGAAACTATTATCCACCCATAAATCTTTTCATCCTTGACCTTACTAAAAATCATTATTCGCGCGATATTGCGAGACTCGGGCAGAAAACTACTCGGAAAACTCACATCGATATAATACGAGAGGATAACTCTGCTGTGAAGTCAGTGTGGCATGAACGACTATATATGAACTACTAATATATTTTTTCTCCTCTTCCTGATCCTGATTTTTTCCTAAGAACTTTGCAAGTGAACAGTGAGTGAGATGATGGTTTTCTTTCTATTTTATAAAAAATAAATCAGAAAATTAGTGGAGAGAAAAAATGGAGGAGAAGAGGTGGTGGAAGAGTATGAAATGAAAGAAGGCACAGGATACGATTCATACAGAAATACAATAGGTAAAATAGAGATTGTTTGTGCAGGTAGCATAACCTATATGAGATAATAATTCTCATAAAAACGTCATTTACTGCTATTCTGGTAAAATACTGTGAAAAACAGTGAGCAAAGAGCACAAAAATGTCAGATGAGCCAAGAGGCAACCATCAGTAGACACCGTCCATTCTGGTCAGCTGATGGGCATCATAAGCACTCATACGGCCTCTAGTGGGTGGAGTAGCTCGGAATCCTGGGATACGGTGATGCCAGATCGTGGGAGGCCACACAGGATGAATCAAGAAGTCTCCTCTGGGTCGAGGGAATCTAAAGAACATAGCCAATTTATAGACATATGGATCACAGTTAAAACTCCACACAATAATTGCTAGTTGGTTTTATTGCCATGACAACTCGTCTAGCGCCTACCGATACAAAGGTTTGTTTGGTGAAGCTTCAAAGTTGGAGCGATCCTGTTGACGCCGAGAGCCGATGGAGCCACTGATTTGGTGCGGGACCATCATATTGGGAACCTTATCCATATTACGGTGAGGATCCAATGCCCTCTGAATCCTCGCCCTCTCTAAAGGTTCAAAGGTCAAAGGTCAAAGTTTCAGTTGACATAGGAGAAACAAAAAGTCAAGGTTTATCGATTCATCAACCAATCAAACGTCTCAAAATCATAAAAGATAAACAATGAAGAAGCCGCACTAGTGAACTGTAGAAAATATATACTTGAGTATACTTGATACTGACCATCAGCACCAGCCAGTCTGAGGTATCGGTTGTTAGAGGCAACTTCAGCAGCATGATCTCGGGCTGCATCAGAGATGGCCTCATCGAGAGATTTTGCAATGCCAAGCGAGTTACCTTTAGCTAGGTGCAAGAAATTATACACGGTGGAAGTAAAACAACAACGAACCAAAATCATGCTTGTATGGCAGAAAGTGTGAAGTTGTGCAGCATGGAGCTAAAGGTGATGAACTTAAGTATTACTATAGTCTAAATACTGTTGATGTAAATGCCCTTGGTACTCAAAATTTATGGAGTTGTGTAAAAGCAAAGGCCCGTTTGCAGTGAGACGATTTGTTCAGTTACAACTTGAGCTTTGAACAACTGTTAGCAATGTTCCGTCAGCACATGAAATTCTCATAAGTTTGTTTCAATGTGGTGTGATGTGATGTGAACATAAGACATATCAACAGAAATTTAATGATGATTTACTCTTATTGAGAGAGAGCAGTTGGCTCACCACCGTTGGAGGATGTAGCCATCCAGCTGTCGTTTGGTGGTAGGGTCCTGTTCCATTTGGTGAAGTCATCGTCTGAGTTGGATGGAACATACTGCCTCAATGCAGCTGTGCTGATTTCTGGTGCAAATTTAGCCCTGAGGTCGTTCCTATAAGAAAGCTCATCTGGGCCACAACTATCGTCGATCTACAGTCAGAGAAGCAGCATTGAGACGACTGCATGTATACTTAGTGATTCAGGTTAATGACCTCAGTCTATACCTGGTAATGAGGCTTGCCAAGGGTAGAATCAGCATTATGGTAGCCCGGTACGTAATGAAGTCGATTAGTGAGGAAAACTCTATAGAAAGGGGAAAGGAAAGCGACTAAGTAATTTCACTGATGGATGAAGCTTATATTTGTACTCTGGATAGTTTCACTCACTGCTTTGGGTGTGGATTGTTCTTCCTCAAAACCTCTGTTGGAGCTGATCTTGTTCTTTCTAGAAGCTTCTTGTCAGGATATTGAAATCTATACGTTGTGTCAGCGGTGTCTGGTCGAGACCACACGTTCTTTGACCAGCTCTTGATGCCTGCCAGCTGGTCGACTGCTTCGCGATCTAACCTTGTATCATCCCTGTAGTAGGCTGAACTTAGCAATTCCGGCTTGCTTGAGGCTTTATTTAATGCATGCTCAATGCCACCATAGCCAGGATTCGGATGTACTCCTGCCATAGCTACTGCGATAGCCTTATTCTACAGCTTAGATCCTCTTAGCGCGGCAATCACCCGGTATCATCTGATTTGATCAGCAGCTCTCGCACGTCGTGGAGTTCGGTTGTTATGCGACCGATTAGAACCGCACTGAATATTCTCCACAACATCAATTCTATCAACAATACAACAATAGAAATCGTAGATAAATTAGCTAGTTCATATTAAATTTGAAACAAATACTTAATTTCTTCTCCTAAATAATACAAAACGTAATATTAATCATATTTATGACGCAGGTAGGATTGCTGCTTTTAGTTTACATATAGGAACTTCAAGTTTCCGGTAAAAAATTTGGCAGGATCCTGTTAGCAGAAAGAAAGTTGTGCACAAGGTAGGTAATCGTGACTAAAAAGTGGTTCACATACTGCTGCTGTCATTTCACATCCAACAGTGACCGATTAATTGTTTTCATCCCTCCATAGGTGGATACATCCGATTAACTATTGACTCATAATCTATCGTGTAGAGGTGACTACTACTAACTGATCGGTATATTGAAGCTACTGACTGCGTACTAGCTGTGTTGTACTGCCTAATCGTTCAGTTCACATCTGACATATCGGACCCCGAAACATGTTTTCATGACATGCTTTATCTTACTGCTGTATAAGTACGAGGCTTCACTATGTTACCTGGTGGTTCGGTATATGAAAACGCCCTCCCTCCCCCAGCATCATTGACTTTACAGTTGACTGATTACTACTTCAGTTACTGGGAACTCTTGACTCAAGTGTCTGTAAATAACAGCCCGTAACCACTTCTTGTACGTGTCTAGTAAGATTAAATTTTTGTGAAATCGTTTGTGTTGACAAAAATTTGCACATTTCCATTCCATGTATTGATCATGACATGCAAAGTGACCAAACTGATGAGTGGAGGTTGTAGTGTAATGCCTCTCATGCCTGTCAATCTATATATTACAGAAATAGGGAAATTGTAACTGAGCATGTCTCCCCCTACCCCAGACATGTTCTGCAATAGAATTGTAGGTAACAGGGAGGATGGCGGCCTGACCATATGACACATTAGTAGCCCTAAGTGGTTGTCTCTGTTCTATAGCTCATAATCTAGTTTTGCTAGACAGGAAATAATGAGTTATTGTGCGTGTTTAGGTGATGGGTACAGCGGTGGACCTGAGAGTAAGAGAAATAATCCAGAAGGAGCTCTTCGCCACTGAGCGTCTCGTGTGCTGTGTGAGTGTCAGCAAGGCCAAAGATACTAGAAAGAAAAGACAGCCAACTTATCTCTGCGTTACCAGTGAGTAGCAATGATGAAATGATGTTGTAGGCCCTATAGATGGGCTTCCAGCCACATGCGGCTCCAGTTCAGAAATTGGAGTTGTCCTCTCCTCTCCTCTCCTCTTAGAAGTCGAAGATTCATATAAATTACGGTTGGCTCTTTATTAGTAATTTAATTGGTGATTGGATGCACTATCAGATATAACCTTGACCTTATACATCTTAGTGGGTCAAGGTCCCATAACTATATTTGAATGCTACTTGTTCTTGACCATCAGTAATTATTTCAGCGACAATAGAGAAGCCCGTCACTTGCAGCCTTCATACAGTTCGCAAGGCAGAGAAAGGCGACGGTTACAAGAAGAAGACGTCATGGCCACTTTCTCAAATAAAATCAGTCGATGGTCACATTAACGAAGGGAAGTTTTTCTTTCACTTCACTTCCTTCCGTCTTGTCTGTAGCAGTCAGTTTTTATGCTGGCTCGTGGTAAACACCAAACAGCTAATTTTCTATCCATACGTAGATAGACTTGTCTTGCTGTTATGCTATATCTGATCATCGATTCGATAATGATAATCATTCTATGCTAAAGGAACTTTCATACTTAGAAACTCAATTGCTAAATCTGGTTGAAATGTGTGTACAAATTCCCGTGTCGCTGGTGTTACTGTTACTGGATCGGTCTGTGCTCTGTTATGATTCTAGTCTTCCAATAGTAAATCAAGCCTGTGAGCAGTTTTTACTCTTCTATCGGCAGGAGCACTGGTTTCATGTGCCAGTGCTAGCAGGTGCTATGCAGGTACTAAAGCCTGTGAGAGCGTACTACTTGTGGACTAAAGCCAGCAGCAGGGTAGCACCAGTGTATGAAACCAGCGCTCCTGCAGGTATAAGAGTTGTTGGAGGCTTCTTCAAGAATTCATAAATGACTTTCAGGGCAGGCGAATAGATGATTACCGTGAGTTACATAAACGGCAACTTGATTACAGGTAGGAGTGAGAGCGGCAACTTTGAGTTTGACATCATGCTGGACAAGCTGTTCAAGTGGCGCACAGAGAGTGTGGAGGATCGCCAGAGCGTCGTCGTCGTTCTTTGGAGGGTATAGCATCCGCTAATTTTTAATCAAGTTGTCTGTCTGTTGAGGCTGCTTGTCGACTAGAGAACAGAGATGGAGATATGTACAGCAGGAGAGAGAGGGAGGGAGGGAGGGAGGGAGAAAGAGAGTCATATAAAACAAAGAAATATAAGAATGTTTAGGCTACGGACTTTGGAGCTGGTTAACCAAATCATCAAATGTAATTAATGCTCCTTATGTCACACAGTCAGTGACTCAGGCTTATGCCATAGTCTGTGACTCTGACCTGTGACTCAGTCTGTCTCCGAGTCACGGACCGAGTCTGTGTCTGATTAGTTGCCAATATTTCTGTCTGATTTTCAGCTAAGCAAGCGTTACCTGTCTACTCAGCCAAAGTTTGACAATGCAGGGATACCAGGCGCTGACGGTCAGTGTATTTATAGCGCTCTCTCCCTCACTAAGTTCACTCTTGCAGGATCATTGCTGATTTACTCTCGGATTAGCACTGTAGTTAGGTGTGTTAGTACTCTGTACTCTTATACCCACTGTTATACTTACTCATCTGCCTACTGTCAGTGCCATTCCTACTCTTATATTTGCTGTTATTCCTACTCTTATATTTACAGCGCCGGAGATGTCAGGAGATCTCAGCAGCCACATAGTCGACGATGACCCTTCATCTGGCCTGCTGTCTGACCTGGCCTATCAGGTACTAGCAGGTCTAGTTACCCATCACTGATTGGATAGACACGGCATCACGTCACGCATCACGTCTGCCCTGTTTGTACAGGTGATCACGCCGAAGGAGGAGCAAGATATCACCGACCTGATGAGAGACTCGGAGATGGCTATCAGCGACGCTCAGAAGTTTGCTGATAAACTCACCAATGACTTGTCCTCTCTCGATGGGGTATGGATACTGTTCGGAGTTGTCAGACCTTGCTTGAGTTCACTCTACCTTGTTTATAACGGCGTCTGCAGTTTTAGCTAAAAAAATGGTATCACTTAAATTAGGTCGTGTAATTTATGCTACAAATTATGAAGAGTTACAGAGATGGCCAGTCTTGTCAGCTAGCGTTTGCAAATATTTTCTACTCACTGATTATGTAATCGTACCGTACTGGTACCGTACCATACCGTCTTCGTACCGTATTGGCACCGTACCATACCGTCTTCGTACCGTTGTATCCGCAACGCAGATGTTCCTATCTGAAAAGATTTTTCAATTTACAGTGAAATGTGTGGATCTGAATTGCTATGGTCTTTTGATAATTTGTCTAGTAATTGTCAAATCAAGTTTGCTGTTGCCTCCTTGAATCCGATTGGTCAGTTGTCCTGTCATTGTCCAATGATTGGCTGACATTGATTGCAGGCTAACGTACACTCGATAGTGTCGTCAGAGGACCACGTGCTGCAGCTGATGAATCTGATAGACGAAGCCGTGTCCGAAGTCAGCCGCATTGAAGAGCGCCTGCAGTCGTACGACGAGGCTATCGCTGTGAGTCGTCTCCCCTTTCCTCTATAGACTGGCTGCCTCTGTCAATCGTAGGACGCCGCTGTCTACGCTGAGTGCGGATATCAACTATCTCAGGCCATGAATGGAATCTTGTCTCTTTGCAAGAGTGGTTGGCCACTCGTACTGTTGTGAAATGTCACATTGGTTTTAATTTGCAATTTTATATGACATAGCATGTGGCAATGGTTGTTTGTTATTGTAATTTGCAATGTCACGTGACATGACATGTGGTCATGTTGGGTCATGGTTGTAATTTGTGGTGTGATGTGTGACGGTGTCTGATTGTAATTATCAATGTGACGTGACGTTCATGATTGTTGTATTTAGGTGGTGAAGGAGGAGATGCAGCGTATCAAGTCAAAGGATGATATGATGAAAGTACAGGAGAGTAACCGAGACGCTCTCGTATCCAGCCTGAGTAACCTAGTGGTGAGTTCTCATTGGCTACTTCTGCGACCGCTACTGCTGCCAACCTTATAGTCACGTCTCCATCACACTCTATTGGCTTTAATGCTTATATTTTATGAATGGTTTCAGACTAGCTTGAATCTGTCGGATGAGCAGCAGAGAGCGCTCAAGGAGGCAGACCTGTCTAATCAATCGGGTATAGACGCTTGTACGAAGGCGGCCGTCGCCCTCCAGAGATGTATGGAATCTAAAATCGAGCCCGGTACGTTATCCTGTCTGTCTATCCATCTGTCTGGGTGTCTCTCCGTCTGTCTGTTCGTCTGTCTGGTTGTAGTAGATAACTGACAGTTGCCCAGTTTTAATGTTTGGCTTAGTTTTTGATCTATATACTCTCCTATCAAGACATAGCCTATGGAAATTCAGATTTAAGTGCTGTGAATCAGAACCCCCCCTCCCCCCTAGGCACTCGAAAGTACTGCTAGGACCTTAAGCTACTACTGCTGCAATCCTTCTGGCAGTGTATGAGATTCTGTTAGTCTGCCGACCGTACCGACCTGCTGTGTCTTGTATTTTGCTATGGCGAGCAAGTATGAATGTACATATCGTGTGTTTGTATACAGAGCTGATGATGATGACGGCCGTGCAGGAGCAGAAGACAAGGTTCCGCGACTTGTCCAACAAGTTCTCCCGGCGTTTGTCTCATCATCTAAACAATCTGTTTGTACACAAGGTGAGGCAGGTTCCTACCTGGTGTGCCCATTCCTGAGCAGTTTCATAGTCATTTATTTCTCCTCGCTATTAGACCTTGACCCCATAGCACCACAACACTATGACCCCATCGGTCTTGACCCCATAGCACCATGACACCATGACCTCATTGCTCCTTCATCTTCTAACAGCTACATCTACAACATTTGTATTCATTCTGTGACGACTACCATCTCTTTCTCCAGATCCATACCGTTATATATGTGGCTCTTACAATGACCTCTATGATATATATCTCACTGTGAGCTGATATCTGCTCTGCATTGTCCACGATATCTACTAACACGTTGGATATATCAGTCTATGTTATATGATAATGTTGCAGAGTACGTCAGATACGCAGGTAACTTTGGGCTAATTGCCTCAGACTTGATTCTTTCGTGCCTCTTCTTAACGACAAGAGACGGGCCTATAGCGATAGCAGCAGGTCACTACAGTAAACCGGACATGTAGGTTTCATATCTACAATCAGATTTACTCTGTAATAGCGTTTAACCCTGTTTTCCATAATGTGTTGGAGTTGTCTTCTCGTCTTTATGGTGTTTTGATGAGATTTCGGTGCTTGATCAGTAATTATTACGAAAAATGGGTTAAATGTCAGAGTGAAACTGATTGCGTGTGTGAAGTCTACTGATTTACTAGGGTGACCTGCTGCTATCACTGTCCCCACATCTCTTGTCTTCAACTGCTTCCTCACCAATGTGATTCACGCTGCCGCCGATGCCTAATCCTCGGTTTCTCTGCCGATCTGTATATGTTAATCCTCGTGTTAATCCTCTGTTAATCTACGTAGATCTTGTGTTTCTAAGTATACTGGGTGATCGCTCATCCACCCTCATCTGTGTGGAAGGGGCTCCATTCTCTCTTGCCAATGTCTGCTCCATTCATTATCATTCTCTATCTCTGTAGATGAATACTCTGGGTAGCATGATGAGGCCGGGACAGCTACGAAGGCTCTCGCACCGCCAGCAGCACGGGGAACTCATGCTATACTCTGGACTCATGCGTTGGCTGAAGAAAGCAGATATGCAGGGATTCCACGAACTCCAGACAGTTGGTGCTGCTCCCTCCCTCCTCCCTCCCTCC
>ERZ1740065.2521-NODE-2521-length-11387-cov-11.617190_pt1 | contig 11387 bp, 10 predicted proteins | sample MGYA00581738_ERZ1740065 | MGnify/ENA primary metagenome ERZ1740065 (study PRJEB43018, sample SAMN04849749) | marine metagenome | isolation source: floating plastic debris | place: Pacific Ocean | collected 2008-09-01 | study: EMG produced TPA metagenomics...
CTGCCTCCCTCCCCCTATCCTGGCTCCTTCCCTCCACCCTGTCACCATCCATCCTCTCTGTCTCCCTCCACCCACTCTGTCTCCCTCCAACTACACTGTCTCTCTCCATCCACACTGTCTCTCTCCACCCACACTGTCTCTCTCCATCGACTCTGTCTCTCTCCACCCACACTGTCTCTCTCCACCCACACTGTCTCCCTCCATCCACACTGTCTCTCTTCACCCACACTGTCTCCCTCCTTCGATAGTGCCCCCTCCAATGATAGCATTCCATCTATCAATGAAAGCAGTGTTCGATGTGACCTATGACCTATTACCTATGACCTGATGCGCTGCAGGATGAGGAGTCGGACTGTAAGATCTGTTCATCTGGATCATACTGTCCAGCGTCTGGGGCAGAGCTACCAGCTGGCAACTGCTCCGATGGCTTCTACTGTCCTGTCGGGCAGAACACCAGTAATCCTGAACAATACCGCTGTCCGACTGGACACTTCTGCCCAGCCGGATCTGCTGATCCAATCAGGTGTGAGAATGGAACCTATCAAGATCAAGAATATCAGTCTTCATGCAAATACTGTCCGCCGGGTGAGTGACTCCCATGTTTACGAGAAGTCACGTGCCCCAACTGTCCTATTTCTTGATTAATACATTTGGATTTTAGGCTATTTCTGTGACAACACCATGGCCATTGTGGTTCTGAACAATGACACGACTGTTTGTCCACCAGGACACTATTGCCCTCTCGGTAGGACATTGTTCCCCCAACCAATCCTCCAAACAGACACCAGCAATGCCCAAAATCACATTGCTCAATTCTCTCACTGCAGGTACAAGATATGCCAACGAGTATCCCTGCCCCACCGGTACCTACAACAATGGCACAGGGCTACAGGCACAGTCTCAGTGCACTCCCTGCTCCGCTGGCCACTACTGTCCCATCACTGGTATGACAAGGGGAGACGACTACCCTTGTGATGCCGGTATGTCTCTATTATTGGCGATTTGCTGTGGCAAGGGTAACTGAGTGATATATGTGTTTGCTGTTTTTTCTCAGGCTATTTTTGCGTGCAGTATGCGGAGACATCCGCCCCAGGCCAAGGAAGCGACGCGGACATCTGCCCGAGAGGTTTCTACTGCCCTCTGATGACATCATCACCGATAGCCTGTCCCAAAGGTTCTTACTCCAATATGACCGGACTAGTCGAGGAAGCTGACTGTGTTTGGTGTGACGGGGGTTGGGCGTGTACCCAGACAGCCCTAACAGAGCCAGACACACTCTGTGATCCTGGGTGATTTATATTCTGATTCATACCCATCATATTGCATCTTACAGCCTTGTATGACAGCTGTAGTTGGTGTTCTGTCAGGTACTACTGCCCCAATGGTTCCCGTCAGTCGGATGAGATCCAATGCCCTGCTGGTAGCTACTGCCCAGCTGGCTCTGGATCCTCAACTCCCTGTCCTGAAGGGACGTACTCCAATACCCCTGAACTGAGCAACGTGGCACAGTGTAGCCAGTGTGACCCAGGCCAATACTGCAATGATACAGGTATATTTTACCGCTGAACGCTGCTCTCCGTGCCTAGTACTGAGGTCTAATCCCCCATCCCTTCTCCAGGTCTCACCTCACCAGTGGCGGACTGTGACGAGGGGTACTACTGCCCCGGTGGTGTCGCTGTATCCGCCCCTGTGGAGTACCCGTGTCCAATAGGTCTTCACTGCCCTGTTGGAAGTTCCCTGCCAGTACCGTGTGCTGCGGGCACCTTCACCAACCTGACACAGCAGGCCAGCTGTCTCCAGTGTCCTGATAGGTTCTACTGTGTACCCGAAGAAGTATAACTCTCTCCTCGCCCTCACTTTCACTTTCACTTCCTCCAGGAGCCTCAGCATGATGTAACTGATTACAGGTCGTGGAGGGCAACAGCTCGAGCGGACATAGCCTCTGTCCCCGCGGCTTCTACTGTCCCGCAGGCACAGGTATGGACTCGAAAGTGTGCCCATCTGGTACCTACAGCGATCAACTTGGGCTTTACGAGGAGAGCCAATGCCTCGACTGTATCGGAGGTGAGACAGTTTTGGTCTGTCAAGTTTTGACTCCATAAGGAACAACTAAGTTCTTAACTTATGTGTTTTACTCAGGCTGGTACTGTGACATAACCAACCTGACAGCTCCTCGAGGCCTCTGTTCCCCAGGCTACTGGTGTGAGTTTGGTGTTGATACACCTGCCCCCAATAACAACAACACTGGCAGTGGCGGACTGTGCCCCACAGGCTACTACTGTCCCGAGGGGACAACTCTACCAATGAGCTGCCTGGCTGGTACATACCAGGATGAGGAAGGGCAGTCCGGCTGTAAGGAGTGCCCTGCCGGATATTACTGCCTTTTTAACTCTACTACCTACAGAGATACCGTCTGTCTCAGCGGACACTACTGCCCCAATGGTACCGCCTACGACATACAGTACCCCTGCCCTCAGGGCACCTTCAACAGCCTCCCAGGGCAACATGACAGCACGGCCTGTGTTCCTTGCACACCTGGCTTGTACTGCGAGGGGATGGGACTCTCCGGCCCTACTACAGAGTGTGATGAGGGATGGTACTGCACGTCTGGATCCTGGCTAGCCCAGCCTTCGACTCCTGAGGGAGGATATTGTGTCTCAGGAGAGTACTGTCCTAGGGGGAGCTCTGCACCCATACCATGTGACCCAGGCAGCTACTGTCATAGAGACAAGCTCAATGATACGTCTGGACTCTGTTCTTCAGGCTACTACTGCAGTGGCAACAGCACTACAAGTAACCTTGACCTCATTATAGCGATTCCAATATTTCCATACTGTCAGATGGTCCATTATTGCTGTGTGTATTACAGTGACGCCGACTGGATTGGGAGGTGATGAATGTCCAGCTGGGCACTACTGCGTTGAGGGCAGTACCTCACCCACCCCTTGTTCTGCTGGATATTATCAGCCAAGTATCAGGGCTACCAACATCACTTGGTGCATCATAGTAAGCATTGATGAAAGAAATGTTGTAACAGTGGCTCTGTCTGCGTGTGACTGTAAGGCTTGTTGTATTTCCAGTGTACATCTGGCAGCTTCTGCAACACATCAGGCCTAGACTCAGTCTCCGGGCCGTGTCTCCCAGGCTACTATTGTGAGGAGGGGCAGACTGTAAGCGATCCGAGCGGATACGAATGTCCTCTAGGTCACAGGTGTCCAACAGGTCTGTTCTGTCTCTTAGTCGCTCCTCACTGTACAGTGGACAGCGATATGAACTGTCGCTGTCCACCTATATCGCTGACTCGTCCCTCAGCGTACATTGGACAGCGATATGAACCGTCGCTGTCCACTCTATATTGCTGACTTGTCCCTCAGCGTACAGTGGACAGCGATATGAACCGTCGCTGCTTGTTGTAGGTTCCGAGGAGCCGATACTCTGCGCTGCCGGTTTCTATCAGGATGAGACCCGGCAGCCTGAGTGTAAGGAGTGTCCAGCCGGCTACTTCTGCGACCCGAGCCTCAAGGCGATCAGTAATTACACTCAGTACATGTGCCCTCAAGGCCACTACTGTGTCAACGGCACACGATCGGCCTACGAATACCCCTGTCCGTCCGGTACATTCAACAATGGCAGCACGCTGTCAGCGTCGGACGAGTGCCAGAGCTGCCTAGGTAACTCCATCCTCATTCTCAGGCAACCAGTAGTCTCTGATATGCACTGAGTCATCTTCTCTACTTACAGGGGGCTACTACTGCACTGCTGGCACCGTCTGGCCTACTACCCTCTGCTCTGCTGGTTACTACTGCCGCACGGGGGCGGTAACAGCCACCCCCAACCAAGGCTCAGATGCTGACGTCTGCCCTGCTGGCTATTACTGTGAGGAAGGAAGCGCAGAGCCAACTGCCTGTCCATCAGGCACCTATAGTAACACTACTGGCCTGAGAAATGTTACTGACTGTACCAGCTGCAATCCAGGTGAGTGTTGTCCTCCCTACATTACCAGCAAACCCATTTGTAGCTATTTACTTACTATTTGCTATGACGCAGGATACTACTGTCAGGCTACGGCTCTGCTCGAGCCGTCTGGTCTCTGTTCTGAGGGCTTCTACTGTGGCAGCGGCAGCGTCAGCGCCAGTCAGAATGTCTGCCCTGTCGGCAGATATTGTCCCATAGGCAAGTGTACCTGATAATTTACCTGTATATACAAATACGTACCTTACATTCTCACACCTGTTACCTGTCTGCTCAGGTACCCACACACCTGTCAGGTGTCCCAGTGGAACGTACAGCAACTCCACTCAGTTGTCTCATAGTTCAGACTGCAATACCTGTCAGCCTGGCTATGCCTGTGAGGGGACGGGCCTCACACAGCCCGACTTTGACTGTGAACCCAGCTACTACTGCCCTGCTGGTCAGTCTTGTGTCTCCATTTAAATCGCTTGTATGTGTCAATAGTTAACTGTTATTTGTGTCATCGTAGGGTCAGTGTCTCGGTCCGAGGTTATCTGCCCTGCAGGTTTATACTGCCCCTCCAACTCTGGTGAACCATTCGCCTGCGGCGCTGGGACCTTTACTAACACAACTGGCATGTCCAACTGCACCACATGTCCCAGCGGGTAAGCGGTGATACATGCGGCATAGTCACAGTATAATACGAGCGCCAACTTCTCCCTGTATGACTGATGAAGGCTTTTGATGTGTCAGAAGTTTCTTTCTGTTCGTAGACTAGTTTTCATGAGAGTAAAACTGATTCTAGATAGTCAAGTCCCTGAGAGTGCTATGTGAAATAACATGTGAACTAACATGTGAAATAACATGTGAACTAACATGTGAAATAACGTGTGAACTAACATGTGAAATAACGTGTGAAATAATATGTGAAATAATATGTGAAATAATATGTGAAATAACGTGTGAAATAACGTGTGAACTAACGTGTGAACTAACGTGTGAACTAACATGTGAAATAACATGTGCACTGATGCGATATAATCAGAATTAATTTTCATTGAGTTATGTCTCAATATATAGATGGTCAAATTCCCATTGGATTAAATATTTCATGAAACATTAGTTAGTGAGATTATTGAAGTCAATGTTTGGATAGTATAGCAGTTCTATGGTCGTTTCTATCGGTGGTTTCTGTGTCGGTAGGTATTACTGTCTACCATCAAACACCAGCAATCCTAGCCCTGGGTACTACGACTGTCCACCTGGCTACTACTGCCCCGAGGGTACAGGCGTCACCCTACTACCCTGCCCACCCGGTACCTACAGCGATACGACTAACCTGTTCAATGTCGTACAGTGCGCTGACTGCCCAGCGGTAAAACCAAACCTCTGCCTCTCTCGCTCTCCAACCAGCTTCACATGTCTCGATCTCGAGCTTTACTCATGCAGGGTGATTACTGCGGTGGTCTCGCACTACTCGAGAGCTCAGGACCTTGTACCTCAGGCTATTACTGCTCAGGTGGAGTCAACACGCCTACGCCAGACAACTCACAGTCCAACAGGTAAAACATGCTGTAATTCTCATCTTCTGTCTGGTTTGGCTTCCAGAAAATACTTGTAAAATACCCTAAAATTCTCTTCTCAGGGTCCCTAAGTTGTACTAAGTTTTCCCTAAAAGTGGAAAATTTAGTGTGGATTAATATTTAGCGAGTAAAGCGATTTGAAAGAAATTACTGATGATAGATACAGCTAAGCTTCTATTGGAGTTGTCATCTCATAGTTAATAGAAAACTCCCCCATGATCGTAGACATGTTCGTTACTTTATAGTATTCTGATGTTTTTCGTTTGAGGAGATACTTCTAATCCATTTTTGAGATGAACCCCATCCACTAACGCTAACATTTCTCCTCGCTATTATACCCATTTTGGGAAAATGTCAAATATTTTTACCATTAGTGTTTCCACTTATGTATAATCTTCCAATACTAGCAGATATACATCAGTAGCTGAGCTCTCTGCTCCCTAATGCATTGATATTGTTACAGTACGTACCCCGCGAGCTGCCCCCTACTCGGAGGCCATACTGGCTTTGGAGACATCTGTCCGATTGGTTACTTCTGCCCCGAGGGTTCAGTGGTGCCACAAGGCTGTGCAGTAGGCAGCTATCAGGACGAGGAGGGGCAGGACTACTGCAAACCTTGCCCAGAAGGTGATAGACCGTAATCAAACACTCTGCTAAATAGTCCCCTCCCCTGTAATATACATCACCCACTCTTGGATTTCAGGCTATTACTGTCTGATGAACTCGACCACTTACCTTGACACGATTTGTCCCACTGGTCGGTACTGCCCCGAGAACACTACCGACAGCGAACAGTACAGATGTCCAGCCGGCTCCTTCAACCCATCCGAAGGTGCCACCAGTATCATTGAGTGTATATCCTGCACTGCCGGCTTGTACTGTCAAGGAGAGGGCAACTCCCAGCCCACAAGCAACTGCAGGTTCGTTATGACAGTTTGTAATGAAAGATGGTTGGACGGCTGCTGTTGTATGCAGGCTGTGTTTTATAGTGAGGGCTGGTACTGCTCTGGCGGTGCCGTGCAGCCAATGCCCACTGATATATCACAAGGTGGAGCCTGTGATCTTGGAGAGTACTGTCCGGGCGGTAGTGACACCCCCATACCGTGTGATGGAGGGATGTTCTGTAGCAGAGCTAGGCTTGCTCTACCTACTGGACCATGTCAACAAGGTGAATACCAAGTGACATGATTGTTGGCTGGCTGACAGTATCTCACAGCCTGTGTCTCTTAGGATACTACTGTACAAGCGGGGCGAATACATCCACTCCCATGGACGGAATCACTGGCGACGTCTGCCCCCAAGGCTATTACTGTCCAGAAAATTCAACAGCTCCAACCGCGTGTCCTCAGGGCACTTACCTCAACACAACAGGAAACAGCGCCGTCAGCAGCTGCATTGCCTGCGTACCCGGTGAGCCCCCCCCTCTCTCCCCCCCCCATTGATCGGCGTCGTATACAGTGTATTTGGTACTATAGGAGTTTTCTGTCCCTGTTAGGTTACTACTGCGATCAGGAGGGTCTGTTCGATGTCACAGACGAGTGCAATGCTGGTTTCTATTGTCCGGCGGGTCAGGTGACTCACTCCCCTGGCTCTTACCTCTGTCCGGCCGCTCACTTCTGTCTGCGGGGATCAGCAGACCCTGCGCCGTGTCCCAGCGGAACGTATCAGGACGAGAATGGAAAGTCTGACTGTAAGACCTGTCCAGAGGTCTGTATACTGTATACAATTCTCACCCTCTCCCGCCTCTCTCCCTCCCTCCACCCCTCTTTACTACCCTATAATAACCCTTATTCTTTCAATATTAGCCTTGTATAATCTAGGGGCGGTACTGTAACGCCACACTGGGACCTGTGGAGCTTCCAGATGCCTATCTATGTGCTGCCGGCTACTACTGCCCCAATGGCACGGAGTTTGCCGAGCAGTATCCCTGTCCACTCGGCACGTACAACAACCAGACCGGTCAGTAGATTACTATACCATCGTACAGGCGCTGTTACCGTCTAATGAATATTCCCTCTAATATGTCACTTCTATTTATCTGTCGTTGCTATGCAACATGCGCCCTTGACCTTACACTGATGGTAAGTCAAATGGATCATTTGAGCTCAGTGTTTTTATTTTTTCATGCTAATTATTGGTGACTATCAGTCGGATTATCTGCCTGTGTGCCAGTGTTCTATATCTGTTCTTTGATACACCGTCAGACGGAGATTTGTTACTGAATGGGCCGCGTCTGCTTCCAGGTTTGGTAGGAGCTGGTCAGTGTGCACCATGCCCAGGTCAATACGCCTGCGATGAGCTGGGACTGGTCTACCCCTACCGACTCTGCTCAGCCGGATACTTCTGCCGCCTCTCATCCAACTCGACCACACCCAATCTCGGTATGATCACTACTACTCGCTGGCAATAATTGACTGTTATGTTAGGTACTTCTAGCATTGACATTCTACTGTTTGTTGTTACAAGACATGCTCTGGTCACAGGTTCTGCGTATGGTGACGTCTGCCCGTCTGGTAGCTACTGTCCCGAAGGCACAGATGAGCCTCTGGATTGTCCCCAAGGATCGTATAATCCAGATGAGGGTCGCTCTGACATCTCAGAGTGCCTTGACTGCACTGGCGGCTCCTACTGTGACGTCACAGGTATGTCTCCACCAGTCACGGGCCTGTGTCTCCGCCAGTCGCTGACCTTTGTCTCTCTCAGTCACAGACCTTTGTCTCTGCTAGTCACGGATGTGTGTCTCTGTCAGTCACAGACCTGTGTCACTGTCAGTCATGGACCTGTGTCTCCACCAGTCATAGACCTGTGTCTCTGTCAATCACAGACGGTCTCACATGAAGTGGTTTGACGCCTGCTGTTTGTCTCATGCAGGTTTGATCACAGTTTCTGGTCTCTGCCAGGCTGGTCACTTCTGCCCCAATGGCTCCAGCTCAGCGACACAGAATGTCTGTCCCTTAAGTCACTACTGCCCCGAAGGTATGCTATCTGAAAATCACACTCTAGTCCTACGCCACGTAGATGGCTATCATATGTTTCTCCAGTTCTCTGACTGTCTGATGTTCTTGATGTCATCTCATTTAGGAACTGAGTATCCCATTGGCTGCTCCAACGGTACATTCTCGAATACCACTGGTCTCTCTGACTCCAGTCAGTGTCTGCCATGTACAGAAGGCTACTATTGCGAGACGTACGGTCTCACCGCCCCAACAGGACCATGCAGAGCTGGTAGGATCCTAGGCTACCACTCAGCCACAGCACCAGTCACCAGTAATCAGCTCGATACATGGCTGCAATTCTCTTTGTAGGTTACTACTGTCCCACAGGATCCAGCTACGAGACTGAGATCATCTGTCCAGAAGCTATGTATTGCGGGGTAGGCAGCCCCAGCCCTACTAAGTGTCCCGCTGGCCAGTTCACTGACTATGAAGGTGCCACTGAGTGTGACATCTGCCCAGAGGGCTACTACTGCATCCCTGATCTAATCGTCGCCGGTGAGTCTCTGCCGGGTGGCGCTACAGTCCGTAGCCTCAGGCTGAATCGGATGGTTTGGGTTACGTAATGATTGGATCATCATCCGCCCATTGGAAATATTTAACGCTTTTCCCAAAATGAGCATAATAGTGAGAATCAATGTTAGCGTTCGTGGATGGAGTCCATTTGAAAAATGGAGTAGAAATACCTCCACCACAAAAGAAATCAGCATCTATGAGTCACCAACATCCCTACGATGATCGACAAGTTTTTCATGGCAATTCAAAAAAGTTGTCATGATGTGACAACTCCGATGGAAACTTATATGTATTGCTCATTAGCGATTTCCTTCAAATCGCCGTACTGGCCAAATATTTTTCCGTGGTAAATTTTCCACTTGTACAGTAATAGGTTAAAATAGACTATCTTACCATCTAGTTTATAAAAAAGTACATACATGTATGTCCAATCCGTCTATTAGTTCTAACCATGTAGGGGTGATAATAACACTAGTTTGGTGTAGTCACAGCAAGTGATATGATTGGTGGGATCAGTACTAGGTCAATGTAGTCTCACGCGATGTCTGTACTATCTCAGGTGATGCCAGCTCTGCTGTACACGACTGTCCAGCTGGCTTCTACTGCCTCAATGGTACCGGATACAATCCTATCTCATGCCCATCGGGTACTTACAGCGATATCACAAACCTCTCTCAGCTCTCTCAGTGCACACCCTGCGACCCTGGCACCTACTGTCAAGGTCAGTCACCGGTAATTTCATAGTTAGCCTCGGATCTCGACCCCTCCAATACTGAGTGCGGTATGGTTACTGTAGGTACCCATCTGTTGGCGCCGACTGGACTATGTGATCCTGGTTATTACTGTGTCAGCGCTAGCCCGACTCCCACTCCCTGGGCAGTGAACGAGTCTAGCTGTCCTGGTGAATTTATCAGCAATGGTGCCGTCTGCCCAGTCGGCCATTACTGCATCCAGGGGAGTGACCAGCCTGAACCATGCTGGGCAGGAAGCTATCAACCTTCTGTAGCCAATGACTCGTGTATTGAGTGAGTTTTGCATCAGGTTTCATAGTGTAGTAGCTATCACGGCTGCTTCACATGCAGAAGGTCCTGGGTTCGAACCCCAGTGAAACCATACTTTTTCCTACCTACCTTTCAGCTGCCCAGCAGGCTACCACTGTCCGGAAGGCACTGACGACTACCTGCCTTACGACTGCCCCACTGGTCACTACTGCCCTCTGTCAACTCCCAGTAACTTCAGCAACCCGTGTAGTCCTGGTACCTACAACCCACAGATACGCGCCACTGACGCCTCCTACTGCATAGCCTGTGATCCTGGCATGTACTGCCAAGGGTATGGCAACCCGTCACCCACCGGTGTGTACTCTATGCGTTTCTCTCAGTCTTATTGATGTAACACTGTCATTACATTCTATTCTGTAAAATGGAACTTTTTGCATGGAAAATTTTTGCGATCGGGCTTGTTGTGAACTATTAGCAATCTTAAAATTTTTGCGACCTCTCTCTGATACAGCCTCTCTCTGATACAGCCTCTATCGGATACAACCTCTCTCTGATACAACCTCTCCCTGATACAATCACATCAAACACGAAAACGCTTGATATTATTTGCAAATTAGAAACCATCAGCTCAATCGATCGCATAAATTCTCAATTCACAAAAAAGATCTTTTGTACGGAGTAGTCTTCTTGTTCAGTCTCCATGGTTAGCTTGAATGGCAGAATACATGTATGACTGGGCGTGGAGATCCTTCACTTTCACTATTGTTTTAATCTGCTACATCCAGGCCTGTGTGACCCCGGCTGGTATTGTACGGGTGGATCAGATTCCGGCCAGACCACAGTCTATGGCGACGAATGTCCGCCGGGTACCTACTGCCTATCCGGCTCATCACAGCCCATAGCCTGTGATCCTGGCTACTACTGTCAGTTCTCGGGCGGGTAGGTACTCTGCATGCTCCGTAAATAAAACCGCTGGTTTTGTCGATAACTGTCTATGTGTGTTCACTATAGGAACACAACCACTGGCCCGTGCGCCGCCGGCTACTACTGCCCCAATGGCTCCTCCACTGATCAGGATATTGACTGCCCTGTGGGCCATTACTGTCCTGAGGGCAGCGCGGCACCTGTCCCCTGTCAAAACGGCACATTTAGTGATAACCTCAGGCTAACCAGTCAAGTAAGTGATGCTGCTCACCCTGTAATCATCCTTCTCTCCCTCACCTCATATCTTATCCTCTTTCATACCCCCCTCTCTCTCTCTCTCAAACTCAAAAAAAAAAAAACACAAAAAAAGAAAAAAAAAAAGAAAGAAAGAAAAGAAAAAAAAGAAAGAAAAAAGGAAG
>ERZ1740065.2522-NODE-2522-length-11383-cov-11.719809_pt1 | contig 11383 bp, 13 predicted proteins | sample MGYA00581738_ERZ1740065 | MGnify/ENA primary metagenome ERZ1740065 (study PRJEB43018, sample SAMN04849749) | marine metagenome | isolation source: floating plastic debris | place: Pacific Ocean | collected 2008-09-01 | study: EMG produced TPA metagenomics...
TGTTGGAGAGGTATTAGTGTTCGTGTGTTGGAGAGGTATTAGTGTTCGTGTGTTGCAGCTGACTGAGCTGAGAGGACTAGAGCTAGGTTTATGTAGGCGTGGCTAAAGGTAATTAAAAGCTTATGTATGGCTTCTATGAGTTTCTGTCAAACTAGTTAAAGTCCTATGTAGTCTGATATGAATTGATGTTAAAGTTTGAGTATTGTCTTATCTGGAGTACTGTAAACCCAAATATTTTAGCGGACAAAATATTGTATCGTTTTGCTCAAATCAACAGTATTTTTATTAACAACGCCTAAAATGTTTAGCGATTTCCTTCAAGCTTATATATAACATAAAGAACTAGCAAGAATATAGCTATTATTGTGAGGTCAGAGGTCGCTATTATAGCTATTATTGTGAGGTCAGAGGTCGCTATTATAGCTATTATTTTGAGGTCACTAAAATATTTGGGTTTACAGTATTATGATAAGACTAATGTGAAACTGGCAATGAAGATGCAATGCTCACTTGATTGGTGAAAGAAGGAGAGGTTGAAGGAAAGGGTAAGACGGTTCTAGAAAGTACCTTCAATACCGCCACCCAGGCATCGCCCAGCAGCAACCCACTGACCAGCCAACTCCGCACACCCAGCCCATCTGGTCCAGACAGCTGATCCATGCATGCAACTGATCAGCTGCATTTGGTCCAGTGACTGGCAGCTACAACTGATGTCATTTCTTCATCTCAAAATCTCCTTCTCCTTGCCTCTTACTTCCTTCCTCTGTTCTCTTTCGTTCCCTCCACTTCCTCCATTCTCTTTTGTTCCCTCGTGACCACTTCCTCTGTTCTCCCTCCGTTATCCTTTTCTCTGTTCTCTCCTCTGGTATCCCTGTCATGACTTCCTTCGTTCTCCCTCATATTTACTGCTTTTTATGAGGGTAGAAGACATCCTAAATCCTGTAGTTCTTGTCATAAAATTCATCTAATCCGTACCTGCTTGCTCAGACATGCACAGAGATGTCTACCTGGCACACGTCTGTGTTCCATAACATGTAATATAGAATGATGTTCAGTGAATCCAGATATACTACTATATATGTTTACAATGTACTGCGTTGTACACCACAGGTGTGGAGAAAGATCATGCAGATGCCATGAAATACTATGAAAGTGCCTGCAAGTATGGATTCCCTCGCGGATGCTCAGTAGCAGGAATGGTGTATCTGGAAGGTCAAGGAATTGAGAAAAACATTGAGAAAGGAGTTCAATATCTATCAGAAGCTTGCCGACAGGATCGAGGGGAGTCATGCGCTGTCCTCGGCACAGGGTATCTGTTAGGCAGAGATAATATAAGTAAAGACATAGAGAAAGCTAAGTTACTGTTAGGGAAAGGTTGTGAGCTGGGTTCGCTACAGGCATGCATTAACCTGAGCAGGATGCATAAGATGGGAGATGGCGTACCAAAGAATACTTCACTAGCCGAGAAATATAAGATGATGGCAGTGAAGATCAAACAATCCAAAGATGGTACGGACCAACCGGGTGTAAGGCTCGGTCGCATGCAGTAACTTATAACTCAACCTCTCCTCAAGGCATGTTTTATTTAAATTACTCCTTTTATTGCGTAACAGACAGCTGAGGAGAATGTGATAAATACTTGTATGACATGGTAAACTGCGATGTCTTCTTTTGATTTTGATGTACAGTACGATTGTATGAATATATGTGTGTATATAAAATCATAACCATAAAAAGGTTCAACATGCGTTAAAAATGGGAAAATTTTGACACTGGGGAGACGAATCAGACCGCGAAGGTGGTAACGTCGAAGAGGTCTGTGATGCCCTCCGAGCTCTCTAGTGAGAACAGGTACTCGTCATTGAGTGGCGGCTCCAGCGACAGGCCAGTGGCATTGAACTGCATCTCGGCCTGGTCAGTCGTCTGTAACAGCAGGTTCCCCAATGGCTCGTGTGATATGTCCTGGTCCTCTAGGAATGCATTTCGAATAGATGATGGAGCACCTGCAGAGGCCACAGATAGAATGGTCACATAATCGCACCAAACAGATGCTGGCGATCAGCAGTATTGGCTGGCAGACTTACTTTTGAAGCTGTCACGCGAGTCGTCTGAGGATAAGAAGCTAGAACTGCTGACATCATCGACAGCTTTGACAGGTGACCGGCTGGTGTCACAGGAGCTTCCATCAGGACAGAGGAACACCTCAATTGGCCCGTTGCGGCTCTTGAGCATTATCTGCAATCTCTACGACAGTAAGGATGCATGGGTTACCACACCGACAAAGGACATTAGACAAGGACAGTACCATACAAAGCAATAAACAATCTACCTCCTTAGGATCTGGCACTTCTAGCCTTGTTTCGGAAGGTGCTTTAATCGCTATCACAGTGTCTCTACTGAAGGAATTAATCTTGCGTATGTCGTGGTAGGTCACGTGAGCTAGTGTGTTGTTCTCTTTCTCCTCAGTCATGTGTTTGAGCTGAAGGTTGCAGCTCCTGATCATCTCGTCCAGCCTCTGCTCCTGAGCCTCCAGCTGTGACATTTCTACAATATAACCAACCAATGCCATCCTATATGCCAACTGGTGATCATACAGACAGCAACGGCGCCTATCACGACACGCTGTCCTCACCCACACTGTAACACTGAGAAACCCTAATATCTTATCTGTCCCTAATACAGCACCGTTCTGTAGCCTAAGTGCATGTCCTGGTACCTGCACTGGCTGAAATCTTACTTTACCCAAGGCTCCGACCACTACAGACACAACTATAGCATTCATCTACTGTAAAGCTCAGCTGGTTTTTCAACTTACCTGTACGTATATCCATACCAGAGGAATTTTGTTCAACAGCTTCCTGGTGTTTAAGTAGACCACTGCAACAAGCATTATAGCTGTAGAGTTAGCTGAGCATAAAGTCAAGAGTTCTACTGAACACTATTACTACTGCTCCTCACAGCCACTGAATGTTGTTCTTCGATTTCTTGCGGATGAGATTGATTCCCTCAAGGACATTCGTGATGTCATAGATGCGGCGCTTCTGTACATCCAGCTGCTCGGCGGCCATATTGAGATCCAGTATCTATAATGAGATTGCTGCCGTGTCAGCTCAATCTACAGTGCAGGCGAACGCGAGGCGACGAGGCGTGTACCAACCCCTTCAGGTGCTGATTTGAGCAAGCTGACGAATTTCTTGGTGAGGAGGCCGAGTGAGGTGTCATAGCGATTCTTGTCAATTGGTGACTTGGTACCGCTGCCTGGAAATATGATTAGCATAGAATCAGTGAGAGTAGAAGAGCAGCTGTGTTAGAATGCATGCAGACACTCTGTGAGAGATAGCTAGTACTAGCAGCATCCTGTTAGTAGTAATGGATTACAGGGTTGGTATTATAAATGGGGACATTACCAGGGCCATTGTCACAGTTGGATCTCTGCCTTCGTCTACCAGTAGAGGGAGTCATCATCACTGTGGGTAACCCACATCCAGATATGGGTGTCGAAGGCTCCAACTCTAGCTTTCTTTTCACCTATACGTAAGTAGATCCAGCATGACAATGACCGATGAAAGCCCTGTGCATATAGAGAGGAAGCAGGCTCATGTAGACTTGAATAAGATCGGCTAACCTGAGGAGTTTTGTCAAGCATGAATCCTGACCGAGAAGAATTGTATCCACTTGAATCAGACGACGGGCCATGAGGAGTGTACATATGGTCCAGATAGCTGTCTACCACTACCGTCTCACATTCATTCGATGGTTCCATCTTTATGACGGTGTTATCTATCATAGACTGAAGTTTACTGGATCTAGAAAGTATGTTCGGCCGGGTCTTTGCAGTCGTTCTGTTTAACGATGACTGCTGTCGTAAAATATTGGCAGATGCTCTCCCTCGAGGCATCCTGGAACCTGTTGAATGCGTCTACAAGCCAATAAGTATAGCCGTAACATTAGGCAGAAATTATTCTAGAAGAAGACATTTTTTAACATACGAGCCATACAAAAATATAAAATAGCTCTTTCTAAGTATTTTGAAGCTCTTCACCTTGTCTAGAAGCCGATGAAATTCTAGATGATTGCCGATTTATCTCACCAATTCCGCACTCACGGTCACTCGAGCGTCGCCGTCGCCAGGTCGCAGCCTACTATTGATGTTGTTATCAACAATGCTTTCGCGGGCTATGGCGCGAAATTGTATTTCCCGCGCATCTAATCACATGTTATTTAGGCCATTGGTCAACGAATGGCCAATCATATGCTAATCAGTGTAGCTTTAGAAACTACTCAAAACGCGTTGAGGACTTCGTGTATTAACACCATACGAGTAGGATAGGATTCTGATTTTTTAATATATTGTGACGGGGAGCGTGGCAAAATTCACCGAGCTCAGTATTATTTCAAGTAAATTTTCGCACAAGAAGATTTTTTAGTCGTATACTTACTTGGTCCTACTCGAGAATTCCTTATTGGAATGATTTCATTTACGACCATATTCACAGATATCAGTGTTGAAAATCGACCATGACTTCTCATACAGATCGCGCTGAGTCAAATGATGATGGTGAGAACCCTATTAACAGAACTTTATACGTTCATTCTCTAGCTCCAAAAGCAACTGAAGAGGAGCTGACAGAACTGTTCATGCAGGTACCGTACTTATATATTATTATTATTCGTATTAATGTTATATTATAGTCAAGTTGATCCCTTTGATGTCTGTCTTCCATCTGAATTCACCATGGCAAAGCTTTTGTACATTCATGTGTTCGTACTGCAATAAAACAATACTGTATTGTAATATATGTATCCATCCATGTCCCTGAAAGCAGTAGTCTGTAGTTGGTCTTCTGCATTTTTTTAGGCTGGCCCTCTCGAAAAAGTTGCCATGCCTTCCCACAAGCCTGGAACTGCCTTTGTTACATATAAACACTCGGTCTCAGTCCCCTATGCAAAGGAACTGTTCTCTGACACTAGAGTGCACGGTAGGTATCTACAGCTAGCCTTCAGACATGGTAGTACACATAGTGACTCTCAGAGATCAGCAGATCATTCTGCTCATGATCGCTACACTGGAAGGTATAGTAATACCCATGGCACTGGAGCTCATGGCTCACACTATGGCCGGCACAGTCAAGACCAAAGATATCAACCTAGTCAATCACATAATCAAAGATACTCAGCACGCAGTCGACCACAAGATCCATTCACTGCTAATTCCACAGCATTTCCTGTACAAGAATACAGGTCAGCGACCCATCATAGAGAGTACGACCCCCAGGCACCAGCTCCTCTCTTCGTCAGTTTTGCAAATCCTCCAGCCAACTTCACAGGTGGCGCACCATTGAATCAACCCGGTCATCCAGTAGACTTAGAGACCAGGAGGCAGAGGCTGTTGACCCATCAGCATTATGCCACACAAACTGACTCTTATCGTAAACAAAGGAGACACGATAACAGATATAGATAGATGAAAGAAAACAAACAGTAGACGAGAGCGAAACCTGCCAAAAACAGGATTTTCTATTCATAAAAGATGTCTTGTAGTTGTGTCATGCTGATAAATAGAGTTGTTTAATATAAATATCATATGCCTGTGGTAAGATCGTGGAGAGAAGGGGGTGTGACAACATGATGCCTTGAATGAGAGAGAGAGAGAGAATGCGGTAAATAATACAGTAATGCCCAGTAAGGAATACAGTAATGCTGTCTCGTAAAGAGTCTAGCTGTGACTCGTAGCACTATAATGACTAAAGCTAACTTATACTTCTTGGAGCTCAGAGCGAATATATTCCACCATATATGACAGCCATCATGATTCCTCATTGCCGCTATCATTGTCATCACTTTCATAAATGTCATCATCATCGTCACAGTCATCCATGTAATAGTCATTATCCTCGTAAAAGTCATCCATGCTGTTGCGCGGATCTTTTGGTGTTGATTTTACGCAGTATTCGTCTAAGGTCTTTGGCACCACAACTCCATCTTTTACAGCATCATCGTGGGTCTGAGTCACTTGTTTTCTACAGTTGAGATAGTAGGCAAGTAGAACACATCACATCTTTGACCCCTGGACAGTGCAGGTTGGAGGTTTGACCCCCTCATTAGCAACAGCCACATCAGCACAGTCTCAGCTGGCAGTAACCCTAATCTGCTTGTGAAACCCAGTCATTTGTGACTCAACTGATGGCTCAGACACAAATGTGGCTGTAAAGTGCTAATCACATATTCCAATACAAGGCTGACACTCATCTGATGCTATCGCTCAATAAGTAGCTAGCCATCTCTGGCTAGCCAAACGTCATACCTTATTATATTTTCGTACTCTTTGTCTTTCCCCTTGGATTCCCTCCACTTCCTGTACATGACCGATGCATCCACATTTGCTGGAGAGAATGTATTTGGTTCATTGAGGAGGGAAATAATGCTAAGCAGTATTGTCCTGCAATAGACGTAATAAATCCACTGTGAGTATGGTAGTCAGTTCGATGGCCGTATAGTATAGTATTGTAAGCTACTGCGCTTAGTCACGATGCCAAGCTTATTGATCATGTCAACAAGAAACCGCTAACCATCTATGGATGAATGAATCATTACAAACCTAACGTTCTGTGTGGGATTCCATCGTTCAGATGGATGTTCACCGCTCTGAGGGTCATCAGTCGGTGGATGTAATATCGAAATGCATACATCTCCATTCTCATACACATTTGGATGCCACATCTTAGTAAGAAACTTAACCGATGGGGGAGAGTATGGATAGTCTGATGGGAACTTCATGTGTGCCTGAAGAAAACCAATTAAATACATCTTCTTGTCATTATTTAGTAGAGAGTACATTGTATCTACAGGAGCAGAGCTATTACTGCATTGGGATGCAAGTATCAAACAATTCTGATTGATTAGTCACGCCCACTTGGTTATTAGTACTAGCTGGCCAAAGTAAGCTGTATATTATATCTCGCAACGTAATCTAACCTGGTAGGCCACGTACATTTCGATGGTATGAAAGATCAACACTAATGGCGGCTAGATATCCCAACCTCATGATAGGTTTCAGCTGATGAAGAGAGGGAAGGCCATCACCAGTACCCCATCTGGGTACTGGATAATTCGATGTCGTATGACATGATAAGATTAGTCTGCTTCTACTGAAGTTGTGAATTCGGAAGTATAGCCACTGAGATACTATTGAACTGGACAGATCATAACGCAGCACTGAAACTAACCTTGAAGTAGCCCCCTTCGTACAGCGTACCTGGCGGACCAAATATGGCCACTTCCCATCCAAACAAGTTATTCTCGTTAGCAAGTTTTACCCTAAATCCTTCGACGGGTTCTTCCATAATCTTCTTCAATTCCAGCTGCAGAGCTTTTACTGCTCCGGATGATGGACTCTGAGCCATACTTAGAGTACCACTCTAGATCTGAAAAGAAACAATCTACAACAAATCCTGCGTGACGACGTCTGATCCTTGTGAAGCCAGCTCTTTACTACAATCGCGAATCAGCTGGCTCTCCTTGTAAACAAAGGATGCTCTCGCCACGCCGAAATAGATGGTCTAATCAATAGTCTATTATATGGTAGTCGCCAATACCATTTCCGCCGACGAGATTTCGTCATTGTTATCGTGTTTTCCTGCATCATTTCAACAAATCTGTGAATTTATCTTCTCTTGACGACGCCAATCCGGTAGTGGGCGGAGATCGTAGTTTTATTCTACCAATAGGACTCGGGCATCGAATTCCTCCATGATTGTATGCTGGTGGAAGTGGGTGACCTTGTTCTCGCGAAATCAACTGTGGAGTTTTTTCTCTCCCTCAATTCATGAGAATATTTAAACCTACCATCAACTGATCATGGCAAGTGCTGCCAAGCCTCGACTCGAACTTCTAGACAACCCTGATTTCAGTGTTGAAGCAAAAGACGATTTGTTTGAGGAAACCGATGATAGTAACGACGATGACTCTGTGGACGAGCAATTACCTCGGTTAGATGGAACACTGCACAAGTGGACGAATTATCTACATGGTTGGCAAGAAAGATATTTTGTGCTCAAGGAAGGAACGCTAACATATTTCAAATCTGAAACAGATCGCTCATTTGGGTGTAGAGGAGCTATTAGTCTCGCCAGAGCGAGTCTCACGGTAAGTTAGTTTCAAACCACCGACTAGTTTGGCACAAATTAGGTGTTTTTTCTCTTATGTTAATTGGTCATATTTGCTCAGTTTTCTCTCGGTTTCAGTGCCACCCTGTAGATGAGTGCCGCTTTGATATAAACGCGAATGATAATGTCTGGTACGTCAGGGCAGAACACGCCGAAGATAGAAACAAATGGTTCCACGCTCTTGATCTCCATCGAGTAAGTATTTGTCATCCTGATTGATTGGTTTCTTAGCTTACTTGTTATCATGAATATTGTTACGAACATTGATGGAAAATGTGTGATTCATGCATGGAAGTAATACAATCCCATTTTTCATCCTCCCCTCGATCTATAGCAAGCGGAGTCCGGATATGGGAGTATGAACAGTCTGCGTAGACAGGGCTCATTGCTGTCCATAACATCAGCCACCAGTGTTTCAAATACATCGACGTCTTCATTCAAAGTCAGTATCAACAACCAGCACTTCTGACGTTCCAGTAACTTTGTGTGTTGATGCATACAATCATTGATACACAAGCAGAGGGGCCGTGGATTGCCGGAGAAGTTAGGAGAGATCGACACTTTTCGGGATATACTGTGTCGACAAGTAGATACCCTGCAAGGCTACTTTGATGCATGTGCCCAAGCTCTGTCAGTAATACAGAAGAACGCCAGTGTCCATGACTGTAAGTACTACCGTCCATGACTGTAAGCACTACCGTCCATGACTGTAAGCACTACCGTCCATGACTGTAAGCACTACCGTCCATGACTGTAAGTACTACCGTCCATGACTGTAAGCACTACCATAGTAAGTAGGGTTACATAGTCATGGTGGCAATAGGAGATGTACATGTTGTGTGCAATAACATTTTTAGTCCTCATTCTCCCTGGGTTCACTACAGCCCAATTAGTAGTCTCACACTGAAGTTATGTGTGAATATAGTCACCTAGATGAGTCATTCTTAAAATAGCTAAAGAATTACTGATGAATCATGGATGTAAAGCTGCCTGGTAATTATATATCAGTATACTATGTCGGCACCTCTGCCATGGATGCTGCCTATTCCGAGGAAGTTGTTGGCACCATTCTGGCAACTGCTCGTGTCACTGATCGCTGATCACATAGGGAGTCAACCTTTGTACGAGAGAAGCTTATCTCACGGCAGTACATGCATTCAATGTGTTGATCCTGATAGAAGCTAGGCAAAGATTCTGCCAATTCTCATGTGCCCATTTCTCTCACTGATTGCAGTGGACCACACGGACCTGGACAGCCTGCCTGATGAAGAGTCAGCCAACTCCAACGGTTCACCAAAACACGTCGCCAACAGCCAGCTATTCTCTCCGGACGTCAACTCCAGCGACTCTATGGGAAACGCCGAGCTGAGTACGCAGTCGCTGTCATTACCGCCCTCGAAACACCTGCCAGGTCGTGTCGGCCTGCCATTCACAGCCTGGTGACACAGACGCACGAATCAGAACACACAATAGGCTGTCCAATTCATATCTGCTAATATTACCATAACTGTGGCTGTGTGCGTTAATATAAGTGCACAGATTTATTGTCCCGACACAAATACCTTCGAGCAGGCAGCTGCTGCAAAGCCACTGTTACAATGCATATCAATGGATTCCAGAGTTGCCTGCTGCTACCTGCCATGCATTAATTTTAGTGGGATGAATTAATTGACGACTTTCAGCTTATTTTGATCATTCTGGTTATATTGCTTAGGTGCCAAATGTTGCTCTAGTGGCTCGCGAATCCCTGGCCTGGGGCATTGGCACCGGTCCTAACTCTCCAAACCCATCCAAATCTATCAGAATTTGTAGTCTTTCCCTGTACCCGCTATCAAAATTTTCGACCGACATCTTCCTGCGACTACTGAGGCAGTCATCCCCTTCATCAGCAGATATTACGCATTGACATCGGTATTATGCTTGTGCTTTAGTGACCATCTTCCAACAACATGGTGCTCATGCCATAGACTTCAAAGGTGAGGCTTTCACTTTCAAGGCCACCACAGCTGGTATCATATCTACACTGTCACACTGCATCGAACTCATGAACCAGCGGGAAGATCAATGGAAGAAGAAATTGGAGAGGGTGAGTACTAAGGTCACTCTAAAGGTCAATCGCTGCTTCTATTGCAATCAGATTAATGGATACCCATGCCTGAGGATTGTTTAATTGTTACCATAGCAACCCAGAAAAGTTATTTGTCATGATGAGTTGCTGCAGTTGGCTTCATTATTGAACAAATTGAATTACAAAGGTCGTATCAAGGTCGCATCAATTATTGTAGGAGGTTGAGAAAAGGCGGAAAATAGAGGAGCTGTACAAATGCTACAAAGAGTCGAATAAGAAACCGATTGTGATCGGCGGGCCAGACTACGAGGTAGGGCTGCTCTCTTGATAAGGTTTTATCATCCCTGCTGCTGCTATCGCGTCAGGACATCTGTTAGATGACAAAATATCCACAGCGTTCTCAACTGTCTTCTCTCTGACTTTCAGGAGGGGCCAACCTGCGTGATAAACGAGGAGGAGTTCTTCGACGCCGTCGACGCCTCTCTTGACAAACTGGAAAGCGAAGCTGATTCACAGTTTGAGAGAAACAGGGAGATAACGAGGAATATCATACGACACACGCCCACGGCGAACACACCAGGCTCTGTGCTGACCCTGCCTGCTGACCATAGGCTGCACGAGGAGGTGGGTGGATACTTTCATAGCGATACCAAGGTGCAGCAATGGTGGCATCGCGTGATGACTGTATTTCACCATGGCAACCAGCTCTTGATTACTTGATATTTGATAGTGATCACTGCGGCTGTGCGTGACCTTGGTGGCTTTTTCGTGACCTAGAAACCGGTAACGATGCAACAGTCTCTCATGTACAGTGGTGATTGATGACCCAGATCACGATTGCAGATCAACAGTGTTATCGAGGAGCATGTGAAATATGCCGGCTTCTCCATCGACAATTCTGTGTGGGAGGCAATACACGAGGAGGGTGAGATGAAGGTCTATCGGCGCGAGATGGAACAGGATGGCATGATTGTCGACCCTCTCAAAGCTGTGCACTCTGTGCGGGTAAGTACCACTGTACCTTCCCTCCCTCTCCCTCCCTCTCACACACACAAAAAAAAAAAAAAGAGAGAAAAAGAGAGAGAGAAGGAAAAAGGGAAGCAGAGGGAAAAGGAGGAAAGGAGCAAAAGGGAAGGGGGAGGGGGGGGGG
>ERZ1740065.2523-NODE-2523-length-11381-cov-14.432986_pt1 | contig 11381 bp, 8 predicted proteins | sample MGYA00581738_ERZ1740065 | MGnify/ENA primary metagenome ERZ1740065 (study PRJEB43018, sample SAMN04849749) | marine metagenome | isolation source: floating plastic debris | place: Pacific Ocean | collected 2008-09-01 | study: EMG produced TPA metagenomics...
GTTTTTTCCCCCCCCCCCCCCCCCGTTGACTTTAGGCTAAATTAGTTCATATCTAGGCAATGCTTCACGGCTTTGCGTCTGCTTGCAGCTATTCCTATGAGCGAATTCATGACCCCCTGGGCAGTGTGGCCAGACCTTTACCGATCGGCATACGTATTGCAGGTTGGTCCTGGTAGATATAGTACAAAAGCAGACCACTCAGATATGTTCTGGAGAGAGTCTCGGTGCAGCATCGGGTACGTGGCAGACTTGCAATGTTAACAGAGGACTCGGCATAGCCATTCTTGGAAATTCCATATTCTTCTCCACTAAAATTACTCCTGGACACCGCCTTATGCGCTTAGATTGTGAGTATTATCAAAAGTCCTTGACCTCTTGGCTTTTCCAATCTGTCTTCGATACACATGCACGCAACACATACGACCAAAAGCCCGCACACATGCACACATATCAACAGAGATTGACAAAAACCGACTTCTGTTCAAAACAGATGAAAAAGCAATACATATAAGTGGTACAGCAAAATGTACAACAATAGTAACGCGCTGAGCTGCATCAGCTGTATACTAATTGTCATGTCGTATGGTTACTCATCAATTGGTCGGCCAGCATTTCCTGAGAGTATTTTCACTTAGCTTATCATGCTCTCAAATGATCTACCTGTGTTAAAGCCATAACCACTTCCCTAAACTGCATGTTTCCATACAAGCTTTCAGAGACAAATGCTGTGCTTGTTGTATTTATTGCCCCCTGAAATGTAACAATTTTAAGAAATGGAAAAACAATAATAGTTAGAATTATAACAAAATTGTATGAGCAGCACAAAAGAACATGAATCAAAATAGTAATAGCGAGCTTTTCAGCAGCTGACCAACTTGTTGTATGGGCAATTTCATGAGTGTACCCTATGAATTGCGCTCATCTGGTATGTCATCCTGTAAACTTACAGGATTCAAATGATTTGATCCATTGGAGTTGATTATGAGCAATTGTGGACAAAAAATCTATGGGCATTTGGAGAATCTGCTGTCGATATGTGTGCATGTGAGCACATGCCGGCATTTGCGCACACACGTTCCACATGTGGACATGTGCGCAGCATAAATGTGCATGCACTTAATCGGGCATGTGCACGCAAATCAACAAGAGATTCAAGAAATATCATCCTTGCGATGCATTCTATCATTTACTGAAGTCTTCTCATAAGTTCTAGAGTCAAAGAGCAGAGATTTATGCGTCAAGATAATGTCGGCTCCCGTCACGCTGTCAGAGGCCACATGTCTCTACTACTGCTTCAGGATACCGATGTGTTCAGAGTTTGTATACATGTATGTGACACACAAATGTCACATGGTAAACCCGTCTCTGGCCCACATTACCGAGACCTGTGTGGACGGTGTATACTCCCACCGAAGATTAAATCGGTTGAATTAAGTCTTAACTTTCTTTCATGTGCCAAAATTGACAATTATTCCGGATCTTAACCTGCTTAAAGACTTCAAAAGAATGAAAATGCCACAAAAGAATGAACTCATTATGAACACTAACAGTACAGGTATGCAATCAGCAGCTTTGGTCATAGGACTCAATGTAAGTGCTGCCTCTATGAATATTGTTTTGACCAATGGCTACGCTCCTGAGCTTTATCAAGACACTAGACTGCTGGTGAATCAAATGTTGTGTACAGAACAATGTTGTTTTATGGAGTATCTAATGATATTAGATGCATATTATGTTTCTTTCTAAAATATGTCAGAGCTTTCTCCAGGATTTTTTATTTTGGGTGCAAATGGCTAATTTCGCCTTTACCTCAACTCAGAAATGGGTACACATGCATTTATGCACTGGCTAATAATATAATGCCTTACAACATGAATTGAAGATTTGCATAGTTCTTATGAACAGCTCTTTCAGCTGATGCATTGGCAGGGGTGTGCCTGTGTATCATGGAAGTGTTGACACTGTAGGCCGGGGTCTTGCAGCTCCCCAGAGAAAATGTTAGCATCTTAAAGTTGAAAGTATGGATGCAAGCCAACCCAGACAGCTATTCACCATGTTTGGAATGTTCCAAGGTCTGAACATGTGGCTCACTAATGAGTATAGCTGAATGACTGTCTCAAGAAGTCTCGACAGTTATAACCTTAGCCTATTGCCTATCCTCACAAGTCACAACTAGGTCTAAACTATTCATACCGGTTAGTTAGCAACCGATATCCCCATTTTGGTCTGTGGGCAACAACAACTGATGGATACTGCTGATTCCTTTTATTGATACCTCATAGCTGTCACAACCTAGTTCGTACAGCTCAGGGTTTGTCAGCCTGCTGTGAGCATGACCATAACACAACCAGAATGCAGCATTGTGTAGGATGAATTTGTGTTCGGAAAACAGAGCAGCTAGTGAGCCAATAGCATAATGTGCCATTGAGAGATGGGATGGAATCATGATGGCAGTTTACTGCTACTCTGGATCTGACAGTGTACTAGTAACGCATGAAACTTGTGTCCCATAGAATCACAAATATAATAAATGATGTGAGCATTCATTGAACAAGAAATGAGAACAGACACCAACCGAAGACAAAATAGCAAGAATGCAACTGCACAATTGCTTCTTTCCTGATTCTTGATATTCAGAGTGTTTCACGTAACGCAGCCTGCATGAAAAGCAGTCCATATCGTGGTTGTCTTGTGGTCTTGACTTGCTAGAAATCCTACAACGAGCATGCTACTAAGGATATCCCTAGAAAAAATCTCTTTTATGCCGAGCCTGAGATTCTTAAATACCATGACTATCTATATATTACAAGTTACGTATCCTTTAGACTATTTGTATCTCACTTTGTTCACAGTGCAATTCAGTTCACGTTTTAACACATGAATTATGCCCTCTCTATACAAGCTAAATTGCATAAAAAAGCCATTTGTATGAGGAAGAGATTGATTATTTGGCTCATTTGATTTCTCCATGCCGAGATGCCAAACGATCAAGTATGGGCTTTCGGGGTTGTGCGGAGTCTGGCACTTCACTATTGAGCGCCTTGTAGTGAGCCCTTGTAAAACCATTTTTGATCAGATAAGCGGGATCCTGTCTAGGGGTATCTAGCTACTAGCACGCTTAGTGCAGTGCAGTGCAGCTGATTGGCTAATGCGTAACGTCCCTGAAATATTAGTAGCATAGTATCCGAGCAACGTTCACGAGTGTAGAGAGTGCCTACAGACCGAACGATACTAAATGCAGACGCATAGGCAGAGAAGCTAGGCAAAAGTTCCTACAACCAAACAAGCTGATTGGGTGGATCTGTTTGACAAATGGGCGAATAATCCTAGCGCCCATGCTGGAGAGAGCCCTGGATGCATACTGACTCATGCCGTCTTTCCCAATTGACTACGTTTTTTAAACTTGAATTGAGCTAAGTATATTCGTATAGAGAGAATATTATATGTTTGAGCAATATCATGCGTATATAATTTCCATTTCTCTTGGTGTTTTCTATCAATATTGTGTCTTTCTTTGCTTGCCTTCACAAATAGTGAGTGATTTAGTTTACAGAGAGTTGCTATGATGAGCCTCCCTGTATGTGATACAACCATTTTCACTAGCATGGTTTTCATACAGCTGGGACACGGCCCATCTATGCAAATTAGTGGCAATTCATGCAAGAAGTACATGATAAGTCTGCTTTTCCTAAGCGACAATAATGAATCTGTCAATTCAACTGGCTATATGGATTCTTCTGGTTTCGTCAGTTATGCTTCACCTATTTCGAACGGAAGAAACAACTGCAGTTCCCTCACGTAACCTACATATACATCTACATAACCAGGTCCCTGCAGATAGATATTGCTGAGCTGAGTTCAAAGATGTCAGAATCCTAGCAGTTCATTGATTGGCTCTTGTCATTCTTCCGTCAATATTTGTGCATCAGCTCGTGCAAGAGGGCAGGATTAAGCACCGATAGGCCCGTAGGGGGGTGAGTGCGAAAATTGTCTGGATAACGACAGAAACTCATTGACTTGCTATGAGGATAGGTATAAGAAGAAATGCCAGCAGCAGAGTTACGATGTATTCTGGCAGCTGCTCTCTATGCCACTTCCTTTTAACCCAGAGAAAGGTTAGGCTGCTATGCCTCTAGCTGAGTGTATGAGGCCCCACGCTTAGTCTCTTATGGTATGCCTAGCCAAGAATTGAGGAGTTCCAACCCCATAAATACTTTGGGTTACAAGTTATCGTATCTAACCCAAAGCATCAGAATCCTGCTAAATCTTAATTTTTTACACCTGCGGACTTGTATCCTCTCAAAAGGTCTAGCCGCCAGAGCTGGTTTTTGTCATTTTACTCTTGGTTTTCAATCACACTCCCGCAAGTGCCCGCATGTGCCCTCATACGCCCTCATGCGCTGGCATGTGTCGAATGTACAAACATCTATGGTAGAATGAGGAAAGCCCCAGGGTTTTACACTATTCTCTCAGAGCTGACTGCTGTAAACCAGCGCAGTCAGCAGCAGTTACGAAACGCCAATATTCCACAGACAATCGGACTTAACACACTCTGATCATCTGGCAGTTCAAAGTTAGATGTTTTCAAATCTCAACTGAACACATATTTGTCATGACATTACAGTATTATCATTGCAGTATCAGATTACTAGTGTCGTGGCTTACACACACCAGCTTACATTAATCAATCTGGCTTCATGCTGAAAGCTTTGACACAGGACATTATGAGAAGGAAGTGGGATTCTCTATGACAAGATGATAAGGCTGGAATACAGCGAACCTCGATTATAATCAATAACTGTTCCTGATTTGAATGCTGACTGGTCACAGTAATTGTTATGCATTGCAAGATTTTCTCGTGTCCTTTCTCTGTAACCCGAAGCAATTTTTTAACCAGATTCTCCTAAATATAAACTGCTGCTAATCCTAATTCTCACCTAGGCGGCTAGTTGTCCAGTTTCAAAGTATTACCAGTCAACATTGGACTCTGAGTTCTGACTGGTATACCAGGGATGTATCCACTGCTTGTTGTTCTTAGTATTCTACAGACAGCTTTAGCAGGCTGGTAAGTACCTTGAAGTTTTTTAATCTTATGTCGGTATGCTCACATGTGTGATGTGCCGCATTTAGTCCGCACTTAGTGCAGGTGTGTCTGTGTAATGCCACATCGAATACCTACTTGAAACAAGCGCGTAAGGCACAAGGAGACATCAACTTAAGTAAAGAAATCTGTGGGTTTGAAATCTTTTGGGAATTATTTACTGTTCTATCAGCAGACGCGCCGTTTTGGTAAACGCCGGTGTTAAGCTTAGACTAAAACAGGCTTCAGTGTGGCTAAAGCATAATAAGTGTGGACAAAAGCCAGCGTAACATCAGCGTAACAACAGCGTATGTTAATGGCCCGCCTAATGATAGAAGAGTAAAGAGTGCCTACTTTTCCCTAAATGAGAATGTTTTCTCTTGCTTCCTGAAGGTTCTTATTGACTGTTGTAATGTGAAATATGTCACAAGTCATGCGAGTCCTTCATAGGAGTAGGAGATAGCTCAGTGGTAGAGCCTGCACCTCGAGACACTCAAGTGTTAAGAGGTTGTGGGTTCGAATCCCACTGAGTCTTCCTGCTGGGCCCTCGTGCCACAGGTGTGCTCCAACTTGCCTTAAAACTGAGTGCAACCTGGCGCCGCATATGGCAGCCTCGCCCTTAAGGCACATTTACTTCTTAGTGTGAAAGCATGGAGACAGTCTCCTGATTTTAACCTTTTTTTAACCTTCAATGGGACAGGGTCTTCATGAAAGTGAAGAATCATGCTGCATATTTTCTTCCCTGTTCATGTTCTTCTTCCTCTGACTTGCTCCAGACAGCTTGGAGCATCCCTGCAGATCATTTCATTATATTTGACTCTGTACTGCACATCGTCTTATCTTAGTCCTGGTATAGCCACTCTGTTAGGCTCAACACATTTGTCTTCTCCTGCTCCTATCTTTTATCCTTCAGCATTTATTACTCTCCTATCGGCAGCCATACCAGTGTGATAAGCTCTTATTTTACACTTGTGTTGTACAACTGATACTAAAGTTGGTGAAAGCATGAGAAGTGTGGAGCACCGGTGTAGCATCTGTGTATGACACCAACGTCTGCCCATTTTCATTCCTTCATTTGTCTCATTATATTATTCTTAGCATATTATTTTCCTATCTTCAACGCCAAATCACTTCAGCATGTTTTACTATCAGTATGCCTGTTTGGTATGTAGTAGCCAATGATGAGTGCAAACAGAAACCAGTATGACAACCGGTGTGACAATCAGCATGAGGCACCAGCATGCATGCCAACAGGAGAGTGAAACGACTTTTCTTATCAAATAAGAAAATAGTTGCTATTATTATCGCAATCCTTATTCTGAATCTTGGCAGTGAAGTGAATAAACCTTTACAGCTGGTTAGACAGTGTCTTTTAGCTACCACAAAACCTAACACTGGTTATTTGGAAAGCTTTATGGTTTTTGTCATTCTCCGGTCGATTTTTGCACTCACTCATGCACACTCTCACGCATGCATGTGCTCAATCTCGCACATGGTAGTTGGGAGTGTATTAAAAATTGGTCCCCAATTTAACCCACTGACATGAGTACTCTTGAACACGAGTGCGCACGCCTGCACCTGCCGCATGCAAGCATATCATCGGAAGAATGACAAAAGACAGCTTTGCTTGTCTGATCGATGTCATCAGAATACCATGCTACTGACGTTTCTGATGAGTTGTACACTGTGCTTACATCAGTCTTCTTCAATACTTATTCATTTCCAGTTACAAAAGCTTGATATTTCACAAGACAAATAAAATCACGGTCTGTTTTCAATTTCCCTTTGGTTTTTCACACACACTGCCGCACACTGCCACACGTGTCGCATGTACGCATATCGACGAGATAATGACAAATACGAACATTGCTAGGAATCATAAATTTCCCCTGTCGAGGCCTCATGGAAGATGTGTCAGCCTTAACAGCATAGTCACACTTACATCTCAGTTTTCACGCTTGGAGAGATTAACTCTTACTATTTAGGCACTTCTGATATCAATGCTTGTCTCATTTTGAAAGGTTAGACAGATTTGGGAACGTGACGCTACTGGGTTTCAGCTTTGGAGAAACAGTAATCACAGATGTCATCGAGGATCAGAGTTCCCCTGGATCTCTGCTCCTTGTCAAACCAGACGGCCTCATCAGACTCCATTCTAGCGGTTTTCAAGACACCATAACTACATGGCAGTTAGCCAGCATGTAAGTTACACCTGATTCACATACATTTCACCATGTATCACATGAGCGAATGCAAATAAAATGTTTTATATTCCATTATTATATTCACATAGATGGTAGCTGCCATTACCTGTAATCCGCTATCGCAAGAAAGTTCAAATAGCTGAGCGCTGCTGTTATAGCGTATGCCAACATACAAATTCCTTCAATCTAAAGCATGCTTGCATACTTAGCAAGTGTATAACAGGGGTTCTGGGGGCCGCCTCCGCCTGGTAAAGTGCTGGGGCAACAAATGTTACGGTATTATAATCTATGGAGAACCTCAGCCGTTTCCATCACTATTACTACAATATCAGCAGTAGTTATTTCTCCCTGAACCGGTGGGTCGGTTGCCTAAGATAATGCTGCACTACCCACAAACCTTCATCTGGTTCATCACTAGACCTCTAACCACTTGTCAACAATTACTATAGCAGTAGTTATCTATCACAAAGTCTACTGCAAAGAGCAGCTAGTAGAACAGCTTTGTGACCGAATGCAAGCATGACTGTTCTCAACTATTATCGAGTCACGTATAGCTAGTATATTGATATATTGCAACCATACACCAGGCTTTTCTTCAGCTAATTTCTTTCCCTTTTCTAAATAAAGTTAGAACAATCATTTTTCCTCTAACATAATTGCTTCTAGTATATAAGACGACTCCATTACCGAACTATACTCATACCCGCAAACGATTACCGCGGTTCAGTTCACAGTGCACGGTACGATAGCCTTTGTGCTTGCCGCGTGCTTACCAGTTTACGAAAGATCGCGCCCAACAGCTTTTCAGTGCATAAATGCTCCTAACAAGGCCTTACATTCACATTCTGGCTAAACATAGCGGTTTTTGTCATTCTCCTGTCGATATTCACGCTTAATCCCGCGCCTATCCGAGCTTACTCCCACTTACTCCCACACACTCCCGCACACTCACGCTCATGCTGATGCAAAAATATCAACGGGAGAATGACAAAAGCCAACATAGCTCCCATACGAGCTACCACAATACAACGGAGTTACCAAAATATTTTTACCATCACGATCAACGAGTCAGTCAGGGGTCAAGGATATTTTTTCCTGAGTCTCATTTTATTTGGATCAGGTTTCTCATACATAGCACATTATCATAGGTACTTGAGATGCACCTCGACGCCGCAAATCATAGATATTTTTTAATCTCCTCTCGATGGGCGGGCTTGTTTCATAAATGCATGTGTTAAGTCATTGCTATGCTGGTATCGCACTAGTACAAAAGACAGCGATAGCACCGTAAGTGCGTAAAGCTGGCGTATGAAACCGTTTTACCCACCGATAGGAGAATAGAAATGCCAGATCATCAGCTGCATTCTTTAAAATTAACTCGCTGAGTAATATTTCAGCTAAATATTCAACTTCCAAAGAATCAAATCGATGAATGGACATCACTAGAGATTTCACCGTTATTTCAATGACTATCAAAAACTGACAAAATTGACCCAAACAGGAGGTTGGAATTCTCAAATAAAGTTAGGAATCACTCCAGGTGATCCTTAAACCATAAGGTATCAGAAAATGCGCTATCATTTAACCCTACGTATCCTGATAAACAATTAAGCTAGGGACGAGGCTCATTCAAGAGCGAAGGATAACCTCTATCCAATGAATACTGTAAACATAAAAATTTTGCCGACCTTTAAATCATAGCCATAATATTGACTAAGCTGAAGACGCTGTTAATTTTGAACACTATAGGTTTAAGGTCCGCAATTTTTAGTTTTCGTCGAAGACAAATCACTAACAATTCTAACCGCTATCATTCAAAACACTGCTATCTTGAAAAAACCGCTATAGTTTTAGAATGCTAAAATTTCTATGTTTAGAGCAAAAATGAAAAATGTTTTTCTGACCCAGACTGAATGGGTGCTACTCTTTCTTTCAACCTCTAGAGTTCCTACCAGAATCCTGGGAGCTTGAGGAACATATTCATGATCTTACAAGTCCCTAACAGAGCACACTTCCGTTGCCCATTTGCATCAACTTTCCCTGGTGTCTGCGCTAGCCATCGGGTGTGCTTGGGTTTTACTGTACCCAAGGTTCTGACCACAGCGGCACAACTACTGCAGTCATCTTCCATGTTCTTTCTAGCTCCTCTCGCAATGGCTTATACTTATCTACCTTTTCTAGCTCTTTGACCTTGATGTTTAGATCATTGGTAGTCCGATATCTATTATTGGGGTGTACACGGTGTTCTTTTCCACCACCACAATTTGGCATTTTTTACTCTTCTATCAGTAGGCTCGCCGCAATCATGCGCTGGCGTTACGCCGGTGTTACACAGATGCTACGCCGGCTTTTGTCCGCACTTATGATGCTTTCGCCGCACTTAAGCCGGCTTTAGTCTAAGCTTAACATCGGCATTTACTAAACCAGCGGCCTACCGATAGAAGAATAAAAAAAAGCCCACAATTTCAGGCTTGTTGGCTATCACCTTGCTTCTTTGCCAGGATGTAGAAGACCGAGATAATTTTGAAGCAATCATTCCCAATCACCTTTCCTGGAAGTTAGCATCATTCTGTTGGCTGACTTTGACCATACCCTTCACATTCACAGCTTACTCTGTGACTGATATTTGCCACCTGGTTATGCCTTTCTGTGTAGCCTTTGGATGCTAGCTGGGAGCATCTGCTGACTGTATGCTGCACCCTCTCCGATGACTGTTTGCACAGTCACCATCTACCACCCTCGATGTTGCAGTGTCAGTCATTATCAATGCCTCAGTGTTGTCATTGAAACTTGATGTTCTCAGCCAATGGTATGACATTTCCTGATCAGCCACCTCCTCAATCTGCCTGTGGTATTCACCATATATAGATAGAAATGTATTAAATCTTACTTTGGGTTGATTATGCTCACACTCTGCACTCTACTTTCAGACGCCAATCATGCTTTCTGAATGCTTCAATGCTGCTGATCACATTCAAAAGCGAAGCCTGTATAATGGCCATCAATATGGATGACATGACCATGGAGGGATATATAGGTGAATGTGGAACAGTTGGAAGCCACTTCAATGACCATCGCACCCAAGTAAATTTCAAAGCTGTTACTGGAATAGCTGTGAGCGAAGAAAGCGTTTTCGTATCATCATACGCCGATAAGCTGGTCCTGGCCATGAACCGGGAGACAGAGATGTGCTCAATTCGAGTTAAGTTTGATACGGGCATCTTTCATCTGATCTACGAATATCTTACGAACACACTCTACATTGCTATGATGGATGGAATAGCATTTAAGACACTTTCCGACCAGTCGGAGGTTCCGTCAATCCTGATCAAGAATTATGGAAGTGGAATTGGCAGCTTTGCATCAACCGGCTTTGATCATACCCGAGATATGATAATGCTTGACGCTGAGCACCTCTTAGTGCAAGACAGAGACAATAACAGGTGAGAGTTTGGAACTGCCTACTTACTTCTCTAGCATTGAAAGCTTGTGGTTTTCTATTCACCATTTATCTATTTGCCCGGCCAGAAGTTCTTCCAGGCTTATTAAATGATTCTTAAGAATTCTTGTTGAATTCTTCAATAATTTTTAAGATATTTTCAAAAATTCAGTTAAAAAAAGAGTTTCTCAAGACTTCTTCTCAAAGTTCTGGGCAAGACACCCAACAACTTTTCAAGATCTTAGTATTCTCAAAGAAGTTTTGCATAAGTATTCTGGAAGGCTTAGACAATTCTTCAGGACCATGTAAGAAGTATTAAACAATTTCTAGGTGGATGAATAGACAAATAATGAACATAAATCCCCAAAAACTTTCTTTTTCTCTTTAACTTTGGATCTCTGTCACCCATGAATGCTTGGAAACTAACTACAGGGGCATATCTAAGATTTAGATAAATCTGCGTCTCCAACCCTAAGGCCGGGTTCCAGGGGTAACGCCTCGGCGGGGGTTTGGGGACAATGCCCTGGATAATTTATTGATTTACGCTTAGAAAATTGTCATAGATTAAGCTGCCTTTGCAAAAAAGGTGCTCAGAATACAAGAGACACTCTATGATGAATCATAAATGGAGAGGAGGGAGGGAAAAGAGGGAGGGGAG
>ERZ1740065.2524-NODE-2524-length-11380-cov-12.132009_pt1 | contig 11380 bp, 10 predicted proteins | sample MGYA00581738_ERZ1740065 | MGnify/ENA primary metagenome ERZ1740065 (study PRJEB43018, sample SAMN04849749) | marine metagenome | isolation source: floating plastic debris | place: Pacific Ocean | collected 2008-09-01 | study: EMG produced TPA metagenomics...
GTACCTGGGGTCTTTTTTGTCATCTTATTGTTTTTTCCTTCTTTCTCACACCCATAAAATTTTGTTTACCCCCCCCCCCCCCTATTCCCTAGGATCCTCCACTATCCAGTAGCCAGAGTGTAGGGCTGCAGTTGTGATCATTGGTTTCCTAATGCTCTCCTCTGCTTGTTTGTTAGATTTTACTCAGCTGAGAGGAATCTTAGCAGAATGTTAGCTTTAGGGGGTGGGGAGATGGGCTCTAAGCGATACGTAGGGGTTGTATGTGGAGCTCAAAGTTCTGAAAAACGGCATCTCCAGTCAAATCAGCCCTACAACTTGTCGTGTATCTGTTGTGTAGTGTAAGCTGCTTTGGTGTAGTGGTTGCCATGTCCGTCTTCCAAGCGGGAGACCCGCGGGTTCGAATCCCTGTGGCAACACAGTTTTACAGTAGTATGTCCAAGAGCACAAGGTTTATCTGGTGCTGCAGGTTTGACGTCAAGAGCTTCTGTCAAATACATCGCTGCCTCATCTGATAAATGCATCATAGAGATGGATGGTGGACACACTTCGTCGCTCAGAGTTCCAAAGAATGATACAGATCTCTCATTCGATATGGTGTGATGGAAGCGACATGCTGTAGGATCCATTACGTACTTACATACTTACATATACGTACACGTAAGTGTGCATGAGGAGTGCATGTATTGGATAAGTACTGCTTGCGATAGTCTCATTATATGACAGTGTATGATATACAAGTCAACTCGTCAAGTCACCTGTGATCTTAGCTGTGTCAATGAAGGAGGAGAACTACACAGGACAATTTTTACGTTTTATTTCCTACCTATTGTAAATAAAAACCATGTGATACTTGTCAGAACAGAAAACACAAAGCAGTGATGAACTACTAGCTTACGTGACTGACTATTGATAGGGAGTGGTTTGCTCTCACTCTACAAGAACTAGGCTCTAAACTCTGACTTTGAAAATAGTCTGAATAATTGCTGCTAGCACCAGTGAGGTGTCAACATGACACCATCATGCATGTTGAGAGATGATATGAGAGTAAACTGGATCTCTGCTCAGGCTCTCATTGTGCAGGAGGGGACAACTCTTCATATCATTTTTAGAAACCATGCTTATCAGCTATGCTACCGACTCTTGACTAAAGGAGGATGATCAATACCCATACTAATAAAGAACTGTATATTAAATTCTGATCCAGAGGTACGGCACAGATAATCTGCAAGTAACGACAGTACATCAGTACTAGTACTTAACAGCTGCATTAAATATAAAGAGAGTTGTGCTTCGTTTAGCTATATGCCATATCAGAGTCTCATCTCAGCAGTAACCCATTAACAACTAAGAGCTCGTGATTTGAACAAATTTGGTTCAAATTCAGTTCAGCGTTTCGAAAAGCTGCTAAAAGCCGAAACGATTACTAACGTAACGAGGTTTCAGAAAAGAGAAGACAACTCTTAGTTCGTACAATTTTGAGCGGCCACATTATATGCGTTTCTAAAGGTAAGAAAACCTCTTTGATTGGTCGGGAATAAAGGCGATTAGCAATCACAGACACTTTCGGTAACATTTCAGGAGCGAAATAAGAGATGTGAGAATGACCATTGACATCGAGCAGCTGATTCGACGCATCCTCTGAGTCTTCCCACAAGTCAATTCATGTGTTTTATCCAGTTCTCATTATTCACTGCTGAGTAGGCGCTAGACGACTTTTTTCATTACATCCAACCGATGAAGAAAGCCTGGCTGTATGTCATGAGAGGAAAGCACTGCTCTGATAAATGTGATTATGGATCTAATCATTGACGTTCTCGTTTTCATCTTCAAACATTGCGTTGCGGAGCCTAATTTTCGCTGTTCATGATGAGAGTGTTATTTTAGTAGCATATGTAATTTCATCATCAATGGTGAACGTTTTTGTACTGTAGAGCTTCATCGAACGATGCTGACGTTGTTGATATTCGTTTGTGCATCATGGACTGGTTGACAACGCTGCTATTGGCTGTTTTCAACTATAAGCTTGTGGAAGCAACACGATCCTGTGAAGGCAATCGTATTTTTATGGTGAACTCGACTGCTGGCGTCCTCGAATCCTCAACTCTAGGCCAGAACTATCTTGAGGACCACACGTGTGAATGGCTTCTAAAAAGTAAGCTGATCTTCTCATCCCATCTTATCTCATGGCAACCATTATGGAATTTAATTATTCTCCCCCCAAGGATATGAATTACGTTCAAGATCAGTAGAATGCTCTAATTAATGGAGTTTGCTGTCACTCTGCCGAGGCTCAGTTTGTATTTTTCTTACATGGGAACTTCTTTGATAATGTTGTCAACCTGCTTGTCATGCGTAGATGCGTAGTCAGTCTGAAGTATGGCAGCACTGGAACAACGAAAAATTTGATCAACATATTATGGCGCTCAGATTGCCAGCTGCTGCAACTGCCACATAAGAGCCACACACAAACAGATACAGATGAAGCTGTGAGCAGAAGCCAGCTAATGCCGGATTTCTATGTGGCAGAGATAGTGGCCTGTGTGTCGTTCCCCAAATGTGGGTGGCATTTTCTGGCATTTTCTACTCTTATGTGGGCCGCATTCAGTCTGCACTTAATATAGGCACGCATGACGCATGCGGGCACACCGACATAAGAGTAGAAAATGCTGATTTTCTTACAGAAACTGCGTTGCCTCTCATTCCCCTCGTCCTCCACTGCTACCAATGTTTTAGGTGCTGAGCCTAAGAAGTTGATAAAGATACAGATTCGGAACTTCAGTACGGAATGCGCCTGGGACCGTCTCTATGTCTATGACGGCGAGTCGTTCAGTGGCACACTGCTGGCAGTGTACTCAGGTGACGCCATCTCTCCCAGACCCGTCTACGCTCAAACTGGCTCCGTGAGTAGACCTGTATTTCCTTCGTATCAGCGTCAGAACCTGACATCCTTAGGGTAGCTTTGTAATCAGTTCCTTGTTCTATGTCATAAACGTCTAAAATTTGTATTGTCATGATTCTGAGTGGGTGACTCTTGTAATACTTGATTTCCATATGGCGCCGTCATGTTTGAGGTTTGACCCGGATAAGCAGAACTCAACGATTGCCGACGTGTATCGTAAAACACCCGTCATCAAAATTAAGGAGCAAAACGTTTAACCTTCAGATCGAACAATGATGTCTATGCTGTCGTGTCAAGGTCGGGTCTATTATTTCATGTGTAACGGATACGTAAGTTAGAATTATATGTTAGAAGAGAGATACTCTGCTTATCTCATTACAACAACAATATGGACATAACTATTCACCCCTCTAACATGGAACTAGGTATCAACGCTGTTAACTCCATCGCTAGACTTGACCACCGGGAAACTTTCTACCCTCTTCTAAGCTGATGTTTTACAAGTTCCGATATACTCATCTCTTATGAAGCTGTCAGATTCTCTGTCAATATTATCCTGCCCCGGAGATAGTGCTGGCATTTCTCTATAGCCACTCCTGGCATTTCTCTATAGCCACTCCGCAATGACCTGTTGAGTGTTACAGTTGCCGGACTGTTGCTTTAAGCTGCTCGTTGTGTTGTAGGCGGCGCTGTAAGCTGCTCGTTGTGTTGTAGGCGGCGCTGTACTTTTTCAGCGATATAACAGGTGTAAGCCGAGGATTTCGCCTTCAGTATACCCTCGCCAGTGACAGGTAAGCGTCTCTCTGGATGCTGCAATCACCTGACAACAACCTGTGTGTACCTGCACCACACTTGTGTAGGAAAGATATGCTGACACGCTAGAGTGATTAGCAGGTATTCAATTCTATTGCCTGTAATGAACCATATGATGCAACCCACTCTATTGACCGTCGACTGTCAGTATTGATAGATGTGGTCGTATCTCTGGTTTGTATGAGCCTTCGTTATATAGTGAGGGAACCAGAAGTGGCAGGAGCTGTGTTTCCGATGCTCAATGCAGGCCATACGGAGGCAACGGCGTCTGCTCTACATCCACTCACTGTAAGTACTGACATTCCTTTTGTTTGTTTGTGTTGTTTTTTTGACTTTATGTACTTTCATGCTTTGAGTGTGTGTGGTTTATATGACTGTAAGTACTGTCATGCGTTGTGTGTGTGTGGTATATATCACTGTAAGTACTGACGTGCGTAGTGTGTGTGGGGTATATATCACCGAAACTACTTGCATCAAGTAATATATCACTGTAAGTAGTCACATATAAAGGTTTCTAATGCTAGCCTATTGCTCCAATGATGTCCGAGTTATCCATTGAAAGTCGATCTAACATAATGCGAAGGCTGTACCAGTATTTAGGGGCATTTAGGCAGCAATTGCCCACATGCCTCAAATACTTGAAAACCTTTAAACAGCTATGACCATTGCCAAAGCCACCCCTCGCTGCCGCTAGGATTGTCACAATGTGGTAATGTCACGTGTACAGTGTCTGGATGCATATCTGTGACAGGTCACGTCTCATTTCAGTGTGCGACTGCGGCTCGTCTGTATACAGCGGCGTTTTCTGCAGTTTCCGTTCCGACATTAAATTGAGCGACAGACAGTGGCACCTGCTGTCTCTGAACAGCGAGCCGGCCGTGTCGCGAGCCGACCACTCGGCGGTAATCTTACCATGTGACGGAGCAAGCGCCTGCTCGCCCGCTGTCTGGATCTTCGGTGGCTATGATCTCAATCGAGCTCTCGACTCGTTATACAAGTGGGTGTTCTTGTCACATCGGTATGCGCCGTGGCACTAGTGCTGCTTTATGTATGGATATTTTGTCAAAATTATTTAATTTTCAGCAAAAGTGCTCCGACAGTTTGAGCAATGAATAAAAACTGAAATAAAATCAATAAAATCAATAGCAAAGAATGGACTCGCCATCTCTATATAATGATACATGTATTATTTATATAATACTTCATGAAAGTTGCCCTCTTTGAGAGCTGGTCCCAACCCTGGCTGTGCAGTTATGGTTGATTGTTTCCGTAGTATGGCCATGGGTAACCATGATACTGTGAACATAGAAATTTTAGCGGACATAATATTATCATGTTTTGCTCAAATTAGCAGCATTTCTAATAATAGCGCCCAGAATTTTAGCGATTTCTTTCAAACTTATATGTAACATAAAGAGCTATGGAAAATATAGCGATTGACTTAAACAGTATCTTCTTTGAGTCACCATTGTAGCTATCATTGTGAGGTCCCTGTTACTACTATAACTGGAAAGTCTAGCTGACGGTGACACCTACCTTGTGACGCCTACCTTGTGACGCCTACCTTGTGACGCCTACCTTGTGACGCCTACCTTGTAACACTTACCTTGTGCCTGAGACGAATTGCCTGCCATGCTGTACTACAGCCAGGATGTTTTGTCACAGTATTGATGCCATTCATGTCATCGGTTATATTTATATAGATCAGATGACCATATGAGGTCATTTCAAGTTGTCGAGCCCGACTCTGGGAAGCGTCCGTCTGCTCGTTACGGCCACACTACGGCCGCGCAGCGCCATCTACAGCCTCTCTACTCCAGCTTTGGCATTCCATCCGAATCGTCGGAGCTATTCGGCGAAGAGTCAATCTATATACACGGCGGTATGTTGCCCAACGGCAGCGTCAGTGCCGAGCTCTGGCAGTTCCAGCTCAAGACGAGTTCGTGGCGTCAGCTACCGTCATCTCCCCTGGCCGTGGCCGACCATGCCATGGTCTCTGTGGACAATCGATGGCTCGTAGTTCACGGGGGTCAGTGCGACGCTCGACATGGCAGCATCACGATCGACATGTACGTGTATGATAGCATGGCTGAGACATGGGAACAGGTACATTACAAGGCTGGTAAGTGTGATCATGTATGCTGTATGTACGTACGCCAGGAAGTAGCTTTGTATGTACCATATGTACGTGCACCAGGAAGTAGCTGTGTATGTACCATATGCACGTACGTCAGGAAGTAGTTGTGTATCTACCGTATGTACGTACGTCAGGAAGTAGCTGTAGGAACTATGTTTGCAGTCTAATATGGTCACTAGTATCTATTTTGCCATCAGTAGAGTGAAATAAAGCAGAGTGCTTACGTTCGACTTGACTGGCCTCGCTTTGAGCACTGGGAGTTACCGAGTGAATTTATTATTATTGTTATTATTACTATTATTATTATCATCATTATTATCGTTATGGAAAAGTATATTTCCCACCCTAAAGTTGTTCAAAACTTGAAAATTCTTCAAGATTGTTGAAGAATTTATGAAGAGTTCTAGAAGAATTCTCAAATAAATGTATGGGTGAGGAAGAATTGTATGGGTAAGGAAGTATTGTATGGGTGAGGAAGTATTGTATGAGTGCGGAAGTATTGTATGAGTGCGGAAGCAGATGATTACCGTCATTATTCTTTATTTCATTCATTCATTATTTCTTTATTCGAATTTGATATGAAAGTTGTATAGAACCTTGAGACGTTACCAGAGGTATATGATTGACAGGTGCTGAGATGGGATTGAGATTAGCTGGTCACACCGCTGTCTACGATACCAAAGACTATTCTATATATTTATACGGAGGCTACACTCCCTCCAATGCCAGGTACGTAGGCTTCGTCGTTTGCCAATCACGACTCAAATTACCTTCAAATGATTTTTTATGATCCATCTGTTTGTTGCTAAGCCAGCGAGGTCATGTGATCAAACACTCTGTTTTAGGTTTCTACGCATACAGGATGTGTTGTGGAAGTTTAATCTACAGCTGAGGGTTTGGAGTCGCATCACAGTACCTACTGGCAGATATCATCCACCAGGGCTCGGTAAGCCTTTCTGCCATATGTGTGGGCGTGCTTTGTGGTGGGTGGGCCTTGTGGTGGATGGCCATATGTGTGGGCGGGCCTAGTGGTGGGCGTCGTGGTTGACGGAGGTCACTCGTTGTCAGAGGTCATCCATGTTCCAGAATTTGACTTCTCTGTAGGTAGAAAGTGTTTGACAGTCACTTGACTAATGAAAAAGCTAGTAGTTACATTTGTCACGGCGACTGATCTATAATATACACTATACTGGGAAGACAACTTCAACATCAAACAGAATAAGTTGTGTTTAGAGTTTATGTCAGAGACGGTGTAGCTGTAAGATGTCAATTTTGTCAGATTTAAGAGAATTCCGGTGGCAAAAAAATCTGAGTGCAATAATATGGTTTTGCGAGTAGTTTTCTGGTTGGATGAGGCTCCCGAAATCTTGACCAATCAGAGCGCTTGTATTTCTTGTTCAACCACCATGAATGGTATTCTTCTTGGCACAAGAAACATGATGAAAAAAATTGATTTTGACCTCAAACAGAGCTGTTTAGAAGAAGCCATCATCACTAAAAATCTAGACTGATGCTAGTTAGATGTTGTGTCGTAAGAGGACAGACAACTCCGAATCCTTAGTTCCATTGGAAGAGATTTCCCATAAAAAATGTTTGGATGTTAAAATCGCGAGCCTGTCTCGGTGTTTGCGCACTAAGAAATAAAGTACCATAAGGGCAAGGCTGGCATATGTGGCGCCAGGTTGCTCTCGGTTTCTAGCCCTTTTGAATGAATCTATGGGCTGTTTTGATGCATTGTGGGAGATATGTGCCAATGAGTGAAAAGAGCGTATATCGACACAGTTGATTTTTCTGGTAGCTTAGTTTCTCCATAAAGGCAACGCTAGGTTCCCTCTACCCCCTACCTTCCCTCTAGTACCCAACCAATCCTAAGCCTAATTATTTTTCTATTCTGCCAACATAGATTTAACTCGGACGATTCGAGATGAGGCTCATTCCTAATCAGACTCTATGTAGTCAGATCTATGGAGAGGTGTGGGGCTGCTGACTGGCAGTTGTTATATTACTTAGTCATAGATAGGTGGGCGTGGCTATAGTACAGTGAAAAGGATGCTAGCCAGCGATCCTAGCCCACAATCCTAGCCAGCGATCCTAGCCCACAATCCTAGCCAGCGATCCTAACTAACGATCCGACTTCGTGATCCTAGCCATAGGTCAAAGTCTGCCATCCTAGCCTGCAATCCTAGCAGACGATTCTAGCCCACAATCCTAGCCAGCAATCCTAGCCTGTGATCCTAGCTAACCATCCGACCTTGCAATCCTAGCCATTGGCCGTAGTCAGCCAGCCTAGTCAGAGATCCTAGCCAGAGATCCTAGCCCGCAATCCTAGCCTTCAATCCTATTGCAGTGTATCATGCAGCCTCACTGTTGCCGGACAGGCGGGTGATGGTTATGTATGGAGGCAGGGTGGATAACAGCGCTCACTGTCTCACGACTCAGATGTCTATATTTGACCTTGACTGTCAGGAATGGATAGAGGTCAAAGGTCAGTCTCTCCCCGTCATACACCATTGCCGTAGATCATAGACCGTATGCCAGTATGAAAAGCCCGCAGCCTATTTTAGCTGTTCTCTATTTCTCCGCTCTAAAATTGCTCATAATAAGAAGTGTTGAAAAACTCTTAAGAATGCTTCAAGACTTCTTATCATTATCTCATTATCTTCATCTCTTATCTTTAGCAATTTTAAAGCTATTCCAGCAGTTTATTCAAGCATTTTTAAAGAATTCTTTAAAAACGATTTAAGAGCGTTCAAGGCAAGGAAATAGACAATTGGCGTTACTTTATTTGTTGAAGTTTAGGGATGAAATGATTGTATTTCCTGATGGCTGACTCTGGCTCATCAGTTAGATTGTGCCTATGGTAAAGTCTTACATCCATGCATCAGAGGCTCTAAGCTGTGACTTTTTGAAGTTGTGTAAAACTAAATCTCCAGTTTGCTTTGACATGTTTTCGTATGAAGCTACTGCTGTTGTTTTTAGTGGATCAGCTTGACACCGCACAGCTGGGCAGAGGTCAAGGACAGACTGGTCACACTATGGCCTATGACAATGGAGTTCTCTACATCTATGGAGGTGTTAGCGGCAGTCTCACTAACGACATCATCGCCATACATTACGACTCCATACCGGTATGTACACGTGTGTATGTACACGTATGTATGTACGCATATGTATGTACGCGTATGTATGTACGTGTGTGTGTGTAGACCGTAATCGTACACCCGGTGACGTTATGTCTCGTTATTAGTAAAGTCTTGCCAGTGAATCAGCCCATGTTTTCTATATGTTTCGCGGCTGAATTAACTGCGACAAAATTCGTCGTCTCTAGTTACTATACACCCCTAAGGTGTAGGCTTATTTACGGATTTAGTTACCGTAGTAACAGTAAGTGTGTACACATGTGTACTTACTGTACTTACTGCTTACTCAATATGTAGACTTACTGCTGTGAAGCGTGTTTACACTACTAATCTTACGAGGCATGATAGCGCAGTGTGTGATAGCGCCGGTGCATGATAACACCGGTGTATACCAACTTATTGCCGCTGCTGTATCGCTAGATGATGGAGTATATAGTCTGGTCTACACTAGACGTATTTTCAAGCGTCAGTCTGCAGGTGACAATTTGTCGTACGGCCAGCAGTGGCCACACTAGATGTTACTCTCGCAAACAAACTGGCCATAGAAACCTGGAAAGCCAATCTGCGAGTTTCTTGGAATTTTATGCGCTGCTGATACAGCCATATATAGATGCTAATTAGGATTGTTGACGCTCGCGAGGTAAAAATAGAAAGGAATTTGTTGCGAGCCGCGTCAAAATATGTCAAGTGTGGATCAACGTTAAGAATAAGTATATTAGCAAATGCGTGTTACTACAGGTAAATATTCACTGAGCAACTTACTCTACTTACTCTACTTCCTCTATGGAGATCAGGTAGATCTGGTTCATATGCCATAATCATCGTCCTGGTGGTAATGATAATAATAATTATTATTATTATAATTATGATAGTAATTATTATTGCTGCATTTTAATTATTATTATGATTATTATTATAATTAGAATACAACTTAATGATTAATGATAATGATAGATGAGCATCGAAGATTTGATAATATCCAGAGAGCTGCATCAGCTTGTATTGTCAGAAGGGTGCTAGCCATCTTGAGTTCAGTGGCACTGAATGGATGGCAGTGTATTCAAACCAGCAGAAAAAGTCTGTGCAATAATTTATAATAATAACAATAGAAATTATAATAGTAATATTAATGATGATAGGCAGTGGCGAACTCAAAATTTGGGCCATGTTCATCCGTTGCATTGCTGACATGCAGTTGTTGTTACCATGGATGTGACTCGGATTGAGACGTGACGTTTTACCGATTTCAGGTGCAGCGCAGTGGGTCGTGTGATGTGTGTCTGTCACAGTCGAGCTGTCACGGCTGCGTACTGGCGGTCACCTGTAGCTGGTGTCCCGTGGAGATGAAGTGCGTCTCCAATGGCAAACCAGATGGTGAGTGTCAGTCTGTATCGTCGTAAATAGTGCTGCACATCATCTCTCTAATGTGGAGGGATTGCCGAATTGCTAGTCACAGGTGATTGGTTAGTCCGGCTGACCTGGATATCTGTAAGCAGTTTTAGAATACTGAGATCTGTGAACGGCAATTTAACGTTCCTATTTAAAGAATAGACGAGTTTCCAGCTACGTTTGGCCTCATAGGCATGCGTCATTTCCGTTAGGGGTTCCCCCTCATCTACAGGAGAAGTGCTGGCAGAGTTTGTTACCAACTTGGGCCACATGAAGAGAGATGTATATAGTGTGACATAGTTAGGGTACACATGTGTAGCTGTGATAGCATCCGTTAACATTGCAACTATAGAGCTAAGTTACATTGTAACTTATATAAATGCTGGCCCTCCAAGAGAGGACAACTCCCAATTTTGAATAGCGGCCAAACGTAGCTGGAAACTCGTCTATTAAACAATAAAATAAGAAATAAATGAAGAAACACAAATGAATTAGTTTATAATTGCAAAAAAGCGACGCTTTAGAGAGCTGGCAGGCTCTCCCGTACTGTCTCGGAGAGCTGGCAGGCTCTCCCGTACTGTCTCGGAGAGCTGGCAGGCTCTCCCGTACTGTCTCTGACACTCCTTCTGTCGAGGCTTTACCAGAGTGAAAACTTTGTTTCTTTCAGTTTCTCAGGGCTGCATGAGCATAAAGTGGGGAGACAACTCCCCGATAAGCAGTCTGGATCAGTGCATGCAGAGAGACGCGCCTGCAGGCCTCTTCTACTCAGTCTACAAGTATCCAGCCAACTTCAGCCGTCCCGATCAGGTAATATAGCCTCAGTCCTGTCCACCCGCCATCCACTGGATGGGGTGGGTAATTATAGGGGTAATAGTGGTGGGAGGTTCACGGACAGGTCATAGAGTATGAAGTTATTATTATTATTATTATTATTATTATTATTATTATTATTACTATTATTATTATTATTATTATTATTATTATTATTATTATTATTATTAT
>ERZ1740065.2525-NODE-2525-length-11378-cov-13.160205_pt1 | contig 11378 bp, 7 predicted proteins | sample MGYA00581738_ERZ1740065 | MGnify/ENA primary metagenome ERZ1740065 (study PRJEB43018, sample SAMN04849749) | marine metagenome | isolation source: floating plastic debris | place: Pacific Ocean | collected 2008-09-01 | study: EMG produced TPA metagenomics...
CATTATGATTGTTTGCAGCGCTTTGTGCAACTTACAACCACCATTAGTTCAAGACGAAAAGTAAGCTAGTCGAAATAGAACATCTAGAATGAGCACGTAATATGAATATGATGAGGAGTGATGGTGTGTTCATAGTAATAATAAAAGTAATGTTGGTCACAGTGTTACTGTTCAGTTGTCAGACACATACATGTAGCACTGAAATAGGCAGAGCACATCATATTGATAATACACCAGTGTGTGCACTATGTTGGGTGGAGGTGAGGTTGTCAGCATTGTATCAGCTGAGCCTGTCACACAGCATTCAGTGACAGGCAAAGGAGAGATGAAGCGAAGCCATTCTAGACCAGATTACCCTGTCAGTGTAGCGCTAATAGGCTAGTAGGCTCACCAGCCACTCACTGTGGTTAGTGCCTGCACGAGGCTCAGAATACTAAATTTTTTTCCTTTTGAAATGTATTTTTCAGACATTTCCACAAATTTCACATAAAATTCACCTAGTTATTCAAAAAGCTAAGATTTCAAGCTAAAACTTGCACTAATACGCGTCACATTTGAGTAATGCTAAGACCATGCAATATGCGTCCAAACTTGCACTATTTTATATATGTTACAATGGAGAGTCTGCAGAGTTGGTACACTTCTGCAAGTTGGTACATCGGAACACATGGTCTATTGCGGCTAATACTACGATGAGCAAATCACATCGTAGAGAGGATAACTCCCAATTGCCGAAACAAACCTTGCTCATAGAGACTCTCAGCCACGGCTGATCCTCCCTATACAGCGTGTATCACACTCCGTGTAACATTAATTATACAATTATCATTTATTTGATAATCAGCAAGTAATCAATCCGGATAGAATTCACTGCTTCGGATATAAAAATGCATCAAAAGTTGATGAAGAGGCCGATAATGATTGGGGTGAGAGCGTGGAATCAGTGCGATGATTGGATAGACCCTAAAACCAACTATCAACTTGAGCACCGAGATATATGATTGCGGTAACACATCTACCGGTAGATATAAATCTAGTCTTGCATGAATCATTGATATTCTGTGTACTGCATAGGAGCCACATGGCGGGACAACTCCTTATGTACTAGAGGCCAGATTTCATTCGAGTACCGGCCGCTGAAGTTGACCAACAGCTTGTGTTCGTCAAAATATTTGAGTACAGGCTGTGTCTTCTGCTCGTACACCTTCAGCCTCTCCCTGACTGTCTCCTCCTTGTCATCGTGTCTCTGGAAAGAGACTCATTGAATTACTATCACACCTTACATTGTAGATACAGCTTGTGGTGTTATCAGTACAGTATGTCACTAGTACAATGTGTTACTAGTAATACACACCGTACGTCATCGTACGGTGTGTATTGCTAGTAACACACTGTACTAGAAACATACTGTACTGATAAAATTACAAACTGTATTTACAATGTATGTAACTGTATTTACGATGTATGTAGCTGTATGGAAGTAACGGTGGTGGCATACATGTAGACGTTTCAAAGGTACAAGAATACGGCTCACTTTGTACATCTAAAGCCTGTCCTATCGGTATAACAGGACTCAAAGCACTTTATTCCTGCTAGTAAAACAACTGACTGGCCTTCATTGGTAAGTAAGCAAGCATCACCTGTATTAGTGGTTCACCCGTGACGTCATCTACACCAGCAGTCTTCGGAGGGTTAAACAGCAGGTTGTAGATTCTGCCACTCGGCTCATGGATATATCGATCTGGAAAGAATACATCGCGTGATGAGTGAGATATTGGACTGTTGACGGGGACCACTCAGAGCTGTATGTGTGGCAACCTGTAAAACGTGTTACAGATCGATATCGTTGCGCTATGAATCTATGCCTATGTGCTATTAATTTATATCTATGCGTGTTACAAGTTTATATCTATGCGTGTTACAAGTTTATATCTATGCGTGTTACAAGTTTATATCAGTGTACTATGCATCTATGCCTATGTGACAATAGATCAGGTTAATGGGAATAAACATGCAGTGGGACTGATAGTTGTAACTAAATGGGCAAATCCACTTCTCAATTCGCGAATAACTGGCATCCTGGTTTGAAGAATGGTCAGTATTATTGGGTAAAAGCTGAATGAGACGGACTATACTGTAGTTTTGGTGGCGTGGCCTGCTGACAGCGATACATTACGTCAGAAAGGTAAGCGACTGCAGGATTATCAATCTTGGATGAGAATACTAAGAGTCAAAGCAAGTCAGAAATAACAGGAGGAAGGAAAGCTGTAATAGCTGTAAGAGGGCTTATTCAGCAGGAGGTGCATGCAGGTGGCTGTAGTTTAGAGTAGGGATGGGACAATGCTGCCACAGCTCTCACGCAGGTGGCATCACCTACCAGCCAAGACTCCGAACCGATGTTAGTATGCCTAAACCATGACTACAGAAATAGTCATCTTTGGCATTTAGCATTGTGCACCGGCTTTCTGCACATTACAGTCAAATTTACTACTTCAGGTTTCAGTAGGGTCCACTGCCTTTGATTTAGAAAACAGAATGACCCACCCTTGACTCTCTTGACAATCTCATCAAATGGCACATCGAGATTGAGCACCACTGAGAGCTGATGATCTTGCATAAGACCTTGACATTGCGGTACGGTGCGAGGAAAACCATCTAACAACCATGACTGAGTCTGAGCTTGAGGACCTGTAAACAGAGACAGTCATAGACAACGATATTTAACACCACTGGTGCACATTTGAAATACTGTGAAACTGTAAATATTCGTGAGGAAAACCTTTGCAATAAAACATGTTGTAAAATATTTACAGTCGCATCGTATTGATTGCTACTGTAGTGTGCTCTTTATGTAGCGCAACTATCTCGAAAATAAATGTTTTGACTGTTGTTTGCGATTTGCTTGATTATCGTTCAACAGCGAATATTTTCAGTTTTTATGTTACCTACTAGACAACTCATTTAAAACCAGCTTTAGCATCACATCATCAGGAACCAGACCGCCTTTGGAAATATATTCTTGAGCAGCATTTCCAACTTCAGTTTTCATCGCAACTTGTTTCCTCAACACGTCACCACTCGCTATGTGCCAGAGACCAAAGTCCTTCACGATTCTGTTGGCTATGGTACCCTTTCCAGATCCCGGTGGACCCATAATCAGTGCTTTTAGTATCCTGCTAGTAGCCATCCTTGTGAAAAACTAAAACAGATTGAAGTCGAGTGGATGAAGACAGCAGAGATGATCTGCAGTGGCCTAGAATTAGCGTAGTAACCGATTCATATTCTTATTCCATGTGAATTCGAATGAAATGGGCGTCCCACACTCTTTAGTAAAATCAGTAAACGAGTAATATTGGGTTTCCGTTCAGTCTCACATAAACTTCCTACTCCTACTAAAATAACTTGTGATGATGAGTATGAATTTACTCTATCTTCCCTTCCTATCCAGATGCTCCAGGAGAGAAATGCTCTGGATACAGTGGTTTGGTTTGGCTGAAGAGGTTTGGCTACCTACCGTACGTACAGAGTCTCTGGTACGTATGATTCCACGGAAAAAACTCGAGTCGCTGTAGCGTGATTGAAGGTTATTCTAGCTGAATTCCTAACACCATACGTGCGAACAAGTATCGCTTTTCCATTGTTTACATCGAAAATATTTTCGGATACGCGGCTATTTATTTTAGGGGATTCCCTCCACGGGTTTCGACGTACGTGACAGCGACTATCGATCGTTGAGCAATGCATGCAACGATCACATCGCTGGTACATAAAGGAAGTTCTGTTCGGCACTTCATCCATATCAGTGGCCAGAACGGTCGTGGAAGGGCACTACGTTCTAGTCAGCTAAGAGATACCTCGACTTTCGCACATTCTTGGTGAGTGGCAAGTAGCAGGAGTGTAGTAGTATAGTAGTGAACCAACCATCACCCATTGTTTGCATTCGTAAGCGCATGAAATACATTTGACAGGCTTTGATTTCCGTACGAGTGAGTGAATTTATAGGGTATCCATACTGTTGATGCTGTAGGCCATGGTTGTCTTCATAGCTTGTATGCTGACCTAACAGCTTAGAAGCTATTTTGACCCAGTGATTCAGTTGAGTTCTGTATCTTGTAGGAAAAATGGCATCGAAGAGCTACACTGCGTTTTTGAAGAAGCATTATGACTTGATTCCACTGCTGTGTGCGGTTACCTTCTCCAGCAGCCTTGGCATCGGATTCATGGTGAGATCAGCATTCAGAAACCCAGATGTATCATGGCAGCGTGACAAGAACCCCGAGCCGTGGAACCAAGTAAAACAGACGGAGAGGTTTAAGTTCCTCGATGGACATGTATATGACTATTCAAAGGGCAAATTCCCTGAAGGTCGACCATCCATGGCCGATGATAAATACAGCGAAGTGTAAACTCAGCCGAGGGGAAAGTGCAGGATGGCGTTACTGCTATTTCCTTGTTCCCCCTACTGACTGAGCAATCTGCATTGCGATTTTTTGTTTACCTACGCTCAATATGGCTGTAATCTAGTTTTGTACAATCGTGATATGACAAGTGCTAATCAGTGATGACCGCTGACAGTCCATTTACTCTCCATGACGTAGTCCAGCATCAGTATCAACTATTTACTCTATATTTGCTGTATCATTTTGCCTCAACTCATAGAAAACTGTTTTCTTCTGCTTTATCAGTCTAACTACACAAGCGGAGTAAATAAACTTGTTGACTATCAACGTGCACGTCGGTGAGTGGCAGCCGATGCAACAATGATCAGGGTTGTTTAGTAGTATTGGTAGTAGTATTGGTAGTAGTATTGGTAGTAGTATTGGTAGTAGTATTAGTAGTAGTAGTAGTGGTAGTAGTGGAATATGGAAGAGTAGATCTCTGCACTGCTGTTGGCCAGCGACTGAGATGGCGCACGTATAGTCTCAATCCTAGAACAGCCTTCTCTGACTTCTTGTTTTGGTCCAGAGGGGTGATGTACTTGTTCAGCAGCTATGATAGCAGAGTACGGAATCTCTGCGCTTTGGTATCCTAGTACCTAGTGCCAATCACCAATAACAGCCATCATGGATGACAAGCCGCCTGTGTTGATGAGGAAAATCCAGTCTAGCTGTTGAAAGTTCAAGTGAAAATTGCTGTTATAGCAAGCCGAGTTCAAATATGGGAGTCATTGTCTTAGCTGTATGGGTATGCAGAGGTTCTAAGCTGTCTTCTATATGTTTAAAAAAACAACCTCCAGTATCTTTGGCCAGAAAAGTTATGGTGCATGATACTAGGCCAAGCTGACTGATGAAATCGTATGTTGCAATACAGAATGATGAGGAAACAGAAGGAGGATATCAAGCTACCAGCTAATGAGGCTATTGGGTCATGCCTTCGTTTCGCTGTGTCATGCTATCAACAGCTCGTTCTGTCCTTTCATTGTCACATATCTCACAAGCGGTGTTGTTATCGCCAGTACCGATTGGCTGCGGTCAAGTTCGCGACTTCCTGAATGGTCGTGTTGCGTGACATCGTGCACGTAGGCACGAATAGCAGGCACGCCTGCTTTTTCATTAGTATCTCGTTGTTGTTGTATCTGACAGGGCTAGCCATAAAAAGCAGATAGAAGTCCATTAGCACTAGCGGAGTGCGACTGAGTTTTCCTCAGTGGTTATAGCCTTTGCTAAGCCTCCCTATTGTAGCAAAAAGCTCCGTTGTTCCGGGTAGATAGTACCTACCTTACATGGCTCTGCCATCTAAGTTGTAAAGCAACATTTTGCAGTTTTTGAGAGATGAGTGTTCTGCACACACATGCTGGTAGAATCAGCGTCCTGATTCTGATTTTTTTTCATGGGCCAACCAACTGATTCAGTGTCATGGTGGTGGGTTCGTTACTGTGTGCAGCAGCTTTTTATATCACGTCTCCCAGTTCTCACATGTCAACAAAAAACCCAATGTGCGAGAGGGAGCGTGTGGTGTTTACAACTGGCACGGCAACGGCATTCTCTCCCTTCAGTGCAGGCTCATTATTGGTCAGAGCCGGCATGAAGATGAGTTCGAGGAAGACTGAGCTTAGTCACATGACCATGCAGCGTTGAGTCACGTCCACGCAAACGGAGCTGGAATTGATTTGGTATATGGTCTAGTTCGTGTTACATTCATTTGTCATCTTGGTGTTGTGCCGGTATGTAGTGCATGTGGACATATTAATTTGATAGGCGCTTTCTCTTCCGATGGGGAACATTCGTGTAACATAAGTATTACATCGTTATGATGAAGCTACAGGGTTGAGGCCTGTTACTGTCTGCCGGACAATATTTCATCAATGCTATTGTGCGTCGGACAGCGACAAACTTCAATTTTGCAGTCGATGTTTCGTGCTATCCCTTATCAGCTGTTTGCACAGGCACGAGTCATCGTGAACTCTGGTAAGGGCGTCTTCGATATCGTCATCTACTCATTTACCTGTCATCCCAAATAGCTACCACATCACCATCTCTGTGGGTTGAGTTGGAGTGTTGTATGTGGGCTGCTACAACAAGTCATCGTGTACCATCGTTGCCACGTCTCTGAGCATACAGCTGACTGAAATTACAATTATCTGTCGGTGTCTGGTGAGAGCTTCAAGTAGCAACTAGCACATATGTCTTATATGAACTGTCGATAGAGGTGTCATTGTCATCACACTCGCGGTATGGCTGCGTAGTACAGCTGAGACGTTTGAAAAGAGTATCCAACTGCTAGCAACAACTTACAGACAACTTCCTATCGGGTACTTAGATACTAAGCTTCTTCCAGTCGAGTTGATTTGGTACACCAGAGCTAAGCAGTTGATTCCTCATCAGGAATAAATTATTCAGCACACACCATACGTGTCTCAATTACCACATGTTGCATCATTTAGTTTGACAGGCTTGGGCATTCGGCGAAAATGCCGCACGTGAGCTTGTAGCGTTAGATCATTAGTAGTAGTAGGGGACGTCTTCGACAACGCTCGTCGACTGTTTCGATTGCTAGTTTCACGAGCTAAGAAACCCTTGACCTTTTCGTCCTCGGCGTAGATTTTGAAAAGAGTTGGCTATGAGCTAGAAGTGGTGTTAGTGCAATGTTGAAATTATATTGGGCTGGTAGAGCATTTGTAGTTGGTTAACGCGACAATGTCTTTTCCAAAACCATTTGCAGACCGGTAAGATTTAACTGATTATTAATTAGCATGCATACACGCATCTACTGTGTGTGATGCAACGTTGTTGTGGCTGTGCTTATGTTTCACTCAAAGTCAAAGCAGCCATAGTATAGTCCCACTCTTAGGTTCCTGCCTTTCTAGCGAACTATTATGGATTTCAGGGACTATTCCATGTATTCCCTAACTACTAGTGAGAATGAAGGCTCTACCTACAAAGCACAGAAAGATCTAGACAGATGTGCTTATATTCTAAATGAAATGATGGATAATGGCGCTGGAATTCTCGGTATCCTATAACCTCAGCGCCGTCCTGACCCTGTCACGATTGTATGTGGTATCTATGTCTTTGTACTATCACCATATAATAGATGCTGTGAAAAAAAGGAAACATAAAGCTTCACCTAGGCAACAGAAGAACACGACTGATAGGAAGAAGATGAGGCAAACGAACAGGATAGGATGTGCGGACATATGGAACAAAGGATTGTCCGCTTCCACACCAACACCATCTATTCGGCCGTATATATGACACTTATGTATATAGAATAAACCTGACTACCATTCAGTAGTGATGAGTCATAATTCTTATTTACTAGAGGTAGGAAAAATGGACAACGCCGGCGGTCAGCGTCAGTCAACAGCGGTAGTAGTCACCTCAACCATGAAGTTACTAGACCCAGACGCAATCGAAGTCTTTCTGCTCAGCGCAGGTAAATAAGCCAATGTTTTACTTCCAAGTTAGCTGTTTTCACTTCTTACCACAATTTGTTTAGTACTGTGTATTATGTATTTAGTATTACACTGTATTTATTATTGTTTAGTGTTGGGTATTACATGCCATGATTTAGTACTTACTCAGCAGAAAGATTTAGAATAATCCGGAGAAGAAAGTACAATATAATATAGGGGCCATGCAATGCAAGCACACGTCTGCAATGTCTTCGTGCCAAACAGATGTACAGATTACAGTTACGTTGTTTAGTACCATACTGAATAGCAGATGTGGTGAGCAGGTCCCTCTGTGATTATGTTTAGCAATCAACTAGTAAAAATTCATTCAGTAAAAATAAATTGGTTTTCATACTTGGTAAAAACAGATTGGTTTCCGCTTACTGCTGTTCCACAACTTGCTACCTAACTACAAGAATTCCGCTACGGTACAGCGTTGTAATGTTTCCATCTCTGCCACATCAGATTGCTCTGTGTGTGTGACATTGACTGTGACATTGACTGTGACATTGACTGTGACATTGACTGTGACATTGACTGTGCGTCTGCTTTACCTTGCATACTTTATTGCTTACAGTAGTTCGAACTGCCAGCCGCTTGTACGGCCTTCCAACTCGCTAATGGCCAACTTGTCCACCGCGTCGTCGGAGGCCGACACGCTGACTGGGCTTCATCTTGACAACTCCTCTCAGTTTGGAGTGCCTCCTGTCTTCAACCCTCAAGGTCACTCGCCGCCACGGCTGTAGTACAATAAGCCTATTCTCTAACGCCAAGCTGTTGTCAAGCATGGATCAATCCACACAGTATTTCCCCGACTATAAGACAAGTGTCTTAGCCAATGAAGTCAGTTTTAATCTGCCTTTAATTCCTTGCTAGTAATCGATTAAAATCATTTCTTTAGGTGTTTCGAATGATTTTCCCTAGTGAAAGTAGGATGGCAGCTTGACAACCACGCCACACGAATCTGTAGGAACACGTTTGTGGGATTCAGACGTGTCTTATAGTGGAGGAAATGCAGTATTTATTCTGATTGTGGGAAGAGGTTATTTAAAACTCCGCAGATTATTGCCGGAATCGTTTTACACTGATTTACTTACCATGGATATGTAACCTGGCCGCTATCATTGCATCATCACATCATCACCGACAGCAGTCACACAGCCTCTCCACCGTATTCAGAGATGTAGTAGTAGCGTTTCTCTAACAGACCGCTGTAGCCAACTGCCCTCAAACATCTCAATTCTTGTTCTATGGTATAGGTAGCCGGCTGGCTCGCACTCGTACCAAGAAGCGCACCGCTCCCTCTAGGAAGGCGAGCAATCTAAACTGTGGCTGGTCGAAACCTCAGGCGTCCGCGTCCACCCAGACTGCCACCGTTGAGAGCGCGATACCTCAGTCTACCCTCCTAAAGGCGAGCTCTCCTCCCAGGTGACTCACTCGCGCTGGTGCCTCACCGAAATAATGAACACATTGTATGAGGGTTAATCTGTGCCCACAGTCATCTTTGCTTTGAGCGTGACCGGCAGTTACTTGGAATGGCAGGTGGTATCAGTGCCTCCTGCAACCAGGATGTCCACTTGTAGCCTCTTCCATAGACGCTAGTGTCGTTTGTTGGACCTGCGCTCACGCGGGAGACGGTTGCAGTTGCAGCACATGGTGGAAGGGGATTCAGCTGTCTGACTAGCTATCCTGGTAAACATGCTCAGTCCTATTCCATCACTACCAAAAGTACAAAGTTTATTTTGATATGCCCACCGTCGTGCATGATGGAGCACTAGAGATCAGATGCAGTGAGATTTCAGATTTTAGCCAAGTTCCGATGGTTTCAGGGTTTTTTCTAAGTTCATACTTTCATGGCTCCCTCCTCCAAGGGCTATCAAGATTTCTAACATTGGTATAAGTAGGCCTAGTGAACTGAAAGACTACGGACTACAGGTGGGACTACAGGTGGGACTACAGGTGGGACCGTTACAGTGGCACATTTCTCTCCAAGGCCACATTCTACTTTGACAGCAGACTAGTTAGATACGTATTCATCTCCAGACTGGCTTGCATTGGCTCTTTGATCTATTTATACCTCCCCTACCGTCCAGGGCCCCTTCCCTCCACTAGGCAACAACTTCTCCTGCACCACCAGCAGCCAGCCCAGATCCCGCTGACGATGACATCATCGTTCCCGCTAGCTATGCATGCAGCCGAGGACCAGGTCCTGTTTGTCTCTGAGAGCGCGTAGAGGGAGAGAGAGAGAGAGAGAGAGACCTGTTGTCTCACATTTTCTTGGCCTTCTGTCACCCACTGGCATATCGACGTTGTGTGGGAGGAGTATGACATTTTGTCTGCTGTGTTGCTCGATGCCTGTGGGATGAAGGTCACCAGTTGCTCCATTTCTCAATGGACTCGGCCGCTGCCTGTTGTTATGACCTGTGGAGTGGGCCAGTACCCAGGCCTGTCTGCAACGCTGCCATCTCCCAGCGGTCATTCGAACCAACTCGAGTAACGAGATCAACAGTTCTTCTTAAAGGTCTTCACCTACTAAACTGGACTCAGGATTGGAGTCGGCGTACTTTCGCCTGCTCATTATTGACGGCTGCATTCGTATATAGACTCGGGACTGAGAGCTCGCTTCATGGCGGAGAATAACAGGCATAGGTATGGGACAGGGACAGGGCGTGATGACAGGAATAGTCGGTAACTGCTATGACTCCACACAGGAGAGTCGCTGAACAGAGACTCTGCAAAGAAATATAAAATCTGAACCCTGCCTCACTTTCCATTGCTGTGAGGTTTGAGGTGTGGCGTATACGGAATGTGAAGGTCATGCGCTAGTCATGTGATGATGTCACAAGGTCTCTGTTATGTGATAGAGTAGAGCGGTGGGTTGGCGTTCCTGGAGCTGTCACTGAGTTCTGACTGGAGTCCTAGAGACCAGCTGTAAATTAGGATATAATATAGTCTCTCACATCCTGTTGGTAGGAAACCAAGCGGGAGCGTTGGTAAAACAGTGGATGCAGCAACGGCACCAACAACAGATGTCAACGGCAAGTTGGGCGACAGGCTGAGGGAGAGGCTGACGGTGAATGTGAAGGAGAATGATGTCGACGAAGTCATCGAGAAGAATTACCAGAGAGGGAGCCAGGCCTGGAATTCTGATACGCGTTCACTGGTAATGAATGAATGTAGACATAGTATATATAGTAGACATAGTATATATAGTGAGGGTGAATTGTTTGACTATACTGCTGCCACTGGATTGGTATGTAGTTTTTATTGCCAGCCTCAGTGATGACATCACGTCTCACAAGACGTTGAACTGCATACTCACTTTCTTTGTATCTATAGATTTCCCTCCTCTCCCTCCATCTACCTCATCACTCCTTCCTTCCCTCTTGGCCCGAATACCCAACATTAAAAAATAACATAATAACCCAAACAATATAAAAACCCAAAAAGTTATAAACAACCAAAAAAACCAGACAAAAAAACC
>ERZ1740065.2526-NODE-2526-length-11378-cov-11.318643_pt1 | contig 11378 bp, 11 predicted proteins | sample MGYA00581738_ERZ1740065 | MGnify/ENA primary metagenome ERZ1740065 (study PRJEB43018, sample SAMN04849749) | marine metagenome | isolation source: floating plastic debris | place: Pacific Ocean | collected 2008-09-01 | study: EMG produced TPA metagenomics...
CTGTCTCTCCATTACTCTGTCTCTCCATTACTCTGTCTCTCCATTACTCTGTCTCTCCATTACTCTGTCTCACTACTACAGTTTCCAGTTTTCACTATACAGATTTCGCAATCCAATCAGACAGCCTCCAAGGAGCTCCTCTCCCCTCCTGCTAAATACCCTCCAACTGTTTGAATGAGATAGTAGTCTCAGCACTGACACTCACCCAGTTAATACCTGTAATCCTTACACTGCATGATGTACCGGAACAAAGCCTACAATAATCCCACTATAATTGCCCCTGATATACATGTGATTACCTCAGCTATAAGTCATCGTTTGCTGTATTATATAGCCACTACAAGAAGCCTGAACTGTCTTCTGCTATGTTCAATGCCGGTGACAGTAAGTCTGTGTTGCAAGCCTTGCTCATCTGTCTGGACGACCTTGACTCATGGACTTACGATAAAATGATGCAGACTCTCAGCGCTCGCAGCGCTTACGGTATATACTCAACATTACGCCACTACCAACCATTGCACTGTCACTGCACTTCCATATTATGGATATTATTTGAAGCTTTGCTATCAGCTACGCAGTCTGTAGCACCTTCCGACAGCCAATCACTGTCTCAGGATCAGATGAGAGACATCAACCTGTTTAATGCCTTTCACATCATTGACTGCATGCTAGATGCTATGCAGATCTCTGTTACTGGACAGCATCATCACTCGCGAAGGTAACAGCAGTACAATTCCTATTTACTGTAGAACCGGATTTCATAGGCACAGAAATCTTAGCATTTCCTACAAACTCATCAAGAAATAGAACTGATAGCAATCTTATGATAGCCATCCCATAAATGAGAAGACAACTCTTATATAGGGTAAAACGGGCAATCGGACATTGTCGACTGTTATCGACCTGAGCTGGGATTATCAGATAAATGCCCGTCTTCTGTGGGAAATTCCTCCATTGGTTTTATCAGCAATGATGAACTCCTCCATGGTGAACAGGTGCAGAGATCTACTCAGATTATTGTGTGTGTGGGTACCAGTACGGTACAAGTACACTATTACTAGCATTGTACTATTATGATACTAGTACGGCACTAGTATAGTATTATAGTACCAGTACTGTACTAGTACGGCACTAGTATAGTATTATAGTACCAGTACTGTACTAGTACGGCACTAGTATAGTATTATAGTACCAGTACTATACTAGTATTACATATATTTAACCGCAGTTCAGTGTATACAATGTCGGAAGTCTCACAGATATAGTGTTGGTTGTCTTGCAGGTACAAGGATGAAGTAATACCCAGACTAGAGACAGTTAAGGAGCAGCTGGATATGCTCAGGCCTCTGACACTCAGGCTGGAGGTACTGGAGGATATATTCACTCTCCTCTTCGTCACGAGGGAGGTCTTTGATGGCCTTGTTCTGTCTGGACGAAAGGTAAACTTGTTGGTTCTCTAATATTTCAAATCACTGATTTACCGACTTCCTGTTCTCCAAATCCATCTTCTCTCCATTCCTTCCTCTTTTCTCTCCCTGTCTTGTTCCCTGTCTCACTCCCTGTCTCACTCCCTGTCTCATTCCCTGTCATACTCCCTATCTCACTCACTGTCTCATTCCCTGTCTTGTTCCCTGTCACGCTCCCTGTCACGCTCCCTGTTTCGTTCCCTGTTATGCTCCCCGTCTCACTTGCTGTCTCGTTTGCTGTCTAGTCCCCTGTCTTGCTCCCTGTCACGCTCCCTGTCACACTCCCTGTCGAGTTCCCTGTCGAGTTCCCCGTCACGCTCCCCATCTCGCTCCCCATCTCACTTGCTGTCTTGCTTGCTGTTTCTTTCCCTGCCATGCTGACCTCATAAGATGTTTCTGTACAGTTCCAGAAGCCGACCTATCCTCCTCCTAACTCCAGTCAGACTGTTGTGGACGAGGAATCGCTCAGCGATGATGATGAACTCTACTACAGCGCTAAAGAGACTGCCAGCCCCATCAAACCAAGAGGCAACAACTCCTCGGTATGGCCTTCGCAGTAGATGTACAGAGTAAGCGTGTCCACACATGACACCAAACTTCATCACAGAGTTTTATATCCTTCAGCGGTCAGCAGCTGCTCCAACCACTGGCAGAGTTGCGAGGAATCTAGGTACTACGCTATCAGCGCGCCCAACTGATGTATCAAGTGAAGACAACTCCAATAAGGACCGTGATTTGCCAGTTGGGTTCATGGCTGACAAATACATAGTGAGAGATGTGCTGATGCTGATTAATGGAGCTTTAGACAATCTGTCAGCCGCCTGGACAAATGTTCCCAATGACCAGGTAAATGTCACACTGCTCCCCATGAAGCCACCCAGAGCGGTGTCAATTTGAAACTGCTATGTCGCTACTAATACGTCATTTAAAGAAAGTTACTTAGTTCTCTTCTTACTTGAAAATTCTTGCGCCAATATCACTTTAGATATGCATGGAAGGAGAGGTCACACTGCGGGTATGAGCTGCAGAAAGTCCCTCTGTCACATATAGAAACCTCTATTACTATATTGCATAGTGCATAGTTGCTTTAGGGAGATGATAACTCCAACTTTATTTTTCATTCAACTTGGAGCAGGTAGAGGATGAGTAATGTATGCATTAGTACTGACATACGAGGCTTGTAAGCTCCTTTAACAGTGAATCATCATCAGGCCTGGTTTGCCTGCGTCAATAGGCAGGAACTCTCAAAGTCCAAAAAATTGCTGGAAAAGGAAAGGAAATACTATTGCGGAAAGTCAAAGAGAATAACCTGCATCTTTCTGATCAGTTATTGGCAGTGACATAAGTTACAGCTGAGTACTGGTGAGCTTCCAGACTGCCAATGGAATTGAAGATGAGAAATATTGACCAATCAGCATGCTGATGAGGACACATATGAGCGGCCTGATTGGTTATTATTTCCTATTATTATTGATGTATCAATATGTAGGTCTCAATGTGCCCACGGTGATATATGATTACTATGTGTGATGGCACGTAAGTGTCAAGTAAGTTTTATAGTGAGGTAGTAAGTTTTATAGTGAGGTAGTAAGTTTTATAGTGGGGTAGTAAGTTTTATAGTGGGGTAGTAAGTTTTATCGTGAGGTAGTAAGTTTTATAGTAAGGTAGTAAGTTTTATAGTAAGGCAGTAAGTTTTATAATGGGGTAGTAAGTTTCTAGGGTCTGACTTCCGCACTTGTAATCAACTCTGAGAGTGTCTGCTGCTCATACATTGGCTCATTACTCTCTGATCACATGATGTTTGCTCGACTGGTGTGAACGTACGACTGTATTGCAGGACCAGCAGGCTCTGGAGGCGGAGCTTACGAGGATGACCTTGACATCTGTCAGTGACAGCACCTTCCTGTCGCGGCTGACCCTACTACAACGCAGAGTCAGTGAGGCTGTGTGGAGATATCAGATCATCCTGCAGGACAGCGTCTCCAATCGGTTCGGCTCTACAGAGGTCAAGGCCATCCTAAAAGACAGGCTCCTCGATGATGAGGGTTTTGGTGAGTCACCAATTCTTACTTTCTTCTGCTATGGAACTTCAATCTAAGTAGGGAGAGAGGGATATAGCCCAAACTGTCGCTGCAAGCGTTAGCTCTGTGTAACATGAACTTTGAACTCTTTGTGTTGATGTGATCCTATCTGTGCATTCAATGTGATTTCTACTGCTCTTCAGCTGACTTTGGAAGAAGTATGTTGAATTCATCGCAGTCTCCCTCACTGAAGCCTAAAATCAGTGCAAGAACTGACGCCTCTAGCCATGGATCAGACAGTGACACGGATGGGGAGACAGATGACAATGTATACCCTTCGAAGGGAGACGGTCAAAAGAACCAGAGGTTTGTTGTTTCCCTCATGTAGCCATGATATACAGTGTATATAATATTCATATTATCTGAAATGAAGTTTTACAGTACCCTTATGAAGCTATACCGAACCTCGTTATATACTGATGTACCGTCAAATACAGTGGCTAGATGTACAGGTGAATTAGTAACAGTTCTGTTGGTGAGCTGGAGCACCAGCAGAGCTGCACTTTTGTAAAGTTCTTATGTTTCCAGATTCCAATCCAGTGTTTCATGTGACTTTGTAGTGTGGGTACCTAGTGTCTGAGGTTAGAGGTTAGAGGTTAGAGGTTATGGATCGCACACTGTTGGAAATTGTAGTAAGAAATAGTGAGATTGCGCAATGAGAACTGTATCAATTCTTTGCTCGTATAATCTTTGTCAGTCTTTCTTTGTATAATCCGTGTTTGCAATCACTTCAATTGTTCACAAAAAGTGTAAGTCAAACTGTTCTTACCCCATCGACGCTCTGCGCTGTACATCACTGATATTTAGAACAAAAGCGTATCTTTTTCCCATTTTCCCAAGAGATTAGGTTTGCAAACAAATAGTGTTTTACAGTAAACCCTCTGTCTGCAGGATTTTTGCCAAATGCTTCAAACTGATAGCTGGCAGTTATTGTACTTCTGCAGAGTGCGGCGCAGGAGGCACACAAGGAGCTATGTCACATCACCGTTTTCCCAAGGCTACGGCATCGTAAATCGCATGCTGTCGTCACCACACTCTCTACTCAGCCTCTGTATCAAGAGGGACAATCACACTCAAGCTCAGCAAGTCCTACAGGTGAGGCTCTGCACCAAATATCACTCGCCGGCCAATCAGGAGGCCTGCTCTATTAATGGGGCATGACCTAATTGGTTGCAGATGTTCAACATGGATGAGGCAGTAGAGGGGAAGGAAATGGAGTTCAATCGCGAGTACCGGGACTTTGTTCGGAAGCAGTCCCATGCCGTGCAAGTTGGCTTTGCCAGTCGACAGACTTTCTCTTCGACTGGTAAAGCCGACCTGGCGGCGATCAGGAGGGCAGCTACCAGCAGCGTCACCACCCTACAAGGCTCAGCAGACGCCCAGAAACTTGCTGACCGAGCCGTCATGCCGTCTAGTACACGACTCCTTACAGAACAGGTAGGGCTCAAGTCATTACTAACACAACTAGTAGATTACGACATTTTTTACTCTTCTAGGCGCTGGTTTCGTAAATGCCGGTGTTAAGCTTAAGCTAAGTAGGCTTAAGTGCAGCGAAAGCATAACAGGTGGGGGGGGGGTAACACTAGCACACGATTTGGGGGAGATAATGATTTCGGCGTGGGGGGGGGTAATGATTTTGGCTACAAATAGAAGAGTAAATGATGCCATAGCTTACTAGCAGAACTTTGGCAGCGATTGATGTGTGACATTGACAGGGTAGCCGACTCTCGGCATCTCATTTCGGTGCTGACAACGCACCAGCTATGGCGTTGATCGATCTGGCATGCGTGTCTACGTCGCACCCGGAACTCGGCTCACAGCTGCTAATGGCTGCACAGACTCAGTTACCTCCATCAAACGTCGACAGCAAAGACAACCTACCAGGTAGCGTTGTGTCTCTTTACTGATGCATTCGGGTCTTCTCCATATTTCACACCTGTCAACTCTCCCGTATTCAGACCTATTTTCAGCCTGACAGGTATGCCATGTGTTTCAACAGCAAACTTAACACGCGTAACGTCATCAAGTTTATAAGGAATAGTTAGATTCCCACAGCAGTGTTCAGATTCAGATTCATTTGGATTTCCCTCCTCGTCTCAGATGGATAGTATTTGTCTCTACCATCATATTAATATTAATTAGTAAGTGTATGTATAATTTTCTATGAACCTTTAATCAACCAATGCGTGAAGTCTGTATGTAATATAACTCGCTCTCAATCCACCAGTAGTTGTAGAACTTAGTATACGAATAGGAAGCTCTACAGTAGGAACCAGGCTAGACTGGGTTCTAGGCTAGACTAAGTGCTAGCCTGAGTGCCAATGCGCCAGTGTGATTGTTTCAATTCTAAGGGAAATACATACATTTCCATCTTTTTCCCTCCATTCCATATTTGAATTATGTGTAACTTACCCATTTTTCATCAACTGCCTGCCTATCAATCTGACTCTATGATGGTGGCAGTCTTTGATTTATAGTCTCTTTGTCAGTCCTTTCCCATCACCCGCCGTCTGTTTCTACTCAGGAGTACACGCCCTGCTACGTCAATGCCTCGAGATCAGTAAGCTGGCCCTCTCCGTCGATCAAAGCTCGCTCCAACCTCTGCTCACGTTTGACAATGAAAACGTGTCAGTCAAGAGTTGTCTTCTCTCACCCCATCTCTCGCTAGTGTGCGATGACCTTCAGGATCAGGTGAGGGTCACTCGACTATCATCAGACTCACTCAGGGCAGTGTGATGATGATGACGGTATGCATCTGTGTTAGGTAAATGCCATGAATGATGTGGCCAGCCATCTGAAGCCAGTCGAGAGAGCCCTGACTGCTCGTATGAGAACCATGCGCGGAGACAAACGACATCTGACCACCCTTCCAATCGGCCCACTCATACAGACGCTCAAAAAATTCTACACGGACCGGTGAGGCTTGGCTGGATTATTTCATCACTATCATTATCGTTGTTACTATTATGATTATATTATTATTTCATTATTATCATTTATTGTTATTAGTGGTTAATGATGGTTTCACAAGGTTGAGGGTTTGTCTGTACCCTCCGATAGCGACCACAGTCTAACTCACAAGGCAGGCAGTGGTAGCGCGTCATTATAAATCCTTTGGCACTGGTGAAGCTTATTGGTGCCAATTTATTATTATTATTGCTAAGGCTATTATCATTGTTATTACTATTATTATTAGTATGAACAAAATTATTTCCCTATCTAATGAGACCTCCAGTAGGACACTAATGTAGATAGTTTATCAGGTCACAGGTCAACAAGGGGTCATCTAGAGGTCAATGGTTTTGTAGGTCACAGCCATGTTACTTGGAGGAGTTATATGAGCAGGTGAAGACTCTGCACTCACTGATTGTTGAGAATATACCTGCTGCCCAAGGTTTGTAGGTCAAGGTATCAAGGTCACCTTAGCTGTGTCTTGCAGTGTGAAGCATCTGTAGTTTGTTTCAGGTGCTCAATGCGACCAGTTTATGGTGCTCGAGAACGGGCCGACAATGATCATGGGTCAGCTTATGTTCCAAAACTCTGTCGAACCTATCAAGTAAGTATACACTCTGACCAGTCACTGCAGGTGTCTGCAAGTGTGTTAAAATCTGGCAAATAGCCATGCGGATATAAATTGGCTTTGGAGAAGCGTATGTGATAGTTGACATTCGACTGAATCATATTCAGACTCCACCATTTTGAACTACTGAAAGTTAAATAAAGTAGCAAACTAGGCATACGTGTAAACTGCCAATGCCAACTGCCAATGACAACTGCCAATGCCAACTGCCAATGACAACTGCCAATGACAACTGCCAATGCTGCTTGCCATATGAATGTGAAGGCAGTTTGACCGATCGTAATTGTATGAAAGCCTTAGGTTCTGCGGTCAGCACGCATGCTATACTAGTTTCATTCTATTACGAGATCTAAGAAATAGGATTTGAAGGCTTAGTTTTCACTCCAAAGTTTGTGAGAATTTATTGGAGGATTCACGGAGGCTAAGCAGAAAACTCAAATCTTGTTTCTAACAGATATGAAACGGATTATGAGATGACGTCTCGGAGTTGTTGTCAGTTGTGAATATTTAAGATAATGTCTTCCAATTCTAGCCTGGAGTTGGTCGCTGCCGAGCTGAAGCTCGATTTGACTCACGTTATAGTCCGCAGCTGCTGCCCTCCTGTCAGGTGTAAACCGCTGCCGCAGCCGTCACCCCAGCCAGGTAACGCTGCCAGTTTCATCTCTGACCCATCTTTACTCAGAGTAGTAGCTCCTTTTCATTTAGTAAATTCAACCGTTTGGACTGACAGAAACTGAAATATATAAACTAAACTAAATGCCATGTCTCACAAGCATAAATCCTACAAACAGGAAGCAGCAGATCAACTGCTATAGCAGATATGAACACATAGCCGTAATGCGTCTATACGATGCATTACTGCTATCTGTTTTCACTTTCATGATATTTTGGCAGACATGATATTAATAATATAATATATTTATTTCCAGTGAATTCTTGAAAAAATGACATTAAGTGAGTAAGCAGGCCTGCAATGTGTCAAGTTTTTTTAATAAAATATTCAAAAATATTTCGATCTGGTGATACTCCATTGCTCTTTTTCAAGGAATCCTTTTCTCAAAATTTCCCACAGAGTTAATGTTTTCATGTTTTCACATATTTATAGTTTTTTAGTTGTAATTTTCCCATCTCACATATTTTTTATTGTTCATGTTCGTAATGTTCTTTTGCCGGAAGTTGATGACTCACAAACTCGGTTTCGCTGTGTTCTAGAGAATCCGTTCAGTACAAATGATAGCTCCAATGATCTCTCCAAGAGCTATCGGTTGGTGCTTAATTCTGTAACAATGACTGAAGAGAAGAGATCATCTGGTCTGCAGCCACTAAAAGTTGTATCCAGCCTCCTGGACACCATCCTTATGCTGGTAAAAGGTGAGAGGACAACTCTCCATCTTTGTGGAGAGGTACTGACCCTATACTTACCCTATACCTTATACTCTATGTCTATAGTTTATACTCTATGTCTATATAGTTTATACTCTATGTCTGTAGTTTATACTCTATGTCTATAGTTTATACTCTATGACTGTAATTTATACAGTGGATCATACTAAGTTTCTGAGTTATTTTATTCTCCTAAATTATGATAATTTGTAAAAATCCAATCACAGATTTTTACCTGCTGAGCAAAAGTTATGTAAGCAGATATTTCTCTCGTAGGAAAAGAGTTTCTTGCATTTATTATAATGGATTATTATGGATATGCTGTATAATATACTATATATAATATATCCATAATATTATAATGATTTACTTGCCAACTGTGTTCCTATCTGTTTCAAAGATTTTTTGGGAATATATTTGCCCGTTTCTGCTAACTATTTCACAGAACATCAATGGATTAGGTGTACATTTTGTATTTATTGTATATTTGGGTTTTGTATCAATGGATTAGGTGTGTAATTGTCACTAACTCTATGCTGCTCAGAATGACCAAAAACATAAAATATTATACAAATGCAAGGATTTCGTGTTTTACAGGTGATTTATCTCGTTTATTACTGTAAACATAGAATTTTTAGTGACCTCACAAAGATAGCTAACAATAGGGATGGAAGAAAAGAACTGCTGTTGGACTGTTTAACTCTTTATGTTATACAAGCTGGAAAGAAATCGCTAAAAATTCTGGCGCTTCTATTAGAAATACTGCTGATTTGAGCGAAACGCTATAATATTTTGTCCGCTAAAATTTCTATGTTTATTTTACAGATTTATTTTGTTTGTTATTTATATTTTATTATTTATTATTTATATTTAATTTATTTTGTACCTCCAGGTGCCATGCATGACGATTCTGCAAAACTTTTGAATAAATCGCACTGCGAGAAGTTGGTGAGATCCGTGGGCTTCAAGTCTTTCTCACTGAACACATCAGAACTTGAAGGAACCGACCTTGACCTACTCGACACAGATCAACAGAAGAGGGCGTTCTTCGTCAACCTTCACAACCTACTCAGCCTGCACGCTGTTGTGCTCTATCTAGCTGAGGCAGGCAGACGGCAGGTAAGTTTGTGTCAGATCGTTTGGTAGATTTCTGAACATGATATGGTATCACTTTCTATATCATTGATATGAAGCCTCAATGATCTCTACAAGGAATGGTGTATCTAATATCTGATAACTTAACAGCTAATGTATTGCAAGAAATTGTTGAAGATTTAAAATTTTTCAGTAGAGAAGACTGGGAGACAAATCTAAAACGATATAAAATATATTTATTTTCAAGCTGATTGGGCTATACTACTTAAAAGATAATATATTATGCAAAATGTTTAAAGTTATTCTCAGCTCAACTATTCGATTTGCTTTCCATTTCTTATAAGTATTGCACGGGGCATGACAGGAGCAGGGAAATACTCGCATGCTGATTTTTGTAAATTGTTGAAAAAAGAAGAAATTAGACAATTGCACATCGCTTACATTAGACAGTATTCAGACTCGTTCAGGTTTTAGCTCGACTCGCTAAGTTATCTTCACCCGAAGATTGTAATTTTAGGCGAATTCAATCAGCGAGCTGCTGGCCCTACACATGCGGTCATGTTATGCCGTCGGACAAATCGGCGTCTGCAGCATCTTCGAAATCCAGCAGTTCCTCCTCAACTCCACTAGTAAGATCCAGCAGCTTGGTTAGTGCTCGCGACTGTATGTCCAGTGATGTCATTACGTTTGTCGTCTTGTTATTGTTTATACTGATGTTGTTCTCGTTACACATATAGCCCAGGGTAAATATTGTTTGATAACCCAATTTGCACCAGTTTTGTACCTGATATCTACAGAAGGCAGCACTTATCGTGAAATCTGGAATATCAGGGTGTCGTTTCTTTCCTTGCAATTAGTATATGAGCCTTCATGGGAATACATGAGAATACATGAGAATAAGGGGAAATGCATGGAAATTCATGGGAATACATGAGAATACATGAGAATAAGGGGAAATGCATGGAAATTCATGAGAATACATGGGAATACGTGATGATAAAGGGAAATGCATGGGAGTTCATGAGGATACATTGGAATACATGAGAAAAAGTAGAAATACATTGGAGTACATAGGAATATATGAGACTACATTATAAGACACATTATGTAGTGGTTTTCTTCCCATGTATTAGAAAGTGTTAACATTTATATAACGGTGCAAGGAAGCAGACTCACCCTAATATTGCACTCATAACATGCAGCGCGCTTACTGCTTGTGTTTAAGAACAGACAACTCTCACTGTCATTTATGTTTGCGTTTGACAGTTGATTCTTGTTGCATACGCTGATTAGTTGATTAGTCAGCTCAACCCGCTATAAGCCCCGCCCCCTACAGCAACTGCATGATGTGATACGTGTGATAACAGCTGCCCTTCACTCACCCATAGATCTGTCGACTGAGCACCCGTGGTACAGTTACGCCCCCATGCATCATCAATGTACGGTATTCCTACTGTACGATGGCAGCATCAACATGCTTCCCGTCACCAGAGTGTCACCAGATTCGGTAGACCTGGAGATGATGCGTGCTCTCAATCGATACATGACTGACGGCGTTCTCATTGACCCCACCGGCCACCAGGTAGCGTCTGCGCTATAAACTTAATCTAGCTAATCACACGTCTGAATATTGATTATCGATTTAAAATCTTATTCTCATCCTCACTCACCCTCCCTCTCCTCCCACCCTCTCTTCCCACCCCTTCCTCCCTCCCTCCCCACTCTCTCTCTCCCCTCCCTCCCTCTCCTTCCTCTCTCCCCTTCCTCCCTCTC
>ERZ1740065.2527-NODE-2527-length-11376-cov-12.144157_pt1 | contig 11376 bp, 10 predicted proteins | sample MGYA00581738_ERZ1740065 | MGnify/ENA primary metagenome ERZ1740065 (study PRJEB43018, sample SAMN04849749) | marine metagenome | isolation source: floating plastic debris | place: Pacific Ocean | collected 2008-09-01 | study: EMG produced TPA metagenomics...
CACCATAGCGCCACACCATAGCGCCACACCATAGCGCCACACCATAGCGCCACACCATAGCGCCACACTATAAATAAATACTGCATAGTCAGCAGTGCGACCAGGCATACAGATATGACGTAATATTCTGACAGGCTAGCAGATAGATGCAGCTGATATGCCCATTCGGTGAAAGCCAATGAGGCATGACAGTCGTGTCAATATGATCTCTACATACCTGCAGGAGTGTAGTAGGTCAAGCTGTGACTTCACCCTCAAGGCTTTGACCTCATCATAGCTTCCAGGATTTGCAAAGTTTGATATCGGGTTTGGCTGTTTGAAGGACAAGGAGCGTTTTGGTATCGACCCGGTGGATGAGTAGCACATTCCTGTGAGGATTACATCGAGATTAACTCCTATCAGGAAGATTATCTCCTACTAGTAGGAGAGCTCTCATCAAGGTATGCTATGGTGCTGTAACCTATCCCTCCCACTCATTCTACACCCACCTGCCTCCCACCTGCCTCTACATCTGATGACAACAAGCAATTGTATATGAGGTTCTGTCTAGGGCTGAAGGTGAGTCAATGAAGTACGCCTGTTGATAAGATAAAGTGAGCTAGGCCTGTCATGTACTCTACTAGCTGGGACAGTAGATTGATAAGGCGTCAAATATGAAAGCGTTGCCTCTCTTGGCTCAGCGATCGTGTTAAACACCCATATTATATATATCTCTAGTCAGAAAGATGACGACTAATTTAGTGGACAGAATAGACATCAGGACAGACGATGGAACGAAATCCATAGAGCTGCATCATGGAGATATCATCCACATGTCAGGAGAGGGTGAGGCAGACTTGCTGCTGGTCTCGTCATTTCCCGGTAGGCTGGCTTATATTTTCAATTTGAAGATTCTTGGCTATGGTCACGGGAGTGCCATGGTGATCCCATTTTAGGCGATTACACGCCCACGGCCAGCTCCCTGATTGGAGCACTGTTCAGACATTTCGGTATAAGAGTAGGGGAATTGGCCCAAGATAAGGAAGAAGACTTGAGAAAAACACACAGCTGCTGGTGGTCGAGGCGTCTGCCGGAAGAGCTCCCATACAGGTATAAGCGAGGTGATAGCAAAATACGAGATACACGTATATTCTCACAATTTATTTATGTTCGTAGAAGGATACTATGCTTCGAGTCATCGAGCAATAACAAGTCACCTCAGAATCTTGTTCAGGATGTATTCAGAGCCTTAGTTTCTTGCTCCGGTTTATTCAATCGGGGGATAGCTATAGCGCCCCTACTCAGCACCGGTGATCAGGTAATCTCACAGCGATAGCATCACATTTCAGCATAGAAAATGAGCCGTTCCATGAATCTAACACCTGCCTCATCTTTTCACAGGGGCACAGCAAGGCCACCATGCTGGCAGCAATGGTACGGGCAGCACTACTGTGGATGAAAAATGGCTTGAACATGAAAAACTTCAAAATAGTTGTACGTGATGGGACTGAATCGCTGTTCAAAACTTTTGCTGATTTGAAGAGGAAACTTGTGAGAGGTAATTATTTTTCTAAACTAAAATCCCTTCTCCTCACAGCACTGTAGAAATAACTAAATAAACTGTAAATATATTTCCAGATCAGCAGGCGGAGATGCTGGCATCACCGATCTCTAAAGATTTTGACTTTTACATCTCTGCGTCCTCCAGAGATTTGGCAACAGTGCAGAGAGTGAGAGACATTCTCCAAGAAAGGAATAAGAACGTAACGTTTTACACAGAGCACCTAGGAGCTAAAATGTCCAGTGAAGAGCTGTTTGACGCGTTAAAATCTTGTAGCAGGTGCAAATAATGTTCCACATGGTATCGTTATCCTGCATACATCTGTTGAGTTGCGAGAGATGATGATAACCTCTCCAAATTGACCAGGACGCTAGCATTTCTGAGTCCATCGTATCTGGAGGATGCGAGGTGTGTGGAGGAATACAACGCAGCCTGGTGTCTGAACAGACTCTCCTGTCATACCAGACTCACTCCCATGCTTTGTGACCAAGTCAACAACCTCCCAACTTACATCTCTCTCGTCCAATGGGTCGACATCAGGTGACAACAAAATGTTCAAATAGCCCGAGTGTAACTAACTACCGCAGGTTATTTTACCTCTGATACATGTGATTTAGAAATCTTCTGGACAACTTGGAATCTGCTGTCATGAATGTCAACTTATTCGCAATGGAGCACCTTCAGCAGGACAAGAGAGGGCCATTCAGTACTCTCCAAGGAAAGGGGCTGAAAACGCAGTACGTGCCGATATATTACCGAATACTAGATCAACTACCGACTGAATGCAGAGCTGGGAAAGGAAAAAAAAAATTCTCAGCTGAAGACTGAAACTGTAAACTGATTTAGAAGTAGTTGATAAATACGTTTCCACATAATATTCAATACAGGAAATGTTTTTAGAGTTTCCATCAGTGATCCGACTAGTCACGTAGACCAGAAGCTATTCAAGTATGATCTCTTTGTCTCCTACGCTCACAAGACTAAAAGTACGGTCGATAAAATGGTGGCCCTGATACAAGAGCGGTTGCCATACGTTCGAATATTCCTTGATACCGATGAGCTTCGCGCAGGTAAAAATTACTGAAAATTCACAAGGGAAGGCCTATGCCTGCGCATTTCATATTCTGGTTTCACTTTATTTGGTAGGATGTTTTTGGCAGGAAAGCCTGTACCACTCACTAGAGCAATGTCAGCTTTCCTTGGCATTTATTTCGCCCGCCTACGTAAAGTCGAGAGTGTGTCAGGAAGAGTACAGGCTATCGCAAGCTCGACACTTTACGGAGGTTAGATAACGTAAACCAGATAGTGCCAAATTATCTGCACGTGAAATGATGCGTTTAGGACCAAAGCGGCATTCTATGACGTAGGAAAGTAGCTACCTGGTGCCAATTGTCATCGAAGATGTTGAAGAACTTCCAACACACCTGATGCCAGCTACCAAGAGTTCAACCGAGGAACAACTGCAAACTTTGATCGCAGAAAAGTTTGTACCGGCAATGGAGTCTTTTCTAAAGAATGGGATTTGTGATGGCGTCTTCTTTCCGTACTTCAAGGTGGGAAAATCATTTATATCAGATCACACGAAAGCACTTAAATCAGCAGCAAGAAAATTAGCTAACAGTTGGTCTTTATCCCATATAAAACTTTGAAGATTCATTTTAAATTTTTTTCCAGCAATTCCCATTTAAAACGTTTAATTAAAACTTTGAATTTTTTCAGCGTTATTTCACACTGACAAACCTGCTGGAGGACTACAGATCAGCCAATTTGACAGATGTCATAAGAAATGAGCCGCCATTCCAACGCGATTCTGAGAAATACCCTGAGACAAGGATTGACATATTGGTGTCGAGACGACCAGATGAAACAGAAATGGCCAACGATATTGCACAACAGCTGAACCAATACGGTGAGCCTCATCTTTCACAAGCAATAAACTCGATTTCGGACAGCTGAAGCAAAACCTCTTCCATTAGGGTTCAAGGCAACGGTAACCTCTGGCGATGATAAGAAAGCCACTCTAGTCTCTCAACTCGACAGCTCTGACCTGATAGTGGCACTGATGTCCACAGAATTTCTTACAAGCCCCGATTTGATACAGGGTCTTCAGGTTGCTATCAACAGACACAGATATGACAAAGGTAGAGGTCAATGCTGGGCTACTGTTATTTTTGCTCAACCATCAAGGCTTGATGCTTCTTGACTTTCAGATCAGAGGCACAGGTTTTACCCAATCCTGTTATCCGATGTACTGGAGGCAGGAGGGGCTTCCACTCAGCTTTACTGCAACCTGCTACTGTATGAACTCTGTCTAACTGATCAAGCATGGGAATACAAGGCTACACGTGAGTTACCAGTATAGTCTGTAGTCATAGATTGTAGGTAAAATCATGTATGGCGGTAGGAATAATACCGCCACAGAAGTCAGAACTGATGCAGGCCAATTCTTTCATAAATCCGTTTTAAATTGTTAGATAATTATAGTTACATTGATGAAAGTAATGACAAGCGGCAGCGCTAACAAAAACTTAAATAAGAAAAGTTATCGTAATGTTAGTGATTATTACAATGATAACAATAAATATAATGCTGACAGTAATAATTACACTACTAACAATACTTGTAATAATAATTAAAATTACAAGAATATCAATTATAATAATAATAATAAGCAGGGCGTATATTATAATAATAATTTTAGCAGTCTAACTTTTAGCACTTAAAGTTAAAAAAAAGTTTTTATAACTTGCTTGCACTCTTCTTCGGCACTGGGATTTGATGGCTTTTGTTCAGGTTTGTTTGGCATCACCATTCATTCATTGTTATTGGTTCTGAGAGTTTGGCCCGGATTACGGCAAAGCAAATTCAGCCCTTTTGGTAGCATCTAACATCTCCAAAATTATGCATCTGAGCCCGGTGGCGTGGGACAGTGATATGGGACAGTGGCGTGGGACAGTGACGTGTGACAGTGGTGTGGGACAGTGACGTGTGACAGTGACCAGTAATAACAACAGTGATAATAACAATAATGATGATGATAATGTTGATAATGATAATAGTACTGTACATTGAAAAATATTGAAAATACAGACGGATGCAGAGAGAGCAGCGGGTAATATGTCAGCCCAATATCCTCATAATCGATGTTGATTGCAGGATCTATCACGAACAAAGCTTCTAGTGTTGTGTTTAAATTCTACAGATGACGCCATGGTGACTAACGCGAACTACAGTAGAATGGTGCGATGGGACGACAGTGTACCTGATGGTGGTAAGGGACAAGGAAGAACGTCACGCCAGCTGTTCATCGGTACAGCAGTGAATAGAATAATACATTACGCTACCAAGCAAGGGTAAGATATCACATACCCCCATAATGTTGTCATGGCACTGAGTTTTCACGAATTTGTTATTTGTTCTTGTTTTTTAAGTCTGGAATTTCGCAAATTGAAAGTGAGTGAAATTTAGAACTTTACACAACACCTTCCGAATAAAAGTATTTTTCCAGTCAGCTAAGTTACTTACTCTCGAACAAACGAAATATCCATCATGGCAGAAACTTTCACTTTTATGAATAGAAATGTGCAAAAATTGAGTCCTCAATTTTTACACAAGTATAGCCTGTGAAAATGTTGTCCCACAAAAACGCAAGTCACTTAGGGTGATACAAATATTTCTAACTGTTCACAGGAGCGTCGGAGAGGTTCTCATTGACATCTACAAAACTCTGCGTGGGCTGCTGCTGGCTGATAGCAGTAACACGGAGCAGAAGAAGAAAGTGCTGCAGGAACTAGTCAGCAGACAGATTTAGTCGCTACGTATCACCGACATGCTGAAGTTTGTTGATGATGACATGATGATAGCTGAGCAGTCCTCTATAGCCCAGGGTCTCCAGGGTAGTAAGTTGAACTGTGCGGGCGTGCGTACATGCCGAGAAGTCATAGTTCGGCTGCAGCATTCGTTCTATCTCATACATATGTTCTATCATAACTCTAAGCTGTCGCTCGGCAGCGGTTAATGTGGTTTTCCGACCTCCGTCTAGAGACACATACATCCCTGCTGTTTCAGCATCTATCGCTTCCCTCAGTGCTGTTACCTACAAATGGATCAGTACTTCACAATCAAAGTTACACAGAACTCATGACACCGTTCAATGGTTGTATCGAACCTTGCTAATAAAGTCACTATGGATATTGATGAATGCATTGATCGTCTCTGCAGAGAGAGTGTTGTGTTCTGCACTTCTGAGCAGGCTCTCTCTGAATAGCTTGAGGTCCTCAATATTGGATACTCTGGTTATGTTTGGGGGGTGGACCCGTTGCAGGGTCATCAGGAACTCGGACACATGTGGGTCAAACGACCTCATACGGGCCTGCAGGTGGGAGACAGTGTCCGCCACCATATGGCCACAGAGTACCAGTGTGTCATGCCAAACATTATCTTCCCCAAACACCTCATCTGTATCTGTCACGAAAAAAACCAACTCCGTCACACTGCTGTCACAAATTTTTATCATAGCATTATCACTACAGTCACAGACCTGACTGTGACGTGTCGGCTGACAAATAGCTGTCTGTATCATTGGCTGAGTCTATCGATGTTTGTTTCGATAAAATACCACTCAGCAAATCCTCGTGACATTTCTTGTAATCGGCATCTTTGATATTGACGGCTAATTTCACTTCCGTGGCAGAAAACTGTGACAGCAAATGCGACGTCACAAGCACTTGTTCAATCACTGTCACCAACTCCTTGCTAGCGTAAAGACCCATTAGTGTTTCCAGAGCGTGGAGGCTCTTCACCTGTGTCTACATACGCAAGCAGCATGTCAAATCATATATATGAACACAGTAGACATGGAGAGATAATCCACCTTAACTCAAACTTACCTCTAGGATAATACTGCCGCGGCGCACACCGCCGAACACGATGCCCTGTAACCTCTCCATAGCATTCAGGATGTCAGTTGCCTCCTCACCCTGCTCCACCATCGACTCGGTTATCTTATCAGCCAGGTTAAGGAAGGTCTTTTGCGTGAGGTCATCAGTATTGGAAGTTATCTTCTCTATGTGACATTTGATTGGTAGATAACCTGGGCAGATTGGAAAGGTAAGTTAGTCTTCCTTGTTCTTTCTCTCTGTCCCTCTCTACCTCCTTCTCTTCATCTACTTATCCCCCTCACTACCTATCCCCTCTCCACCTATCCCCCTCTACTTCTCCCTCTCTCCTCTACCTCTACCTCCCCCTCTCTACTTATCCCCCTCTACCTATCCCCTCTACATCTCCCTCTCTACATCGCCCTCTCTACCTCTCCCCTCTATTTGTCCCACCATCTCTCTGTGTCAGTCCATACCTCGTCCAGACTGCCGGGCCGGTGGTATGATTCTCTGTATTCTCTCAGTGCCGGGTCGATCTGTATTACTCAGTTGATAAACATAGCCTGCTTTCTTCCTGGAACTGACATTTCCACTTGCTAATGATTTCTTCTGCACACTTTGTTTAGCCTTGAACTTTGGAACGGTATATATCGCTATCGCATCTACAATGTCCCAAAGTACCACTATTACAATAGAAATCGTAAATCTGGTAGTCAAAAACATGTCACATGTCAGATGGTCACAATGATATCAGATGGCACACTGACACAAAGCATGACACTGACACAAAGCGTGACACTGATACTGAGCATCAAAGCTTTGCTACACTATCACAATTTTTACAAAAAGTAGCTAAGAGGAACAAAATTTGTGCAAATAGAAAATATCGAAATGGGTCAGAAAAAAGTTTCAATCCAGTTAGAATTATTATTTTAGATATTACTTTTACCTAAGGCTTTCTTTAGACCCGTAGCCTCTAGAGCCTGGATGAGCTTTGATTTTGAAGCCTGGGTTCCATCCTTGTTGAGCCATAACTCGAGGACAGACTGAGCGTACCGCGATTGCTTCCCGTGAGGAATCTCGACTATAGTGCCCAAATCCTCATCTTTCAAACCAAGATTCTCAGCGAAAATTCTCCATTTCTTGTGAACATGAGGAACAACATAGGGAAAGAGATGAGACAGCCCTACAAGAAACAAATGCAGTATTAGTAGGGCAAAAGTGTAACCATCAAGAGTTTTCCAGACAGTAGCACCGACCCGGTAATGATTCGCTGTGAGAGCGAGAATATTTCTTCTTCCGTACTTTTCGCCTCTTTGGTGACTGAGGCACCTGTAGTAGCTGATTCTGCAGAGATTGTGCACTCATTCAAAGTTTGCACATGGGTGACAAGATGGCCACCAATCAATGGCTACTTTACGTGACTCGACGATGAGCTCAAGGAATGTTTCACTCTTGGCGAAAGTTGTAGAGGCGTTGAGCCTGCCTCGGAGCCGTCGAAGCATGAAGAGTAGTGACTACTCGGTCGCATAGCTGACCTATCGGCTCTGTAAGTCTCCATCTCTGCAGACGACATAGATGGACAGTTATAGAGGAGACAGATTAGTTGTGTGTCTATAGGAGAATCTGATTGGCTGACCTAGAATTGTAACAGATGTATTCTGCAGAGCTTCCATAAGGTGCAGTTGACCTGAGCCGTATTTGAGAGCAGCCAAGAGTGTGCTGTAAGCTCGGTCTCCTCTGTGGGGTATTATCTGCATGAACTTGTCATTTATCATGAAGCTGGTGTTGGCACTTCTGACTTCGTCCACCATATCTTGTGTTAAAACTCCCTTTTCAGACAGGAAAATTCAGGTGGTGAATCAAAGTGATTGTTTGAGGCAAAACATCCCACAAACTTAGGCACATGAGACGTAGTTTAGGCACATGAGACGTAGGCATGGCGACATGGACACAGAATTCCAGCATTGCACAAAACTTTCGAACTTAAAGACCACTTGCCTACGGGCATGGATAGTTTCCTACAAAAAATTATCCAATCGTCTTATGATCTGCTATTTGGGCGTTAAAAAAGTCATGAGAATGGCAGAAGAGGTAGGTGTTTCAATGTTCAAACAGTCAAACAGTACTGAGTTGATCAGCTTTTGTTGGTCATTTAGACCAACTTCGTCGTACAGCCAATGATAATGGAAGGAAGTAAAGAGAGAGGTGATGGATGGAGGGAGGGAGGGAAGGGGGAGAAGTGGACGGTTTTACTCACCTCCTGTATGAAGTAGGGTAGCATATACTCCATCTGCATCTCATTGACTAGCATCACATAGTTCTTCTTCAGTATTACCCGATGTTCGATAGACATAGGCTGCCGCATCATGACAACGCATCAACAACGCATACGGTTACAAAACTCGCATACGATGGTGAGGTTGAGAGAGAGAGAGAGCCCAGGAGGCCTACTAGGTGAAGATTTGATTTTACCGACGGTATCGCACAACGATGTATCGAACGCATGATTTGGTAACGGAGAAGAGAATAGATGCAGCAAACACCTGGTTGAAAGGCGATGTTATTGATTGCTGGTTGTCACTGATAAGAGTAGAGAATTGATGGAACAATTGCATTGTATTGTGTGCCGAAATCAGGAAAAAGGCAGACGTAATGAGACAAGTATCATTGTCTCAGGATTGAATCATACGAGGAGTGAATAGCCTTGCGACAGGTAAGACAATGTATAAACGGGCATCAATAACCGCAGGTAGGGCTGAGTCACGATGGGCTGCAGTGTCTGGCACGCTGCCCAACTATAAGTGAATAAATACAGGGAAGATGAGAGAACCAGAAAGTCACCCGCAGCAACCAGCTAGAAAATCCTTAGTGAGGTAAAATCTCTCAAGGAAGCGAGATATTCCAGATGGCGCCACTGCCTCAACATGATAACATTTATTTATTATTTATTAGATAACAATTACACTTATTTCCAATTTTTACAAGCAAAATACCTGTTGAACTTGAGTCGAGAGGCAATAATTAGGAGAGAGGATAGCCGAGGGAGTCGAGATTCTGATCGAGAAGTTTCTTCGATGACTCCTGAATGCTGATCAGCAGCTGATGAAGATCAGGTTTGGAGAACGCCTACAATTTCAAGGTCATTATTGAATTCAGAATACATTTCTTGGTTCTTACATTCAACTAGCCTTCTCAGGCATTGGCAGATTTTTGTTATTTTAGGACCATTGATACAAAAAACTTGAGGAGCGGAGACATCACTGCGCCAGGAGGAGAGGGCGGAGACATCACTGCGTCAGGAGGAGAGGGCGGAGACACCACTGCGCCAGGAGGAGAGGGCGGGGAAAGAACTCTGGCGAAAAACACCAGATGGCGCTCATCCATTTATATATCAGCGCTGTTTTGAAGCAAGGCTCTCATAAATACATCAAAATGAGATCGGTGCCACTTTGGTGAATAAATGTTCAATCGATGTGTAAGCGACATAGAAATCTCTTCGTCACAACTGTGTGCGTCCAGAGACACAGCTGCGTGTGTGTCCAGAGACACAGCTGCGTGTGCGTCCAGAGACACAGCTGCGTGTGCGTCCAGAGACACAGTACGGGTGAACACTACATCTACTGGAAGGTGTTTATCGCACAACGCCATGCCTATAAATGCGTCGTCCTGTCACTCATACTGTAAACGTGGAAAAGTATTTAGTGAATATCGGCAATTTGCAGGAAATAACTAACGATAAATCCAACCAAGTTTTCTGTCAGAATTGTAGCATCATGAACACTTTTTTTATGAATAGAATCGCTATGATGATCGACTTTATAAGTACCAGTCGTTTTGGTAGGGAACTAATTATACTGCATTTCTGAAACGGACTCCAACTACAAACCTTAAAGACCAGAGCCAGGTGATAGTAAATAAGAGCAGATCTATATAGTAAATCATATCTTTATTCCCACTATCATGCTTAATTTTGGCAAACACTAAATATTTTACCAGCTGATATTTTCACTTGTACAGTAGGCTGCATGAATGATGTAGAGCTGACAATAAGAATACATGGTGTTAACAGATAATTGGAGTTGTGTTCTCACCTGGTAAAGCCTATGATTCTCAGATGCGATCAAGTCGGCCAGTTTAACGCACTCCTTGTAATTCTTGGTGGAGTTCAGCACCGTGTGCAGAAGTGAGGCGATCTCAGGGATGCAGAGCTGTCTCAGACGTTTGAGCTGCTCCCTGCGCGAGGCCTCGTCGCCCTCAGACGCCGCCTCGACCTCATCCGACATCCAGCCATTGGCAAACTGCAGCACCGCCTTCAGCTGGTCCACAGCCAGCTAAAATCAACCGGCACAATAGTCCACCATGTAGACTGAGCGCCGCAGGTAGACGAGAGACAGAGGCAGTGACTTACGGCTGTCGATGATTTGAGGCTATTCTGCCATCGCTGGTGGTCCTTGTCAAACGCTTTGAGTTTCTGCTCGTGGGCGATGCTGTCAGCAAAACCTTTACCAGCAGGACTGCTGGGCCTGGCCGGAGCCTGGTGATAGTGTCGGAACCAGTCATCGAATCCATCCTTGGCGTTCTGTTAAACACAATAACGATGATGGTAATAAACACAATCAGTGATTCGCATAGCGCGAGGCGTAGTAGGGGAAGCAGTGAACCAGCTGAAAGAGACGTACGATGTAGGCTTGGAAGCACAGGTATTCTCTGACAGAGTTATTGGCAGCCGGTGACAGCTCCTCTCCTCTTCTCATCACTCTTGTAACGCAGTCCTTGGGCAACTTAGCAAACACCTGCTTCAGCCTGTCATACTGCCTCATCGCTGAAACAATCCCAACAAAAATATGATTGCATGAAAAACCGCCAATGCCTGAGTTGAAGGATGCGAGTCGACCAAAAATTTAGTAATTTCCATAGAGGTGACAGTTTACTAGGATTGTTGTTTGATCGGGGGGG
>ERZ1740065.2528-NODE-2528-length-11374-cov-11.382366_pt1 | contig 11374 bp, 12 predicted proteins | sample MGYA00581738_ERZ1740065 | MGnify/ENA primary metagenome ERZ1740065 (study PRJEB43018, sample SAMN04849749) | marine metagenome | isolation source: floating plastic debris | place: Pacific Ocean | collected 2008-09-01 | study: EMG produced TPA metagenomics...
CCCTCTTTTTTTTTTTTTTTTTTTGTTTTTCTTGTTTTTTTTTTTTTTTTTTGTTTTTTTTTTTTTTGTTTGTTTTTGATTGGCTGGGTGAGGAGTGGTGGGATATGAGAGGTGGGATAAGAGTTATGAAGAGAAGAGAGGAGAGGTGGTAGGGAAGAGATAGGGAGAGGAGAGTTAGAGAGATGGGAGATAGGGCGACAGTAATGAGAGAGAGGGTTCATGTTCATGGTGCCTATCAATACATGATGTGACTATGTGATTATCTTTAAGGCTGATAGAGACTGCTAATGGCGTCCCTCGCCCTCGACCGGAAGACTTTGAGGAGAAAGAATCCGATGAAATTGACTACCGCAAGCTGCATGCTGAGCGACAGAGGGCTGAGAAACAGCAAGGTTAGGCAACTCCTACAACACTTGACATTCATACCTACTAACCATCTTTATATCATAGGCAATTATATATTTCCTGCCGAGGCTGAATTTCCATAAGAATTTCAATCTTTTCACCTTGTGCACAGCTGAGGCTCGCCAGAGGCCCCCATATTTATACGATCTGACGGTGGAGCAAGTGTTCCAGATCTCCCTGATCTCTGATATTGCCTCTGATGGTAACGCTCCGTCAACTGATCGAGGGCTGCCCATTCCACTGTTCTCTCTCTCTCTCTCTCTCTCTCTCTCTCTCGCATTCACTCTCTCTGTCTCGATCACTTACACGTATGCTGGGAAATATTTGTGAATAAAGATTGTAGCATTTTTAAATAATCATGCAATCATACATTATCACAAATCTAAAATTTTTTGTGAAAGATATCTAACCAATATGGTCGACTATGGTTCACCTGCCTATGTATGATATTCACACTCAGGACAAGCAACTCCATAGTTGAGAGTTGAGTTAAAAGTGTTGTTGAGATATAAATTTATTTTATAATTTTTTTTAAATTAGGAAAGAAAGCATTTGAAATCGTGTCACTGAAGTTTCCCAGTATGCATCGATCGCTAAAATGGTCGCCGTTGACAATCACTGTTTTCCTTCCAGAGTTTCTAGCAGTTTATTGGTAGACCTGAGGTCTCAGTGTCATAAAAACTCAACTTATAACATTTTCAGTCGACCCTGTCCAGCCGGTGCCGTCGTACGTGCCCGGGGGCGGACTCAACGCCATACAGGAAGACACAGAGATGGAGGAATCACAGAGCCAGAAAGAGAGCGAGTCAAGCGTAGAGAACCATAAATCTGCGGCTCACCGTACGCCAGTAGCGGAGCCTCAGGCCCTCTCCACTGACGAGATCAACATCCTCAGTGAGACCATCCGTACGTCTGGTATGACAGACGTCTGATAGACCTGTTTGTCATATTTGAATGCTGTGTTGTAGAGAAATACTACGGATCGTCTGTGGAAGGCGAGACTCTTAGCGTGAGTTCCATCGTACTATCACACATGGAGGATATGACAAAAGTGATGAAATCTACCGTCACGTCACGTACCATGGTTGACGTGGAGACCCAAGACAAAGTGAGTCATAAGCTTATTTGTTAGTTTCACCCAGCTAGTTTGTTAACTGTCTGCTGACTGGTGACGTCTGCTTGTAGGATCGGTTTGAGGAGACCTATACCCAGTTCCTGACTACCGTCTCTGGTTTGGAGCGGTTCGTCTGCGCCTACCTGCACTGCACATTCAGCAAGAAAATGAGGACATGGCGTGCCATTGACCTTCTGTCAAGGTAAGTTTAACGGTACGTAATGACACGTGCCAACCAGGTCTGGGTAGTATAGTAGTCTTGGTGTTACAGGTTCACTCCGATATCCCAGAGGCCCGGTCCGCGGCCGGTCATCGCCGAGAAGTTTGTGGAGCTGTTTAACCAGTATGAGACCGATCTTGAAGAGGCAATAGAGATCTATGAGGCAGGGAAAGACAACCCTCCACTGCTTAGAAATGCCCCTCCAGTAAGTGCATGCGTACTCACAGCTGAATTGTTGGTGAGTGGGCATCAATGGTGACAGTTACAACATTGTATCAGGTATCTGGTGCCATTTACTGGGCACGTCAGCTCCTGCACAGGATAGAGGAACCAATGAAGGTGTTCCGAGATGTCAAGGCCGTCTCTTCTCTCAAAGACTTTGGTCGTATCTGCAAGGTATCCGCTCGCCCGGCTGAGAATTCATGGATGTGTCATGTTGACTGCGGTCAATGATAAATTCCATTGTAGATTTACAATCGCCTAGCCAAGGCTTTAGTCACCTTTGAAACCATGTGGTTCCAGTCGTGGAGGACTAAGATAGATTCTGTGCGAGCCGGTCTGAAGGCTACACTGCTTGTCCACCATCCAGAGACTAGAGAGATCCTGGTCAACGCTGACGAGAGGTTCAGTTATCGACTGCAATTAAATCGAGAGCTCACTTCATCGAGTGATTAAACCGCATCGAATCGGTTTCTGTGCCTCAATTTCAGAATTCTGGAGCTGATCGCCGAAGGGAGGTGGATGCAACGTCAAGGGATTCCGTTGCCGGACTCAGTTCAAGCCATCCTGCTGCAGGAAGGACGGTTCAAGCGCTACAAAGACCACCTGGAGTTGGTTCTGGCGCAGTTTTACCGCGTGGTCAAGTCAATACCGTCTGAGGTCAAGGATTTGTTCCAGCCTCACATTGATCAGGCGCTGGTCAGCTTCCAGCCGGCTCTCAGCACCCTGGCGTGGAACAGCATGAACATTGGTAAAACAATCTGATTGGCTGAGGCTAAATGCTTTGACCTGAGTTAGTTGTGCTGACGTCTGCGCACAAACTGTAGACGCGTTCCTCCATCAAGTCCACACCGCAACGTCTAAACTTGCCAGTCAGGTGGAGAGCGTCAATGACATCATGGAGAAGAAGATCTCGTCCGCTCTTCAGCAGATCACGGACATGTTCCTATTCAACTACGATATGGCATTCGGGCACATCTGGGTAGGCCTGCTGTTCTCACCATCACGATTAGTTACCTAGAACTCACTCTATATCTAGATGTCTCATTACTGCATTCTCGTGTTCTACAGAGAGTAGACATGATTGGTAGCAATAAGGTAAAACCATACTTGCAAGCACTCTGCGTTCTAAGCACCATATTTCACTATTCTTGCTGGTTGCTCCGCTCTTCCACCCGCGAGCAGTAGCTGATAGAAACCGTCTGACTATCCACTCTGGCAGTCGCACAATCTTCTCTAACTACTAGCCTCTAGTTCCTGAGTTTTAGCACATACCGACGAGTGATTGTAAAGATACTAGCCTATCCGGGAATATTTCAGGTACCCGCTGACTTCATGGCGTCAATTCGCAAGTCGGTTGACGACAGAGCGCACATGCTGTCTGATTTCATCGGTGAAATCGAATCCGGCCTCCAGGACATCATTGAACAGCTAACCAAGGCAAAGGTATGAACTCCGTGTGCAAGAGAACACAACTTCTCAGCAGCTGTGAATTTAGCTCCATTGTTCTAGTTCGAAGGATTTCTCTCACTCCATTCAAACAGTGTTGTCCTCATTTAGTTTCCTCCAGCCTCGTATCAATTCAAGTCAACAGCTGACCCAATAAAACAGCAGCAGCCAGTAACTGCTGCTGTCAATAAAAAGAAACCGAAGGGTAAAAAGGTGACATCACGCTAGTTACGTCAGCTCTCCCTATCTGTATCCGCTGCACCCTATTAGTTCTGCTAGTTCTACTGTTTGCTCGTGTTATTAGCTTGCCAGCTGCACGCCATATTCTTTGCCCAGTTTTTCGCTACAAAGACGAATATCTTTAGCCTTATTTGGAATCATATAAAAGCACATGGCGACACCTGGCTGTAGTACCAACACTGTAGTAATAGCACCTCACTAAAATAGGCAAGTTCCTCATAGCCCAAGTACATACCCTACAGGTAGAAAGTTTGTCATGGCTGTAACTTCTGCACATTTTGCCTGCAAAAACCTTCACCAACACATTCAGCTCACCAGCGTATAAAGTAATTGTACGTATGATTGTGGTTGTATTATCTCTTCCCCACCTAATTATTCAACTTCAAATTGAGAAGACAACTCCAGAGCAATCATTTTTAATCTTCAAAAAATTCTTGCAAAACATTCTACCTATAGTGTGTTAACCTTGTTCTGTCCCTCAGACTAGAGCCTGGCATTAATGGACAGGTTTTGTCTCGTTAATTGATTGATTGATTAATTGATTGATTGATTGGTTAATTGATTGATTGCTCATTTACGTAGAGTAGCTATCTGCTCCCACTTAACTCCTGCTCCGTGTTAAATTTTATCGGCTGTTATTTGAAGTAATTATCATTACAGGAGAAGAAAACTCCGTTGAGCCAGAGGGAGCCATCACACAACGACGACAAGCTCGTACAAACTCTACTAGGTATGAATCTAACGCAATACTGTGCAGCACTGACAAGTAAACACTTTTAAATCTTATATATTTTAAATACGTTTCTTTTCTAACATAACGGCGTAGGTCTTAGTGAATTTTAAAAAGTAGCCAACCATATTTAGCAAGGATTTAAATCGTCGTGATTTGTTAAAATAACAAAATTTGTTAAAAATTACACTGCAAACGTTTACCCATGTCCAATGTGTTACATTATCACGTCTCGACGATAACAACCGTATAGATTGGAGTTGTGTGCACCTGATCAACATCACTTGCAGACAGTTTTATATACAGCAACTGATCTATTACAGGACCTACCCAATCCCTTCACATACAAAAGAATTCTATGGCTAAGCAAGTGTATTTGATGATTAAGAACTCTGTTTAGCTGTCCATTCCTTGTCATTTTAGATGCAGTGTCTCACCTCCCCCCCCCCCCCCCCCTGTTTCTCACCCCTCGGTCCCAGAGTTTTTCAGTCTTCTGTTGATGACCTCATCACATGACTCACAAGTTGAATATTTACAGATCACTATGGTGACAAGGTATACAATGCCGTGCTAAACGCCACCAAGCGCTCACTGCTGACTCTGGCGGAAGCTTCCGGATGCGACCTGGATTCTATCGACCGTGAATACGCGGCTTCTAAAGAGAGACTGCCCGACGGCCCGGAGCGCCCCCTGTCTGCTCTCTCCACACTCTCCGATATGAGCTGGAAGTCTGACCTCGAGTCCACGACGACCTACTTGCAGTAAGTCAGCTCTGACCTTGACCTGAACTTTAACCCTAACATATGCCGAGACACCTGGTACTAGTTTTTAGTTGCGATGAGATACCTAATCTTTCACACAGTTCTCCGCTGTATCGTAAATGTGACTTCAAGTGAGTATTTTATTCCGCTTCGCATCCGGGTTTGAGTCAAGTCTTTCTCATCTTCCTCCTTATAACTACAGCCTTCTGCTTACCGGTCACCTCTCTATACAGACGCGATAATGTCTTATCTAGTTTTCTCTGCTTAGTATCTAGTACTCCTACTTCTAGATCTTCTGCCAATTCCATTGCAGCATTTTCAGACTTTTGCCGCTTCTTTGAGTCGCCCCGAGTTGCCCTGCTGATACGACTGATCGGTTGACAATTATGCAATATTCCGCAGGTTCCAACTGTGCGTGAAATACCAGATCCCAGACATAACCATCGATCCGTCTCTCGTCATGGTCAAAGACTGCGTGAACGACGTCGCGCAGCAGATGCTCAAGATCATCAAATGTAGGCACAGCAGCTAAATCTTTACATACTGCGGAACTTGTGAAACTGATGCTTTTGTTTGTAATTCTTGGAAAAACGGTTATTAATTTGAACCCTTATTATACTATCCTGAGTTCTATCTAGTGGTGCTTAGGTTCTTGTCGCTTATCGGGTACATATTTACCTACTCTCTCTCTTTCCAGCTACCAAGTGGATTTCTGAGAGTGTCGGTGAGCAGTTTCATAAGGAAATCATGAGCCAGGAGGTGGTACGCAGTGCCATCGTTTCTCTCGAACACATGGTGAAAGGTCAGTCTGCTTTGGTCATCGGTATAGTTAGTGTGTGCTACTGGGTATCGAGTGAAACCGTTAATATATAGTGAGAATAGACTAAGGCAACAACTTCAGTCTATGGGGCTGACTTAAGGGGTATGGCTATGTTATTGAGGGGCGTGGTTGTCCTACTGAGGGGTATGGCTATGTTATTGAGGGGCAGGACTATGCTATATTGCTGTTCTCACTCACCGCAGTAGTCTAGTATGAGGTGGTTATTTCAACTCATAGCCCAGAGAGGACAACTCCGTACTACTGCACATTTAGGGTTGAACTCTATATCTCTATATATATCTGATTGTATCGATGGTGATTGGTCACATCTCTCGTTAGACTTAGAACCTGTGATCAGCCAGCACCTCCACCACTTCTCTCAGTACAACTTCCTGTGGAAAGACGATCTCAACGAAGTCTTCAAGGAGTTCATGAAGTACGAACCCGGCGTCATCACCATCGAGAATGAGGTAGATTTAGATTGATTGTAATGCTTGTCACGGACAGATTGCAATTGTAAATTAGCTCTCAATTTATTATGCCTGAAGATTAATTTTAACTTACTAAGAGGAATAAAGCTGTTCAAAGATCTAGAGGTGCTGCTCTTGGCATTTGATAATAGAAACGCTTAGCCTTATAACAACCGTGTAGAATGTGAGATCGGAAATGAACTTCATAGTAGCCTTCTTTATCATGGTTCGTAGATATAAATCAATGTCAAGGTCAAAATGACTTTTTTAAACTATCCAGTCATCCCATTTATTTGCTTTTTAGTAGCATGTTACTGAAGCATGTGGAGATAATTACCGATGTTCTCGTATAGGTTGAGAGGCTTTTACGAGTCGAGAAGCAGATCCAGAGGATTCCGTTGAACCTGATCGTCGGCCCGATAATCCTCGACACGACCCCCATTAGAAACGCCCTCCTTGGTTTCGCCATCGCTTGGAAGGCCCTCTATGCAGATGTCCTGCACGAAGAGGCCAAGGTAGGAGGGACTGAACGTCATGCTGGTAAGCGTCTTTATATGAGAATTCTGTCAATATCTCCTTTTTACATCAGAAAAAGCTGGACTCGGCGATAGCATATAGACTGAATGTGAAGGGTAGGCTAGAGCTAGAGGTCGTGACCCTAGACCAGCTAAACAGCTCACTGTTTCTACTGGAGGAGGTGAGGGACATGGAAAACAAGATTGACGGCATCTATCTGCCGATAGAGACGCTGTACAACAAACTCAGGTAACCTCATCCATCCTATCACTATCGCCCCGCTGTAGAACCGGATTTGATAGTGACGGAAATGTTAGCATTTCCTTCAAAATCATCAAGAAACCAAAATGATAGCAGTCTAATGATAGCGATCCCATAAATGGGAAGACAACTCATATACAAGGTATAATGGGTATAAATTCTATAGCGAATTCCAATGATAGCGATCATTTTCGCCGCTATTTTCACGGCTGTTAGACTGTCGCTATCAAATCCGGCTCTATAGTATGATGCTACCGTTGAAAGATTTCACCGTCTTTGCGGTCACAAATGCTTTAAGTTGGAGAACTGCTTTTGTTTTTCTGAATAATCATACAACCGCACATTTGCGTGGCTGTAAAATATGTGTGAAATATCTTACAAGGGTTGTTAATGGTTGAAACTTTTTGCGGTGCTAATTTTTTGTGTTTCGCAAAAATAGCAATGATAATTATATAATAATATTGATAATATTATATTATACAATTATAATTATATAATAATATTGATAACATTATATTATATGATTATAATTATATAATGATATTGATAACATTATATTATATGATTATAATTATATAAGAATATTGATAATATTATATTATATAATTATAATTATATAATGATGTTGATAATATCATATTATATAATTATAATCACACCGCAAAAATGTTCCAGTTTGCAGTATGTGTGAGTAGTTATCTCCCCCCTTGATTGGTATGCCGACGGGGAATAGTAAGATAACTATTGGTCGTATATAGAGACAGCTCCTTGCAGCCAGACTATCGGTATTTATTGTATTCACTGTATTCACTCACAGGCTGTATGACGTGAGGATACCCCGAGATGAGGTCATCGAGGTCGACAGCCTCAGGATGAAGTGGGATGAGCTAGTAGCCATGGCCGACGGCGTCAGGGACGACCTTCTCAAAGAGAAGAGAAACGCTTTTGAGCAGGAACTTGACAAACAGATCAAGGTAAGACAACTTCTGATCCCAACAGCACAGATGAGATTCCTAAAACTGCGTGACTAGTGCCGGGAGTGTGGAGATAGTTGGTCAAGGTCATCACTTACTGTAAATGTTTCTTTTGTAATATAGGTTCTATGTACAGCATTTCTAACGAGTTGCTCAGCAACACCATCAAACAATTTGCTACAGTAAATTGGAGTCATCTTCTCTTGTGCTGTTCATCCAATTTTGTTATTATTTGAACTACTACCTTTCTCTATCACTCAAAATCGTTATGTAGTTTAAGCCGAAGTAAAACGAGCGGTTACAGTATCTACATGAGTAACATATTCTTGTCTGCTGCAGACGTTTGTGGTGGAGGTGATCCAGTTCCGTAACGCGTTCGATGCCCAGGGTCCTAGCGTGCCGGGTATCAGCCCAGAGGAGGCGGTCAGTCGCCTTCACGACTTCCAGCACAAGTACTCGCTCTATGAGGCGAAGAGAAAGACTCTCGACTCCGTGTCAAAACTCTTTGGGATCAAGTAAGTGTCTACTGTATGAGCTAGTCAATAATCGTTCGCCACATCAGATGAGCTGGTGAGTGAGTAAGTAAGTGAGTAAGTATGTAGATAAGTGCATGTAAGTAAGTAGGTGAGTGCATGTAAGTAGGTAAGTAAGTAAATATCTGGTGACTGCAGTAGTACTGCTGCGGTGTAGCCACCAGCAGTAGGCCTCCAGATTTTCACCGTCTTCTATCAAACATGTTGTGCCGTTTAGCGTTTTCATATTGTCAATGAAGTTCTCCTTACCTTACATGAATCAATATACGGCATGACGTTCTGTCGTCTAGAAGAGGTTCAATATACGAGTATTCTCGTATTCTCTGCCTCAACCAGTTTTACTGCGGCAGAAATTTAGAATAAAGCTATTTTCCGCAGTATGATAATTAGTGAAGAGATCATAGGGTCTGTAGTTACAAGCCATGTAGAGATCATAGGGTCTGTAGTTACGACCCATGTAGAGATCATAGGGTCTGTAGTTACGACCCATGTAGAGATCATAGGGTCTGTCGTTACGAGCATTTATATCCGCCGCCAGGTGTAAACCGTTCCCAGAGCTGGACAAGACTGGAGAGGAGCTCGACCTTCTCGGCCAGCTCTACGGACTGTTCCAGAAGTTCATCAGGTTTGACAAGAGATTCAGGGACACCCTCTGGGCCGAGGTTGACCTTGAGAATACCAACAGGGAGGTGAGTACAATACTATCTCTCACATCAAAGAGCTTATTAACCAGCCATTGAACACCCTATTACAAGCTCCTGCAGTCCGTAGACAGGTTTCCCTCTCTTCTCCACTTATCTTCTCTTTTTCCACATCATCAGTCAGGCATTACTATATCCTGGTATCTCACAGGTGGAGTCATTCTGGGACGAATGCCTCGCTCTACCCAGCAAGCTGAAAGACTGGGACGCTTACCACGACCTCAAGGGCGCTATCCAGAAATACCTGGATGTGTTCCCTCTCCTTCATCAGCTTGCAGCCAAGGTAACGATTCACAAACAGTACAGGAGATCGATTGTAGGGGATCAGCTGTCAAGTGAACTAATTGTTATCACCTATAAATACAATAACATGTGAATACAATGATATTTAAATACAATAATATATAAATACAATAATCTATAAATACAATAATCTATAAATACGACAATATATAAATACGATAATATATAAATACAATAATATATAAATACAATAATCTATAAATACAACAATATATAAATACGATAATATATAAATACAATAATATATAAATACAATAATATATAAATCTGATAATCCGTAAGTTCAATAATCTGTCGATATTTGCTTGTTACACTGTTCAGAAGGGTTTCCGAACTCGTATTTAGCTTGTAACGCGTTTTATTGTCTCTATTCTATAAAAGCACCTGGAAATGTATCAGCTCTCTCTGCTCAACCCCATACTTACTGGATACCTGCAAAGATTTCACACCCGAGTTTTCAAAACCATCATGGTACCTAGCATGACCTTGACACTTAAACACCGTTTGTCAGCCGTTCTCGCACACACGTACACACACATATTTAGTTTCCGATAGAGTGAAACAAATCATTATTTAGTTGGCAATTATTTTGTGTGGTTTATGATGTATGTATCATCGGTGTCGTGTGTCTCCAATGTATGCTGAATTTATTTTGCTGAGTGCGCTGTACTCTCCTATTGGTTCTCTTTATCAGTACGTTCACTCTGAACTGATGGAGTATGAGGGACGGACAGTAAGGAACTAAGGCTATTTCTATCAATAAAACTCATCACTTGGGAGGTTTAGGTTTCAACTGTAGTAAATCTGTGTGCGGGTTTTGACCTCTGTAACCTCAAACTGACCTTTGACATTGATCTCAACATCTGCAATGGAATATTGAATAGACAGAAATCTAAACCTCCCCTCTGGCTCTTATTTAGGGTGTAGTGGCACGCCCACCGGTGTATCACATCCCAGCGTGAGAGCCAGATACATCTTATAAAAGCCCGTTTCCTCTATCTCTGCTGACGTTTGATCTATTTCCTGTGAGAGATTGTGCTCTGTTCATATGCTCTCTTATCATTCTTATCATTTTATTTGCGTTTTTATTTTCTAGAATTTTGATAAACGTTTCTCATTTCTTGTTTTGTGTTATCTGGTAGATAGTTTTCCATTGAAGGCCTGTGATTATCGAACTCTCTATTGCAGGAGATCAGAAACCGGCACTGGCTGCAGGTCATGTCTGCCACTGGCAGCTCGTTCCAGCTGGAGGCGAATGTGTTTAAGATGCATCATCTACTTGACATAGACCTCATCATGTAAGGAAAACTGATCCCATAACCAGAAATCAACCAGACAATTGTTTACTTGCCTATGAGTGATCATGATAGAGCTTTCGTGACAATTTCCATGACATTTTAGGCATAAGGCAGAGATAGAGGAGATATGTCATGCCGCATCGAGGGAGATGGAGCTCGAGGTGAAGATGAGGATCACGGAGGAAGAGTGGACAGAACAGGTGCTGGCGTTTGAACATTACAAACGTCTTGGCCCCATCTACCTCGACAAAGTCTTCACGGAACGTCTGCTTGAACAGCTTGAAGACGCCCAAGCTCTCCTGGCTAGGTAAGCACCAGTCAGTCAGTCAGTCAGTCAGTCAGTCAGTCAGTCAGTCAGTC
>ERZ1740065.2529-NODE-2529-length-11373-cov-13.858456_pt1 | contig 11373 bp, 8 predicted proteins | sample MGYA00581738_ERZ1740065 | MGnify/ENA primary metagenome ERZ1740065 (study PRJEB43018, sample SAMN04849749) | marine metagenome | isolation source: floating plastic debris | place: Pacific Ocean | collected 2008-09-01 | study: EMG produced TPA metagenomics...
AAATGTGTCGAGATCGTTTGAGTCTCTCCCTCCACCTCATTTCATCACCTTCTAACACCTTCTTCCACCTTCTTCCACTTTCTACCACCTGCTACCACCTGCGACCACCTGTACTGCTCACTGACTCTCAATAACTGATATTAATTTGTAGACAAAGTCTGATAGACATGCTGTCATCTAGTGAACCGCTGATGGATCTGGCAAACATCTATGACGAGGAGTCGTCTTCTCGCCCAGCACTCCATGACCAAGCCAGTCTGCCTTATCGGGTTTGCCATACTGCTTATATTGTCCGCCTGCTCTCCGATTGCGTGTGTGTTACCTAGAACCGGTGTTACAGGTGGACACGATGTCGGTGGAGAATCGTGACTGTTATGGAGGCTGTGCTCCTGTTGCGCGAGATTGCAGGCAGGTGGCGTTAGCGTCCAGAGCTGCTAGGAAGAGTGGAGTCGCAATGCCGACGGGGCTAGTGAACTCTGCTATAGACGACAAGTCATGGAACCAGCTGAGTAGCGGTGGACATGTCAGCAGCCAGTCCGACCATGACGGTAGGTGAAATAGTGGAGCAGCTTCCTGTTTGTGATCACGTCCGCAGGCGCCAAGTCAGGCACCCTTGGGACCTTTGACTCACCAGCTGAATCTAAGTATCTAAGTAGAAGGTTTGAAACCATAAGTTAAAACCCTAAGGAGATGGTTGGGAATACATGCGTCGATGAACTGCATACGTGACGACAGTGAACCACTGATTAATGTTTCTGGTTTGACAGGCTTCCTTAGGAAGCGACGCCGCATTGGTTTAGAGGACAGGTACTCATCCGGTGCTCGCTGCACCGATGCCAAGGCAGCTGGTCCTCAGGTCTGTAGCAGCAAGGTGGAGCTTATGGGCCAAGAAATGCGCCATACTTACCAGCCCCCATGGGTAAACATGAAGATGAGAGGTACATTGATATTAGAGCTGGCATCAGTGCTATCACATTACTATCCTGTGTTATAGTTAGAGTATTCCAAAATTTGAGCAGAATCTTACTGATAATTGGAAATAACAGATCTGTCCCTCCTTCCCGTACTCTTCAAATATCTCTACAAAGATAGACAGGTATATCCAGGGCCGTATACTCGCCTACGGCAGCCAGGCACTGCCGTGGTAACATTGCTCAAAACAAAAAAATTTGTGGCTTTCCTCACCGTTACCGTTTATTTACATGTTTCTCTGACACTAGCTATTAGTAATAGACGTTGTGACAGATAACTACATGCGTAATAATCGTTGACAAGTGGGTAGCTGTCAATTGATGAAGCAGGTGAAGGCTAAGTGAGAATGCAGTCCAATAGGGGCCGATAGGTGTTCTCACTGCCGGTTTACATGCAAGTAAACCACTGCTGAGCAACTGGTGATGATAAGCCAAAAACAGTCACCTGTTGAAGAAGAGTTTATATTTAGAGCTCATGTAGGTTTGTCAATAATCTTGTCTTTCTTCCCGGCAGTCACTAGTATTTTACCTGTCAGAATTGAGAACTGGAATTATTTCTTGGTTTCCTAATGTTCTCTTGAGGTCTTGTTAGTCTGGTTTTGCCCAGCTGAGCTCGATTGTGGTAGGTAGACACTGTAGGGGCTCAACGCAAGAAGTGTCAACAGTGAGGGAAACTGCATTTCTTTCCAGTATTTTTGTATGAGCACCAGCAGAACCTCCTCTTTACATTTTCCTCAGTAAATAGATGGGCTGGATCAACTAGGTTTCCATCTCAGTGCAATGCATGTAGCCCTACACGAGGGACATCGGCTGCTACCAACGATAGTGTCACATCTACTTCTCATGATGCCTGGAATACTAGTCTTTATTTTTGCTCATGTTTGTTCATTTCATTCTGTGAGTAGTATCGGCTTCTGTGGGGAGAAGGGTGATTGGTATCAGCTCAAGCCTGACTGTCCATTTTTCCCATATATCACATTACTTTCCAAGTACAACACATAGATAATTTTTCGGGTGGCTTCGCCCCCCTAACCCCCTGACCAGGGGTGTTGCCCCTGGACCCCACCGGCGCCTAGGCGGCCCCTGGACTGCCTGGGTAACATACTTACCAAGTCTACCCCCCCCTGGGTATATGTATGTGTATAGATAGGTACTTCGTCACTTAGAATACTGGACTAAAAGCAATAATACTGTTATGCTATGTCGAGGTACTCAGTATAAGAGCATAAAAAAGAAAGGAAAGTGCCTATCAAAGTACTTGAAACATCTTGCAGTATAACGGGATGTTGGTTATTACAATTTTCGTCAATCAAGTAGTTGACGTCTTGTCAGTTGTCACTCTCCCTACCTACCCAGTTTCTGACAGGCGCAGTCATTCATCTAGTATCTCACTGTGACAGTGATTGGAGTTAGATTGTTCAGTTTCATCGACTTTGTCTCATTGAGACTCATTCGTATATTTCTAGATCGGCAGTACACTGATGTTACCAATCAGAGTAAGGACGCTCTCCTACTCAAACTCCTCTCTGGTAACTGATTACCTCCTGCCCACAGCAGACTGGATCAAAGCAGCATAGTAACTCGTACTGGGTACTGGGGAATCAGGTGCTGGGTCATCTGGGTACTGGGTACTAGTATCCAGTACCCAGTGTACTAATACTGGGTACCTGGTACTGGGTGGTCGGGTAAAGAGGCAGGTTCTGTTTATCACGCAGCACAACTCGGCGCAATCACTTCCTTTCGTATTCAACCATATCCAGATATTTACACCATCTATATTAGCCAACAGCTGCCAGGCTGTATATGTTATGACATCATTTTATTATGGAGTACAGGTTGCATGCTCTAGTCAGTATGATTTCTCAGTTACGAAATCACATCCATGTCATATGCTAAGAGATAATGTCAATAAGAGTAGTAGTAATAATAATAATAATAATAAATGTTTGTCACGGAAGTGTCACAGACAATCTTTGAGAGCGTTGTCATGACGTCACAGAGTTGCTGGTAGTGGATCAGTTTTCATGACTCTGAGCCATGCTTTGATCGTCGTCCAGTGACTTGGGTAGTTGTCTCCTCTTGGTGCGGGAGTAGAGAGTGATGGTCGGGTCGGTGACGAAGTCATAGAGTACCTTGACCCAGGATGTGTGATGCGGCAGGTTCTCATAGTACTCTGGCGCAATTTTTCTCACCTGCATTCAATAATGAATAAGCTTTAATAATGAACCTGCAATCGGCAGGCACACTGCAGTCCGCAGGACGTGTGTTTGCAACCTTGATTGACTCCCAGTAAATATCGTATCGATCTAAAATAACTTTGTACTACAGCCGAATACCTCGGGATAGAGAAATCTCGCCAAGGATACTCGCTTACATCCTAGTACAGTCTAGCAGGCCTTGTACTTGCGGAAATGCCGATAAAACAACAGATGGATTTTCCACTGATTATTTTCTACAGCCAACTATCAAAATCTCCAGAAGTTTGCTGTCTTGTGTCTTATGTTCTTTGACCACATATATGTGATAAAATAACCACATCGGTGAGACATAAGCCAAGGCGAAAAATAAGAAAGCCAGATTCAATGCTGCTATTCCACAATGATCTCAGACTTATCATCGGAATAGGGATTATAAGAACCATCTCTGACTGACATACAACGGAATTGTTTTGTGAATTAAGAATTTTTGCAATCAAGCTGCCGGCTGCCTGTCGACTGCTTCTATGGTTTATGTTCTACGGTCGACGTCATCATATCAGAAAAATGTGGAAATAAAACACAAAACATGTCAAGTCAAATATATTTTACTACATGCTTGATTACAAAAAGTGTCCACATGAAAAAATTAATCTGCTTTACAAACGAACGAAACCTTCAACAACTGATATTAACCAGAAGACAGCCAGTACAGAGAAATACAACCTGGACCTTAACTACACATTATACGGCGAGTAAATTGGCCTAGTGACAAGTATGACCTCTATTGTAGAACTGGACTTCATGGCAATGGTCTAACTGTTGCGAAAATAGCGGCAGAAAATCACCATGATTAGATCGCGCTATAGAAATTATGTCCATTGCGCCTTATATAGGAGTTGTCTTCTCATTTGTGGGATCGCTATGATTTTTATTTTTTATTGAAGAAAACGCTAACATTTCCATCGCTATCAAATCCAGTTCTACAGTATCTCAGCAGGGGTGTGACAAGCTATCTCCAATCAGAGTTGCTCATTGGCTGACATCTAGACTGATCCCAGCTTCTCATTGGCTGACGTATAGATTGGCCCTAATGTAATTTCTTACGAACATCACTCCACTACACCTCAGCACTCTAGTACACCTGATATACACAATAAAATTTCTACTGCGTATAGCGCTGCCGTTTGTTTGAACTCTGAGATCCGTGTTGCAAACACACACTGACCTAGTTCTATGATACAGTCAACATCCATGTAAATCTGCCCAGAATCAAAGAGACGAACACGTCGACAATGACAGACTGTCTGACTAGGTGGGACATTGGATTTATACACACAAACACATCCGCTGTGAGTGTTCGCCTACGTATTATTGCAACTGGTTAGTTGAATAAAATGCAAAACTCGGCTGCAAAAAATGCACGCAAATCAAAGTGATGTAAATAACGAGGACAGAAGAAGACAAGCAGAGAGAGTCGAGGCGTTAGTGCAGGATACACTAGCCCGGTGAGGTGAGCGAGGATATCACACAACATCAATACGACTGGCTATACTTGTCCGTCGTATACAGCTACACTCACCAGTGTCCATTCACTTGGTCCGAGTTGTGACCCAATTTCCATGTCAAATATTCGATTACTAGGTTACGACCTGAGAGGGTGACACAATGTACTATGTACCATGTACCATGTACCATGTACTAGTGCTGCATTTTAATCGAGTTATTCTAAGATTAACTAAGATTAATTGCTCAGAAGATTAATTTTATGCCACAAGATTAATCTTGTAGCTAGTTTGAGGGTAAATTTCACTGACAAACCAATAGTAATATGTCACAAGGATCGGTGAACAAGTATGATAGCATTTTTATCTAAGCAAACTCAACACCAGTGCAGTTGAATAACACTAATGACCCACCAATAACGTTACAGTGATGTCAACGTCAGCTGCTGCAGCTGGTAGCAATGATACTGCTGTAAATTCTACAGCTCAGAAACTAGTTCATAGTGGCAAGATTAAAATAAGATCAATTTAAGATTAAAAATATTAATCGGAGGATTAATCGAGATAAATTATGTTGAACAAATGCAGCACTACCATGTACCATGTACCATGTACCATGTACCATGTACTATACAAGACTCGAATACTAACATAGCGGAAATAATCTGACAACACTGATTGCCTAGGTATGTAACACTTGAGAGTGTAGAAGTGAGAGAGGGTGGATATAGTACCTCAGGCAGCCTGCAGCCAGGAATGAAAGGGAAGTCGTGGTGTTCATTGTGGTATCCCACGTTGAAAGTGATGGCGTTGAGAGGCCCGTAGTAGGAGTACGTCTCATATCCTTGCTTGAACATGTAGTGTTCGGATATGAAATGGCCGGCGACGGGATGGAGCCCTGCGATAATATAACGACGTTAGTGTTGCCGCTTACTATTCTACTGTCTGGAAGCTGTATGACTCGAGGAGGACATTTCTTCACTAGTCTCAGCATCTCTGGAATTATTCTGCACTGGAAAACATTAGCGACAATCCCGGGATACTGGGAAAATGTTTGCGATTGAAAAACTTGTGCAAAGATTTGTGAATATTATATATATATACATATATTATATAATATATTACTGTAGAACCAGATTTCATAGCGAAGGTCTAACTGCTATCAGTAGATTGCGCTACAGAAAACTGCCCATTATATATAGGAGTTGTCTTCTCATTTATGGGATCGCTATCATATTTATTTCCTGATCATTTTGAAGGAAACGCTAACATTTCTGTCGCCAGTATAATCACAACGTAACCATTGGCAATTTTTTTGCGATCAGATATTTTGTGACTAAACATTCACAAAAATTCGCTAAAAAATTCCCTCACAAATGAAATCCAATATAAGGTATTGTATTTGCATGACAGTGGTGGGTTGAGATGAGCAGGTGTGAGTAGCAGCGACGTTAGTTAGTTACCCATGGCGAGTAGAGAACCTCCTAGCAGGTATACGAACGGCTTGATGCCCCAGGCGTAGATCATAATGGCGTCAAACCCAAACACAACGACTGCATTTATCACCTGTAACACAAATCCATATACAGTAGTACATACAGTCTACAGCCACCCATTAACGTACCTTATGGACATGTACGTACTCCCATACTGTCAAACTAAAAACTCCTATCTGTAACAAAAACGTTGTACAAATCTTATTTTGTGTTTCTTCCACCTATTGATAAAAGCATGAAAGGAGTAGAGAAATATTTGTGATTTAAAATTTTTTTAATCGCTAATATATATAATATATATAATATACATTATATATATTCTATATATATTAAAGACTGAAAATACAAAAGCTTCTGGTTTTACATTGATTTAATTTGGATGACTTGAGGAGTTGTCCTCTCAGTCAACAAGTAAAGATGTGGTGAACTGCGCTGTCCGGTCAGTTCTATTATTGACTAAAATTATAGATATTTGAATGTTTTTGTAAAGTTTTTATTGGCCAGACAAGCTTCTGCTGTGCGGAGTTTTCTGATTCCCACATACAGGGCATAGATAGACTCTATTTGTCACTTAGAGCACAAGACTAAAAGCGATAATAATATTGTGTCGGAGGTACTCAGTATAAAAGCAGTTTCCTAAGACTCATTCACACTCACTGGACAGGTATAGCTACACGTCTCGACTTGTAGCCCTTCTACATCCAGCAAATTCAATGTTACGCATTTTACATACAATCCTAGTGATACCTCGTGAAGTGTGATCGGCTTCGGCTGTACAAACAAGGGTCGGAGGGCGTAGAAGAACGGCTGTAGAATCATCCAGATCAACTTGCCGAGAGTGTACTTAAACAGCTTGGCCTCCAGGCGATGGGGGATATCCACGTCGAGACTGTCGTCACCTGAAAACAGCCACCGCATCATCAGTGACATCATCAATGACATCATCAATCAACGGCGCATACTAGGTTACAAGGAATGACAACTCCAAATACTAATAACAACATGAGGGTGTAAAAGGAGTTACTAGTTCTGATGGGCATGACATGAACAGAATAACATTGGAATGTCAGAGTTGCCCCTCAGTGTGTCAACATCTGCAGTTCCCCAGCTACCATTGGCTGAAACGCTACAGGAATGAGTTAATAGTACCAGTGCTACCCAGCAAGTAATAATCAATGACCGGTAACCATGCAGCAAAAGGACAATGGGAACGCAAACCTTAGATAAAAATGAATGACTGGAGTTGACATTGTTCGCACCCATGAGGTGCAGACCACGCGGGAGCTACTCACATGTCGATAGCTATCACTTACTTGCGTAATCCCTAGTTATTTACATTGGATGTTAGTAGATAGGGTAGGTGGAGTGTCTACTATGTACGCGCTGATCATGCCTTCCTGGTATGTCTAGTGCCCACACTGATATGAACCCGCCATACTAACCTTGATATCGGTGATGGTCTAAGTGGTAGCGTTTGAACGTCACGGCTGTGGGCACCCCAATGATCAGGTTACCAAAGATTGCCAACGCTCTGTTCGCTTTAGGCCTCGAATGGCCGAATGCGAGACTGTGAGATATTTCGTGTATAGCTAAAGTCATTGAGTGGTTGATGACACCTCCAAAACTGTATGCCGCTAGCAGAAGGATGGGCCAGGAAAGGTCTTTGACTACGTAGCACGAAGCAACCTGTATGACTACCATTGCCAAGACCTTCCATTTCAGACTCGGGTCGTATCCAAACAATCCCTTTATCTGAGGGTATTTGGCTGCAACAGAGAAGAATTTAAAAATAATTGTTGGACTGAAAGGGTGGGTAGGTAGAGGCTAGTAGAATATCTACAATCTGTACGAGCTAAGGTAAGGCTCAACAGGAAATGTCATACATAGTATATAGCTTTAGATGATCTAAAATCCATCGAGTTTGTCCCTACTTGGAAAATAAATGTGTCCCACATCTCTTTTGTCCCTTACAGCAGTAGTACGATATCACTACCATCCTTCATGAATATATATTCACAATATACTATAGTTACAACGAATTCGTGTTCATCGACAAATACAACGGCTTTTAGCAGCGATTCTAAGCAATACCACTAAGCGTCTATCCAGAACCACGTGCATCACAGAATAACGAAGATAAGTCAGAAATTTTTTTCCTTAGATACAGAATCAAGAAGATAACGTGCAAAAAGACGTTTGTAGCAGGACGACGGATCTAGGATGGTTGACTGCTACGACTTCAGTACATTCCAAATTCGTACATTACAACCAGCATGATTCAACTGCATCACACAAGTCTATCGGTGAAAGAAACAACATACAGAGAAAATAATAAGAGAACAGCTTGACAGTCACTAAGACAAACCTAAAATCTCTTTGCGCCTTGACGCATGTGGTTCTTGTGTGTATGACCATTCGTAATCTTCTCTCCGGTCAACGGATGCAGTTCCACCCATAATTTGAAAACGTCAGAGAGATTGATTGTACGTGAAATACCAATCACCCGTATGAATGAGGGTTCAGTTGACAGTTCCTGATCTTGTGATGTACAGACTAGAATATGAAGGAACTTATGTGTAAATATTCTACACACAACAGACTGGCATTCACCAGCCTCGATATTGATCAGGCGATCGTACGAGAACGGAGATATGTCAGTTCTGCATCATAGGGCAAAGTTCATGACCGAATACGGCACATTCATTGGCTCAAGAAAATGTTCGCGTTGCGTAACTACAAGAGTTCCTAAGGAGTCGTCTTCCCTCCAGATAAATCCTCTTTGTATGTACAGCGAGTCAGTTGTAGTGCATTTCGCCTCATTCGTACTTTTGCTTTTCTCGCTCCCTCTCTTGTCTCCCTCTCTTTCTCAGCCCCTTACTACTACCAACACTGATAGATTCTGTCGCCTCACTGATCGTTACTGCCTACTTACTCACTTCTCACTATATAGGCTACCTGATCCGACAGGTTACCTTGAGTTACCTTGAATGTGCGTATCCTAAGACCAAACGATGGATATCGAGGATCATGCGATCGATGTCCATGGATTCCGAGCACTCGATAGCGACAGCATTCTGCCTGATGGTCAAGATTTCAATACTGATATCGTTAGCGAAAATCTCATGTCGTTCGATGTGCTTGCAAGTCATGGCAACGCATCATCCGATAGCTTGGATCACCAAGAGTCAGCAACTCGACTGCCCAGCGATAATGCCGCGATAGAAGGCGAAGCTACTTCGGATTCCTTGCCCATTTCTGTCGCACCATCGGACACTGGCTCGTCGTCCATAAAGAAAGGAAAACCAAAGAAATCTATGAAAAGAAAATCAGTCTACCTTCCTACACACGATAATGGTAATGGTGAATCTTATGCACCAGCTAAGAGGTGGGAGCGAAGAAAAGTGCAGATAAAAACTCTGGAAGGAGAGTTTTCCGTTATGATATGGGCATCAGGTTTGTGATATTTATAACATGATATAAGTATGCCAGAGAGTATGCAGGCTCTGTCGTTAGACCTATATGGCATATACGTGATACCATAAAGTGTATTCGTTCACAGGTGATAGCGATTTATTTGATTCGTCTGATCAGAAAGAGGACATCAGCCCGACGGAAACTGTAGGAACAGATGAAGTTGGGAGTGGTGGCACTAACACGGAACAAAGCAAGCATGAGAAGCAAGAGAAGTTAACTTCTAAGAAGAAACCCAGCGTGGGCAATGATGTATCAGAAGCCTGTCAAGCGTCCAGCCGTCGCAGGTATCTTGGTGAATGTGGTAAGGAGCTCATGGTGATCAAACTCTACTAATTGTTCTAATTGTTCTTAGCACATCGCCATTGAGATCCAAGTCGAAGAAGATGCATTCAGATGACAGTTCAAGAACGATACCATGTCCTCACAAGGGCTGCTCCAAGTTGTTCCGTGACAATTCAGCTATGAGGAAGCACCTGCACACACATGGTCCACGCGTGCACGTCTGCGCAGAATGTGGAAAGGCGTTTGTGGAGAGCAGTAAACTAAAGCGTCACCAACTCGTCCACACAGGAGAGAAACCGTTTCAGGTTTGTTTGAAGTAGTTACGAATGGCAGCCGAGGGTTTAACGCTGTATGCTGATGTGGTTCGCCGTTTTAGTGCACATTCGAGGGTTGTGGTAAGAGATTCTCACTGGACTTCAACTTGAGAACCCATGTGAGAATACATACTGGCGACCGGCCATACGTCTGCCCATTTGACGGCTGCAGTAAGAAATTCGCTCAAAGTACGAACCTGAAATCTCACATACTAACCCACGCCAAGCCTAAGTAAGTACATACGCTCTCACCTAGATTCTGCACTCAGCTAAGCTGCACTCATCCGGATGCCTATGAATGTCTATATTTTATAGGTCAAGGCCTGTACAGGACTACAGCATGCTGGTGTATTCAGATATGTCAGTCTCACCGGGAGACAATGGTTGATGCTACCAGAGCTACCGGCTGTGAACAGTAAACCACATAGCTTATTCAGATCTGTCTCTGATCATTGTAAAATTTGTACAGTAACTCTGCAACTATAAATACATCTCTAAAATTCTGATAGTGAGCACTTGGCAGCAAGATGATTTGGTGGCAGTGAGTCCAGTCCAGTCAGCAGCGAGACGACTCGGCGGCACTTTATCCGGTCTAGCAGTGTGAGCAGTCCAGTCCAGTCGGCAGTGAGACGACTCGGCGGCAGTGAGTCCAGTCTAGCACCACGAGCGATCTATCTTACATTTACTGGAGAACCAGATGTGCAGCATCTTGTCTGTGTCGGACAACTGACTCCAGTAGTCAGGCAGAACATGGGCATCTTCAGGGGTCTGCAACAGTTAGGCGTAGGAGATTTGCATGTATATCAACCACAACAGATTTGACACTGATTTGATTATCTCCCAGCTGCATATTGTAGTGTAAGTAGTGCTGAGACTGAGAGATAGTCATGGGAGCACAACTCCAGACTCATAGCCCTGCATGCATCATAGCTGATTACTTCCTGCTCTTGGTATGGAAGTCGGTGGCACTTTTCGTTTTCTATCAACTTATCAAGCTGAGAATACTGAACTCTGGAGTGTCATACCTGTCAATACTGGAGAGTCAGTTTTCTGAACTTAGAGAATTTCTAGCTCAAAACCCCTACCCCCTACAGCTAGGGTTCTGTACCCCCTACCCCCTACAGCTAGGATTCTGT
>ERZ1740065.2530-NODE-2530-length-11370-cov-4.504905_pt1 | contig 11370 bp, 10 predicted proteins | sample MGYA00581738_ERZ1740065 | MGnify/ENA primary metagenome ERZ1740065 (study PRJEB43018, sample SAMN04849749) | marine metagenome | isolation source: floating plastic debris | place: Pacific Ocean | collected 2008-09-01 | study: EMG produced TPA metagenomics...
AGAAGGATGCAACCCTTCGAAAACAACAAGTGTCCTTAGATCGAATGCATTCCAAAAAACAAACAGAAATGAAAGCAACAATCGTAAACCAATGATTCATGACAACACTGTCTAAGTCCATCAACCGATGGCATATTTTATTCTTTTTTGCACTATTGGGAGTTCAACTCCTTAGCGCACAACAAAATTTCACTATAAGTGGAACGCTAACAGACCAGCAAAACGGGGAGACTCTTTTTGGTAGTACTGTTTTCTTAAAAGGAACCACCATTGGGGTGGTCACCAACGAATATGGATTTTACTCCCTTACCGCACCTGCGGGAAAGTATACTTTGGTCTTTTCCTATTTGGGATATCAAGATGTCCTTCGCGACATTGACCTTTCGCAAAACCAAAAATTGGATATTGAACTCCAGTCCACTTCCTATCAATTGACCGAAGTGGAGGTTACTGCCGAAGAACCGGAACGTGCTATCCTTCGGAAACCGGAAATGAGTGTTTCCAAACTCAACATTAGCACTGTAAAGCAGATGCCAGTGGTTCTTGGAGAAGTAGATGTGATTAAGTCCTTGCAAGTATTGCCTGGGGTGACCGCCAATGGTGAAGGTTCCGCCGGATTCCACGTCCGCGGGGGTGCAGCAGACCAAAATCTGGTGCTCTTGGACGAAGCGATTATTTATAATACTTCCCACCTACTCGGTTTTTTCTCCGTCTTTAACGCCGATGCTGTAAAAGATTTAAAACTATACAAAGGCGGAATCCCCGCAAGGTTTGGAGGTCGGGTTTCTTCCGTTCTTGATGTACGTCAAAAGGATGGTAACCGCAAAAACTTCGCGCTGACGGGCGGTATCGGGGTCATTTCGAGTCGTTTGGCTGCTGAAGGCCCTCTTTTCGGGGACAAGGGTTCCTTTTTGGTTGCCGGTAGAAGTTCCTATTTGGATGTGCTTCTGAAGCTGGCGGGAGAGAAGAACACTGCAGGTTTTTATGACCTCAACCTCAAAGCCAATTATGAACTGGGCGAAAAGAACCGGTTGTTTCTCTCAGGATACTTCGGTCGGGATAATTTCAATTTAGAAGACTCTTTTAATAGCAGCTACGGGAATGCTTCCGGAAACTTGCGTTGGAACCATATCTTCAATGACCGTTTGTTTTCTAACCTATCCCTGATTTACAGCAACTACGATTACAATCTAGATATCGATGATTTTGAACTGGATTGGGATTCCTCTATTCGAAACTTCAACCTCAAATATGATTTGAAATACTATTTAAGTGATAGGTTTAAGCTGGATTTTGGAGTGAGCACCATTTCCTATCTCTTCAACCCAGGCGAAATTAGACCCACCAGTGAAACCTCTTCGGTAAATCCGCTAAAATTGGATGAGAAAAGAGCTCTGGAAAGCGGGGTTTATGTGAATGCAGAACACAAACTAAGTGACCGACTTACGGCACAGTATGGCATTCGATTGAGTCATTTTATGCGCTTGGGCGGACAAAGTCTATCCGTTTACGAGAACAACCAACCTTTGGTGTATGACGAGACTCGCCGCATTTATCTGCGAACTGAGCCTATTGGCGAAACGGACTTTGCGAAAAGTGACCGAATTGCCACTTTTCAGAATTTTGAACCAAGAGCTGCCCTCGCCTATCAACTTAATGACAACAGTTCCATTAAACTAGGCTATTCCAGAGCGGCACAGTACATTCATTTATTGTCAAACACCGCTTCGGTAACCCCACTTGATGTTTGGGCACCTAGCGGAAAGTTCATCGAACCCCAATTGTCCAATCAATATGCTTTGGGGTACTTCAGAAACTTTAAAGACAAAATGTATTCCCTTGAAATGGAAGTCTATTATAAAGATGTGGACAATCGAATTGACTACATCGATGGCTCAGATTTAATTGGGAACAATACCATCGAAACAGAAATTTTGAATGGAGAATCCAGAGCCTATGGTCTTGAGTTCTTGTTTCGAAAGAATGAAGGCCCTTTGACCGGATGGCTGGCCTATACCCTATCAAAATCAGAACAGCGCACACCTGGCGGAATCGCTGGTGGCCCTGGCATCAATGATGGTGCGTGGTACAATACCCCGTTCGACCGTACCCATGACTTTTCGATGACCGCGGCCTATCGCCTTTCGGACAAGTGGAGTCTAGGTGCCAATGCCATTTTTCAAACCGGACGGCCCGTAACCTACCCCAATGGGCAATATGAATATGAAGGCGTCTCCATTGCAAGTTTTGGGCTCCGTAACGCAGACCGTCTTCCAGCCTATCATCGTTTGGATGTTTCGGCAACCTATCGCCCCAACAGACGCCCTGATAAAAGGTGGAAAGGCGAATGGGTTCTCAGTGTCTATAATGTATACAATCGAAAAAATGCTGCGGCCATTTCGTTCGGGCAAAATTTCGAAACAGGCGCCAATGAAGCGACTCGAACCGCCATTTTTGGTATGGTTCCATCCCTCACCTACAATTTTAAATTCTAAGTCATGAAAACAGTTCATCTATATATTGCTTTAGCTTGTATTAGCCTTCTAGGGGCTTGTACCGATGTTATCGAAGTTGATGTTCCTGAAGCACCCATACGTTTGGTGGTGGAAGCCTCATTGGATTGGGAACAGGGCACAACTGGAAACGAACAATCCATTCAACTACGCACCTCTACTCCCTATTTTCAAAATCAAGATAATCCTCCCGTGAGCGGTGCATCCGTAGAGGTTGTGAATTTGGACACAGGAGAAACCTTCATTTTTACCGAAGGAACGCCCGGGAATTATAGCATAGACACTTTTGTTCCCATTCTGGGAAATCGCTACCAGCTGGATATTTTATACAATGGCGAGCGGTATCGGGCAACGGAGACCTTGTTCCCTGTTTCACCGTTTACCGAAATCAGCCAATCCACAGAAGAAGGAGAGGATGACGTTTTGGAAGTAAATGTGAGTTTTCAAGACCCCGAAAATATAGCAAATTGGTATTATTTGCGATTTCAAGGTCGAGAAGACCGTCTTCCTGAACTGTATTATATCGAAGACGAATTTATCGATGGAAATGAATTCACCATCTTTTATGAGAAGATTGAAGATGAAGACCAAAATATCCAGGAATTCCAACCGGGTGACGTAGTCGATATTCAGTTCTACGGTATCTCTGAAGACTACTATAATTACTTGCAACTGCTCATTGACCAGTTTGATAGCGCAGGGGAACCTTTCAGTGCAACTCCCGTACCCTTAGTTGGAAATTGCATCAATTTGGACAATCCCGATAATATCGCTTATGGCTACTTCCGCGTGACGGAAAAAACCAGCGCTGCTTACACCTTTAATTAAAGGTTAGGCCAAAAAAATTGTTTTTGGTTGGATTGCTTGGAAAAGCGGACGCACTCCAAAATACCCCATTCGAAGTTCTGCTATTGCTGAGAATAGCGTAACTTCCGGTAGTATTTATAGGGTATGCTCCGCTTTTTTCGTAAAATCCGACAAAACGTATTGGCTGAAAAACAGTTTTCCAAGTATCTACTTTACGCTTTAGGTGAAATCATCTTAGTGGTCATCGGAATCTTGATTGCACTTCATATCAACACTTGGAACGAGCGAAGAGAACTTTCCGACGAGCGTGAAAAGCTTATTGGCGCGCTCCTTTCAGATGCCGAAACCACTCAAAAACGATTAGAACAAGGGCTGAGCATGGCCGACCATATCAACCGCGATTTGCTCAGTTTTATGGAGATGATACAAAAGGAGACTTTGGAGATTTCCATAGATACTTTAAAGGCCCATACCAGTGCTGTTTTTCAAGTAGCGAACTTTACGCCTGCCATGTCCGCTTATGAAACGGCTTTGTCCACCGGTGATATTGGGTTATTGAAAAATGATGAGCTGTTAGACTCCTATATCCAATTCACGGATAATTATGAATGGTTCGCTTTGCACCAAAAAATTTCTGGTGATATGGTCTATATGGGAAGTGTGTGGAAGTTTCGAGAAAAACTAGGAAGCACACGTCTATTCATGACCCAAATGGGGCAATATCCCGAACGTTTTGCCTTGTCAGATGATGCTTTTTATGCTGTATTGCGCGAAAAAGACACCTATGCCACTTTTGAAAGCATGCAATGGTTGGTGCGCAATCAATGGGAAGCTTTGAACAGGGCACATCTCGCGAATCAGACAATTATTGACCTACTACAAAACTTGCAATCGTCTTAAAAGACGTTTTTCAAAAAGAACTTTATGTACATTCCGCATCATTACGAGAATACCAATGTTGATGAAATCAAAGCTTTTGTGAAAGAGAATGGTTTTGGCATTCTTGTAAACCAAACAGACGGTAAGCCTTGGGCGACTCACATTCCGCTTGAACTAGAGCAAGGTCCAGACGGAAAAGACTATCTCGTGGGGCATTTGGCCAAATCGAATCCGCAGTCTAAGACCCTTACAGAAAATCAGGAAATCCTTTGCATTTTCAACGGTCCGCACACGTATATTTCGGCTTCATGGTATAATTCCGAAGAGGTCCCCACTTGGGACTACATTGCGGTTCACGTTTATGGCAAACCGCAACTCATGTCCGAAGCCGAAACCATGGAAAGCCTTCACCGATTGGTTGACAAGTATGAGGAACAATCGGAAAATCCGATTTCTTTACATGATATGTCTCCCAAAACCCTACGTCAGGTGAAAGGCGTGGTCGGCTTTAAAATTGCTATCTCAAAAATTCAAGCGGCGTATAAACTATCTCAAACCCGACCCGAGGACCATGAAAATATCAAAGCAGGGCTCCGGAAGCGCAAGGATGCCAATAGTCAAGACATTGCTGAACGGATTTGATTCAAAGGTTTAGTTTGCGTCAGAATACGAGGTTTCAGCCCATCCCGAATACCTTGGGTTGTCAATATGCATAATCCAAAGCTCTTCTTTGTACTTCCCTTTCATTTGGGATTCAAAAGCCGCATAAGCGTCTTCATTCTGCTGGAACTTGGCCAAATACACATAGTTTAATCCATTCTCAGGATTCGTAAAATACTCGGCATTCAAACCTTGGTCTTTCAATTTTTGCATGAATCGTTTTAAGTAGGCTTCATTTGAGAAAACATTAGCCACGATGTAATGTCCTTGCCCAATGCCTTCTAAATCCATATATTTTTCAACAGGTTTATAGGTGTTCTTTCCCTTTCTGTCTGCCTTTCTGCTCGCTTTTCTTACCGGCTTCCGTTTTGGGGCATTCGAAGCCAAATCAGTTTTGGCATAGGCTTTTTCCAAAGAATCCAAGTCGATGGTTTGCGCAAGATAGAGTTCTTGGGCCGCGTGCTCCACTCCCGGAAGTTTGTTACCCGTTTGACGCTTCACCATCCGCATTACCAACTCAAAACGACGTTCGAAATCACGCTCACGATGTTCTTCAATGGAATCCATGCGATAAATCAATTCATTGATAACAGCATAGTTATCTGCCTGTTGCTCTTGAAGTTTTTGCATCTGCTCTTCCCAGAAATACAAATCTTCTTTATTGGTGGGACGCAGTCTCGTTTTAGCCTTCAATTTGCTGGAGGATTTGTTCTCCGACTCACTATTATCAGCCAATAAGGTTTGTCCAACACCACCGTCTTCGTCTTGCTCTTCATCATCGGAAGCAATGGCATTTTTGGTCAAGTTTGGCACAAAGGAGAACGCAATCGAAACTTCATGGGTTACCCCAAGGTTATTGAGGTTGCTACCGGTATTTTTCTCAAAATTATATCCAAACGAAAGTCTACGATTCAGGTTGAAACCTGTTCCGGCAGAAAGACCATAGAATTGGTCATACCCGCCTTGCAACCATCCGAGTTTAGGCAAATCCAGAATAAGGCCACCACCAAAAATTGCGTTTTGTCCACCTTCTACCCTTGCTCTAGCCAAAGGCATCAAACGGCCGTCTTCAAAAATTCCAGCACCATGTTCAAAGCTGTGGGAGTACTGTAAGTGACCCGAAAAGATTTTGTCATTTGTTTCAGACAACGATTCGCCAGATTTTAAGTCGTAATCGAACAAGTTCTGAGCAAATACACCAACATCAAATTTTCCAAGAGAAAGATTCATACCCGGCTGTATCGAAATAACCGATGTCTGTGCGGCATCGTTCAAAACAGGGTCATCCTCAAGGGCAATTGCTCTGTCGGCATCCACATTGCTCACATAATAGGGTATGTTTACCCCGAAACTTAAGTTGGTGTTTTGACCCAACTTCACGCCATGAGCGTAGTTGGCCATAACCCCAAGATTGGTGATAATACCTTCTTGCTGGTTGTACAAACTTAGTCCCATACCAATGCGGTCATTGATTCGGCCACTATAACTCAGAAAGTAATTCTGATTATTGTCGGCAAAATCAGCACCTTGGCTCCGGTGAAAAAGATTGACATACGATTTGTTTTCGCGCACCGCAGAAAACGTAGGGTTAATCAAAAACCTATTGAATTTCAACAAGTTTTGAAAAGGAACATCGTAGCTCACATAAGGATTACTTTCTTGGGCTTGGGTATGTTGAACCAAACCAAAAGTCATAAAACTTAATACAATACTACATTTGAAGATTTGCGCAATGCGCCTTGTTAGGGGGAATAGAATTGAGTCCATAGCCTTTCATTTTAAGTAGGGTTTAGGGACCTGCAGGGGAACAGGTAATGTTAAATTACTTAGTGCAAGATTTGGGGGCCTACAATAAGAGTTGTACTATTATTTCACAATCAATATTAGATATTATGTCGTTAAAGTCCCAATTTAATCGATGAAATGCATTCCTTTTAACGAAAGTATACTTCCATTCAACTAAGCATTCAAACGATTTAACGACAGTTCAAACCCGGCACAAACCCTTACAGGTTGTCCAATTGGTTGCTTTTGCCATCGGTACTAATCGTCCAGAAAAAGCCTACAAAGAAAAAACTGTCCGCAGCAGGGGTTAAAGCCCTTCTATCGAAAATTCCATCTACGTTTGGGGTATTCGCATATTGGTAGTCATTGATGTTTTTGAAGCCCAAAATGTTACTTACAGAGAAGTACAGAATCTTCTGTTGGTCCAAAAGATAAGACCAGTTAAAGCTTAGATTGTTCATGGAACGGGTCTTTTCGTTCAAGAATCCGTCGATGTTAGGGTTGGTATACGGACGGCCCGAACCATACATATAGGAAAGTCCAATTTGTGACTTTAAACTGTCCACCCAATATTTGGTAACTACGGAGAAATTGTGATTTGGAGCAAAATTAGGGGTAGCGGATACGGGAAAATTGCGATAATCCCGCTCAGTATCGAGATAAGAATAAGATATCCAATAATCCAAATATTCAATGGACTTGTTATCGCGCCAGAAGATATCTAAGCCAGCAGCATATCCTTTTCCCAAGTTGTCGAAAGTTGAAGTAAAAAGCGGTAGCTCTGTATCAAATTTGATTAAACCATCGTAATCCTTGTAATAGGCTTCGGCCCGAAAGGTTTTGCCATTGTTTAAATATTGATAGTTAAGAATGTAATGCGAAGTCTTTTCGCTCGCTACACCGGGGTTGAAGCGTAAAACCTCATTCAATGGGTTTTGGTAAAAATCCCCGTAGGCCAGACTGAATTGTCCGTTTTCACTGGATTTGTAGGCTAGCGAGACCCTCGGCATAAAGTTGAAATCTTCCAATACGCTACTATATTCGCCCCGTAATCCTAGTTTCAGTGCGAAATCATTACTAAAAAAGATATCACTTTCCGCAAATGCACCGTAAAGGTCATCTTTAAAGCCATTGATACTTTCAAAACCATCTGCATCCCTAAAATCCTCATCATAATTGATGCGGAACCATTCCGTACCCACGCTCATGTTGAAGCGGTTGCTAAACGTCTTTTTCACTTTGAGTTTCGTATGTGAAGCCGTTTCCCGAGCATCGATAGCATTGTTTTCCAAGCCGATATCATTATTGTCCCACGAAATGGAGGCACCACTATATAGGGTCCAATCGTTTTCAAAAAAGTGTTTGTATGAAGTATTGAAATACAGGTTGTTGTTGGTTAGGCGAAACTGCACAAAGTCTTCAAAATTGATATCTTCTTGCTCGATATCTAGGTTGGCTTGATTAAAGCCTGTGTAGAATTTGAACATATTGTTTTCTCCTTTGCTTCGAAACACGGCTTCTACAGAAATAGATTCATAAGGGCTGTTCCAACGAATGCCTTGGATGGAAGGTATCAAAGCTTCATAAGGTGATAAATTGATATAACTAGTGTTGACACTTAAAGACTGGTCACCCCAAATTTTAGTGTGTCCCACACCTCCCCCCACGGACATGATGGAAATATCCGTCTTCTCCTGGTCGGGAAGGTCAGTAGTATTGAGCAACAAAACTCCTGAAAGGGCTTGGCCATATTCTGCAGAGTATCCTCCAGTACTAAAAGTAATTCCTTTAAATAGGAAAGGTGAAAACCGACCTCGGGTTGGAATGTTATTCGCCGTAGCGTTAAAGGGTTGAAACACGCGAAGTCCATCAATAAACACTTGGGTTTCGGTTGCATCGCCACCTCGGACAAAGAGTCGTCCATCTTCATTTACTGTAGTAGTCCCGGGAAGCGTTTGTAGCGCTGCCACGAAATCTCCTGCTGCCCCTGCTGTGGTAACAATATCCAAAGGTTTCAAAACGGATACCTTAGAGTTGTCTCCCGCCTCGAAAGTTCCTGCTGTAAGGGTTACTCCGGTTAAAGCGTTGACCGATTCACGTAGTACGAGAGTGACATCCTTAAAATAAGTTACATCCCCGACCTCATAATGGGGTTCAAAAGATAGCATGGAAACCACCAAGGTTTGTGTTCCTTCCTCGGTGGTCTCGAAACTAAAGGTCCCTGATTCGCTGGTTGATGCGCCATCATAGGTGCCTTCCAAGTAAACATTGGCGCCAATAACAGGGTTATCCTTGCTATCTATCACTTTTCCGGAGATAAGCGTTTGGCCCTTAATGGTTGATAAAGTCAGTAAGAAGACCAAAAGAATTGTACTACAGTTTTTCATGACGGTTCGTTATTTGATGGCTCAAAAGTCATGATTGGGTTTCTTGCAATCCATTTTTAAATACCCAATTGCAGAAAACAAAGGATGAATTGAAAACCCAAAATCCAGATTACAGTTCGGATCAAAAAATCAACATTTCGGTCGGTTCAAATTGAAACATAATACGCTTTACCGGAATTTTGGGGCATAGAAATCAAAAAAATAAAACATGAAAACACTAGCATTGACCCTTAGCCTATTCGTAATTAGTTTTATCTCTTTTGGGCAAGATTCAGAAGGTATTGCCATCACTGTTACCATTGACAACGTATTAAACGATAATGGTAAGGTAATGGCCAGTTTGCATACTGCGGATACTTTTATGAAAGCTGAAGGGGTTAAGGTAGCCGAAAGTAAAATTAGTGAAGGAAAGGTAACATTGACTTTTGAAAATGTACTTCCAGGAAGCTATGCCATTATGGCCATGCATGATGAAAATGAAAACAGTCAAATGGACTATCAAAGCAATGGAATGCCTAAAGAAAGCTATGGTATGTCAGGAAATGATATGAGTTTTGGCCCGCCTACCTTTACCGATGCACAATTTGAAGTTGCAGACAAAGACTTGGAATTCAATATTCGTTTTTAACAACCCAACCAATATTTATAAAACCATCATTCGGCTTGCTGAGTGGTGGTTTTTATAATTTATATTGATTTTAAAACATTTTTTAATAGATTTTGACTATTATTGTGATGGCAAAAAAATACTATGACCATCACACAATTACAGTATGTTTTAGCGGTTGCCGAACACAGAAATTTCACCTTGGCAGCCGAAAAGAGTTTCGTTACCCAACCTACATTGAGTATGCAAGTGCAAAAGCTGGAAGATGAACTTGATATCTTGATATTCGACCGAAGCAAAAAGCCGATTTCCATTACAGATGTAGGACAAAAAATAGTAGCCCAGGCTAAGAATATTGTCGCTGAGGCCGAACGCATTAAAGATATCGTCGACCAAGACAAAGGTTTTATTGGTGGTGATTATGTGTTGGGTATTATTCCCACCGTCATGCCCACCTTGCTTCCTATGTTTTTGAATACTTTTATTAAAAAGTATCCCAAAGTTAATCTGATTATCAAGGAGCAATCCACACAATCCCTTATCAAAAATATTTTGGATGGACATTTGGATGCGGGTATTGCTGCTACTCCTTTGGAAATCGAATTCATCAAAGAACGTCCTTTGTATTACGAACCCTTTATGGGTTATGTTCCAAACAACCACCGTTTGGCACCCAAAGAAGAATTGGATACTGAGGATTTGGATGTAAGCGACATTTTGCTTTTACAAGATGGACATTGTTTTCGTGATGGCGTTATCAATTTGTGCCAAGCTCCTGCGAACTTAAGGGATGAAAAGTTTCAGATAGAAAGTGGAAGCTTTGAAACCTTAGTGAGTTTGGCCGACGAAGGAATGGGCATGACCCTGTTACCCTATTTGAATACATTAGAGATTGATACCCACAAAAGAGAGTTACTCAAGCCTTTTGTAAAACCCACACCTGCAAGGGAAATCAGTTTAATTTACCACAAAAGCGAGCTAAAAATTCAGATTACAGAAGCTTTAAAGGAAGTTATTTCGGGAATTGTTCGTGGTGCCATTGCTTTTCAGGATGTCAAAATCATTAGTCCAATTAGCAAAAACTAATGGGCCCAAAAAAGGCAAAAGAAAAGGCCGCAGTAGCGGCCTTTATTTTTTTAGTTATTCTGTTTGATAAGCAATAAGCTGGGTTGTAACTCTGGTTTATCAACAATAAATTGCTGTAACCAGATTTTGAGTTCTTCAATTTCGTTGGGCAGTAGCCGCGAAACTGCTTTTTTTAATTCTTTAGCAAAGAGTCGCGCATCAAAACTCACCTTTTGCAGGACCGTTTTGCTGTAATCTAACATAGCTCTGGGCATAAAAATTTGCTTATTAAGTTAAAGGTGCTGTTATAAAGTTAGGGAAAAACCCACTTTTGTTTAGCTTTCTTTCGTTAAAAATTAAATAATTTGCTGTTAAACCAACAGATTTTGAAAATCAGGAAAGACAAATCATTTTCATTTAATATTCTCAAAATCAGTGTTTTAAGTTCAATTCTAGTACTTACCAGTTGTGCAGGACCACGTTTAAGCATAGTGAGCACTACTTTGGACAACGACAATTTTGTTAAATCATTGCACGGCTGGGTGGTTTTTGACCCTGTAAAAGAAAAAGTTATACACAATGCTTCGGGACACCGGTACTTTATTCCCGCAAGCAACACCAAAATTGCGACGCTTTAATAAAGCCAAATACTCCTTGCACCAAACAG
>ERZ1740065.2531-NODE-2531-length-11368-cov-11.977106_pt1 | contig 11368 bp, 6 predicted proteins | sample MGYA00581738_ERZ1740065 | MGnify/ENA primary metagenome ERZ1740065 (study PRJEB43018, sample SAMN04849749) | marine metagenome | isolation source: floating plastic debris | place: Pacific Ocean | collected 2008-09-01 | study: EMG produced TPA metagenomics...
CCCCCTCCCCCCCCTCTCGCCCCCCCTCCCTCCCCCCCTCACTCTCTCTCTCTCTCACTCTCTCTCTCTCTCTCTCTCCCCTTGTTGTCCAACCATGTTCTCTATTACTACTGTGCAAGTACAGAAGAGGCGTATGTCCTCTTCTTCCCCATGCAATTTTCTAGCTATGAGATGTGTATATTTTTGCTAATGATAAGAAGATTGATTTTACGTGTAAAAAATGATACTTTATCAGCTCCATCTGAGAAACTCTAGCCATTTAGATCTCTGCAGCACACAGTATGACCTTTATGAGCAGTATAGAGAATGCATGAGCGGTAGAAATACTAGTAGTCTGGTATATGGTATATAGCATAGCATAGCCAACTCTGTTTCATACTGGTGCAGGTCATGGGATATTCTGGTGAGATGCACATCTGAAATGCAAAACTTTTTGTGAGACCTCTCCACTCCCCAGATCCTCCTGTTGCTTCACAGTAGTAGTGATGAAATTGAGATGGCAATACTATCATCATGTAATGTCAACCTCTCCATCAAACCTAGGTCAGACATAGATGCAAACAGTGTTACATCTGTTTTGCTCGCTCACCTTTTATGTGTTGTACAAAGCCAAGCCAAGCTAACCACTGTTGGCTCGACACGCCGCTCTACGCTACCACTGCCACAGCGCAGCATACTCATCCTCAGGGTCAAAGGTCTCAAGCTACCGCTATCGCAACACTGGCTCGTCTCGATCGTTCTGCATTGGTACGCCTAGGCCGGGTGACTTAAGTGTTTTCGCATCGGAGACACGAGCATATCCTATTGGATGATTGAAACTTGTTTCTCGAATCAGCGAGGTGCTTTACAGATACTCTCCGTGTAGTACTAGTAGTTATTCGTCGGAAACCATCACATGCTAAATGTAGTTCACAACTGGGATCACCTGCTCAGCTCTATCGAAAACTACAGGTGTGGGCACTATTTCAGACTCGACCCTATGGTGAGTAAGCAGTGATAGTGATAGTTGTACATAAGTTCGATTCCATCAATCCACATACTTAGCATACTTAGCGCTCCATACGAGCAAGGAACGAAAATCATCGTAGGTCTTCTGTTTATTCTAGTTCGATGCATCGCTAGTTTTAGCTATACAGAGAAGATTGTTGTGTGACGAGATATCTTACGTTAAGATAACGGGCATCTAATTTCCTGATAGAGATCGCGGTGTGCTGCCTACCGATCGATGACAGTCGTTATCGTTAGATTGTATCTTTCTCATGATATATAGCCAGAGAAAATATCAAAGTCCATCAATTATTAACGACTCATATTAAGCAGCTGCCGGACGCTGTGCAGTGATTGGATGCCGAGTATTGAGGGCTAGTACGCTCAGATTACTACTAAGATTAGATTAGCCTTGCTAGTGTAAAGTAGGCCTTGCACTTCGAATCACAAATGTGCGAGAGCTACAACTCAGCGTGACAAAGAGGTGTGCGTCTTTTGTGTGTTGTTCTAGGTATGCTATTAGCTGTACTTCCTATTCTTACTAGCTGTATAATTACATGTGTTTTGTTGACAGATATGCTGGCGGCGGCCTAAGGTACCCATGACCTATATATGATGGTACTCCAGCCTGTAAATGGAGACAGGCCGAGAATGGTGGTCGATAAGAAGCTCTGTCTGACTCACAAGATCAGAGCCAGCGCTCAGACAACAGCTCCCAATTCTGACTGTAAGAATAAAAAAGACGCTGTCGTACAGGTGGACCTGCTGCCAGTAGGTCACCAGGTATCACTGACTGGCAGCCATGGTGGTCTCCTAGCTGACCTCACAGGCACTCAACAGCACAAACAGACTGTCATGCTGGACTTGTCAAAGAGAAGAGGCGCTCAGCCTGTCTACTGCTCTCTCTCAGAAAGATTCAAGCTGACCACCAACGAAGGTGATTTTGTCTTCACTATGTGTTCACCAGTAGTTGTTTTTCTGGCTGGAGATCTGGGGAGCTGATAGCCTCATATATTACGGAGTGAGATACCATAAATTGAGATTAACTTCTTTAACTTCTTTTTCTGGCACTGAAAATGCTTAGATTCTCTATAGCCTTTGATGGATTATTACCAACTTTGACTAGGCTTGTAGTGAAATCCTCAAACGTTGGAGTCTTATAATATGAAGATAGGTTTTGATAGATGTTTTGATAATCTTTAGCCGGCAATCAGATAAAGCTAAAGCTCTCTGTAATGTCACAGTCTAGCCTAATTGTCTACATAACCTTCACTGGCCAAGAGTTCAGGGCCCGGGCTTGCTCCGGGTAGATTGTGACCACAAGCACTAGGTACAAGGAATTCTACAGAGAACGGAGATGCATGGAAGGGCAGAGATACAGTGCTGTGCAAAAGTACGAAATGATTTTAACTAGTGCTGCATTTCTTAAAAATATTTAATCTCGATTAATATTTTTAATCTTGAATTAGTCTTATTTTCATCTGGCCACTACAAACTAGTTGCTGAGCCATAGAATTCACAGCAGTAGCATTGCTACCAGCTGCAGCAGCTGACATTGACATCACTGTAACGTTTTTGGTGGGCTATTACTGTTATTAAACTGCACTGGTGTTGAGTTTGGTTAGATAAATATGCAATCATACTTGTTCACAGATCTTTGTAGCATGTTACTCTTGGTTTATCATTGATGTTTACCCTCCAATAGCCACAAGATTAATCTCATGGCATGGAATTAATCTTCTGAGCAATTAGTCTTAGTTAATCTTAGAAAAACTTGATTAAAATGCAGCACTAATTTTAACTTTGTGAAGCAAGTTTCTTTATTCCTCCTTAGCTTTTTACAGTAACGCCCACAAACTGAGATAGAGGGAGGGAGTTGGAGAGAGAGAGGGAGAGAGAGGGAGGGAGAGGAAGGGAGAGGCAGGGGAAGGGAGAGAGTGATGAATATGTGAAGATTATTTTCTAATCTTGCAGATCCCCATCATACCTGTCTGTGGGTATAATGATGATTAATTACTGTACAGCAGTGATTATACCTGGTTAGGACATGAGGGGTTGGCAGTGCTATGGTGTGTTACTACTCTCTATTTATTGGAGAGTTGCTGAGAGAAATTACATGCCTTAACGGCGAGGTTGCCATATGCGGCGCCATGTTGCTCTCGGTTTCTAGGCAGGTCGGAGCACACCTGTGGCATGAGGGCCCAGCAGGAGCAGGGTATTTTTATTATTGTTATTATTGTTATTATTGTTATTATTGCTATTTCTAATCAGGTAAAATTTTAAATTTTGCAGAATTATTCCTCACCAGTGCTTTGGCATTGCGTGAGATGGACATGGCACCTAAAACTGCCAGTGGGCAAACGACCGACACTCTCACCAAATCCGATCAGGGAACGGAGAGGCAACTGAACAATCTTCCAACTCCCGCAAAGGAACCCAGTGAATTACTGAGAACTCTCTCTCAGCCATTATCCAGTGTGAGTAGCACAGACAACTCTGAAACCGAGATACTGAACGCTGAGGTACTGAACACTGAGGTACTGAACACTGAGGCACTTAACACTGAGGTACTGAACACTGAGGTACTGCACACTGGGGTATCGAACACTGAGGTGCTGAAGACAGAAGTACCAAAGACTGAGGTACTGCGAATGGAGACTGATAGACCACAAACGGATGCTATGCAATTCAAGCCTAGCTCGCATTCCATTGACACTGAACCACCTAGAGATTCAAATGGGAATCAGGATGACATTATGGATGCCTGCAATAAACTCCAATCTGAACGGCAGAAAGAAGTAGAAGGAAGCACGAGTTCCTTGAGTGAGGGAAACGTTGGCACGTCAGATGGTGAAGAGATGACCCTACAGGCAGTGCTGGAGTGTCGAACATCATTCCAAGAGGCAATACCAGTTGATGAAGACAAAGATGGCTCCCCCATGGAGGAAGATGAGAAGCTTTCAGATCCAGAAAATGAGGAAACTGGCGATAAGATGTCGGGAGGAACAGGTAAAATCTCTCATAGCAGGATGGCGTTCTTGACATGAACACCGGTCTCTCACTGCACAAACTGACCAAACCTTGCTGATATGGCTTCCGCTGCACCTGATAGCAGGAGCTAGGATGTTGCGGTTGAACCTTTCCATCAGCTTTTGTGAGTGGAACACCCCAAATTTTGATAATGAAATTGATGGATCTTGGTCTATCAAAATTGGAGTTAAGAGGAGACAACTCTCTACTAGTAAAACTAGATAGAAAGCTTCCTGTCTGATGGGTATTTGTTTGGCTGGGCCCAATGTGCTGTAGGTAAAGCTTGGACCGAATGTGTGCAAAGCATGAGCCGTGGGAGAACATTATGGAACCAATAATAGCAATTTTGACCCTAAATTTCTGTACCTAAAATACTGCAGGATATGAAATACGTGCGAGTTTACTGGTATGGCATAGATAGGGGTACGAATTTGTTGCTGTTCATTTGAGCTGCATAATCAGTGTTGCCAACCCTACAATTCTACTCGTAGATCTATGACTTTTTCAGCTTTTGAGACAGCTAATTTACCACATTAGGTCATGTAATTGCTTTCTTTGTCAACCACAGGCCCACAGAAACTGACTAATGGTATTTGGTGAGCAGTAATGTACTACAATAAAGGCCATGAAGTGGATTTCAAGGCAGCATACAGGTTTCTATTTTCAAATTACTGAAATCTATGATATTTTTCCATTTGGGTTGGCAACACTGTGCATAATTAGCACTTAGTTATGATTTGCACCACTCTGTGTATGTGTGGTCGCGGGACACTTTGTCAGCCTCTTATATTGGTGTAAGTTTTGCTACGAGGCTCTGGCTGCCCCCTACCTGCATGAAGGAATCACCACAATCATTTCTTCATACTTTGTCGTGTCTGATCGACGTAATGTTCAACCTGCAAATTCACAATAGCAGTGAGGTCACCTGTACTATCAGCCAGATCGAGTGGTAAGACACTACAAACACAAATACCAGCGGTGTTGTTGTTTTTTATCTGCTTAGCCTAGAGTCTAGGGTGAGACGACTCAGCATTCTGAGTTTTGATTCGATTATCCATTCTAGATAATCGAGGATTTAATTATTCAATTCTTCAATGGCCAAATTCATAAGATGAATAACGATGCTCATGCATTCTGGCAACAAGAAGATCACAAGCAAGTTATAGCTACACCATTCTGGATGTAGCAACCAAAAATGTAAAAAAATCAGATGTATAATGAGCTGTGGCAACATAGATAAACACTGGTTACATTTCTCTAGTGAAACAAACGCACACATTCTGAGCCCAGAGATAATCAACTTCTCAGACAGTCACTAATCGACGATGCAGCCTACAGTAAATGTCACCCCTATTAGAGCCCTTGCCTCCTAAATCAAAGATATAGCTAAGAAACCACAAGCAGGGAACCAATGATAATAATGTTAGCCTGAGTTCCAACAGCTATAATACTAAAGTCCGACGGAAGTGGAGACAAAATCCTCTAGTGGCAGTTCAGTTTCTTTTCTTTTAGTTTCATTTCATTTTCTATCAAAAAGGTTGATCAAAATCATACTACATGAAAAGGTGCTTCTACTCTGTAAACATTTAGAAATTGCATAAAAAAACTGATAAAAGCTCTTTGCCTTGTTCTGGGTGCGGGCAATACTAGGACAGAATATTGTTGTTCTCTCTGGAAGATATTTTGAGATTGTACTATTTAGGTCCAGATGAAGCTATGGATACAGACGCGAGCGACAGAGACTCGATGAACGTTGTAGATAGACCCCAGGTTAGTAGCGTTACTGACAACAAGAAGGAAGGCAACAGAATTCCGGAGACAAGTGTCAGACGAGTTAAAAACACGGTAAGATCATGTGACTGGATTGCATACTGTAAAACAAAATCATTTCGTATGGAAATTTTTTGTGATCAAGCATGTAGTAAAATATTAGTGATTATATGTTTTTGCAATCGTACTTTGACCTTCATTCATATAATAATAATAATAACATAGAAAATCAATGCGCTTTATATTATTTGCTAAGTAGTGACTGACAGCTTGATCTACAAAAAATCTCAACTCGCATAATAATTTCGTTTTACAGTATGCTTATCGTGAATATGTCATCATACAACCAAGAGCTTTTTGCACAGGTAACGACTGGTGCATATAAAAAGCATGAAAGAGATAAGGAATGGAGAATTAACCGTCAAGGGTTTCTTCATGACCAACGCCGGCAGGATCGCTTTTCTACTTATAACCACAACCCAGATAGTAACAAGCCCAGGCCTTGGGAGGACAGGTGTTTTCACACTCGGCATTTCATCAGGGTGCTGCAAGCCCGAAACATTGGGCTCGGCGACCGAGTCAGACGTCGGTGGTTTTCTCAGCTCGAGACGGAAGAGTTTATGATGTCTAATGTCAGCTACCCAGTCGCATTGATGGAGACTAATGGCCACTGCCTAAGCCTCGAGGAAGTCGTGCGTGTGTTCACTACATGTTCCATCCTACTGCAGCCCTCTACCATAGCCTACATACAGCTGAGACTCGGCATCATGCCCAAACTGTGGGACGCAGTTCGATACAGCGTGCTCTCAGTCTAGAACATTTATTTTTCATGATTGTTATTTGTTACACCCGATTTCGACTAGTCAGTAAAGGAGTGAACCCGTATTTTTTGATGTTGGCGAAGCTGCCGCCTCTAATTTAGGACCGATGGAGCCTTTTTTACAAACGACTTCGATCTCCTGAAAGTCCACAAGCCGCGTAACGTCTTTGTCTTTTCTCAGGATAGTGTTGGGTAGCTTGCGTACTTTTACTACGTCTGCCTTGTCAATATCCAGCTCATCACTTAATAATTGGATCAGATTCTCCATTCTCCTCGCACTCTTCTCTAGCTCAATTTCTATGAAGTCTTTATCCTCGCGATCGGCCAGTCTCGCTTTCAGCACCACCTCATCCCCAGTCACTCCTATCGATTGTAGAACTGAAATGAATTGTAGCTGTGAATGTTTATACAATAATAAAAATAAATAGAATATAAAATATGGAAAACGAGCGATTTATCTGTACTCGCCTGTAGAGGCGGGAGGTTGTACGCTTGCCAATGACCTCTCTCTATCAGCAGCAGTTGATGCCTTGTTGATGGACTTGTGGTAGGATGGGTACTGAGGATACTTCATGTAAGAAGGTACAAACTGATCGTCGGCTGGCGTGTCGGACATTGGAGCTGAGGTATCTGGTAGGAGGCAATGACATGAGGAAACGCAAAACAAGCCGACAAAGACGCAACGTCACATTAGTTCCTGTGTGTTGCATGAAGTTGAAACGAATAATACTGATGGAAATGATGAAAATAGGAACAATAACACCAAAAAAATAATATTAATAAAAATGAGTGCTAATTAATATTATATAATTAATATAGTGGTAACAATACAACGCCAATATCTACATGTACCAGCATACAAGTGATGGGGTTATAGAGGAGATACGATCACCACAGCAATGGAGACGTATAGCCAACGGGTAAAAGGTGCTATTACTATTATTATCACTATTACTATTACTATTACTTATGATACAAAAACTGATGCTATTTAGTAACTAATAATAAATAAGAGATAATAATAGTTTGAATTTTTCCAGACTGGTGTGCCTAGACCACAGACTGAGACGCCCCAAGTTCTTTCCGCTACAGCTGTCTGGGAAATACGACAACAATAATATTAAATGTAGTAATCGTAATCTTGTAGCTATTCAGTATTATTGTGAGGCTCTTATAATTAACTTGGACAAAAATACGTATCTGAATTTAGAAGCTCACCATCACCTCCATCCAGGAGTTGTCTCACCGTTGTATCCGTAGCTAGATCTAGGGCAGCTCTTCCATCGCTAGTTTTAGCACACTTGTCGGCTCCCAGGTTGACCAGTAACTGTACCACAGGCGTTTGGTTACGTTTGGCTGCCCAGTGTAGGGCCGTCCTAGAATAATGCACCATATGAGAGTAAGGGATATTCTTAAAGTAAGTCATATTCTATAGGTGCAATTTAGAGATGGCAATCAACCCTTCCCCTAAAAATTAAGATGCACGAGCACAGCTAAATGCCAGATGTGGATTTTTGTAAGTACATTAACACTATATTAGACACTGAACTAGGAGCAAAAAATTCCGAGGGGAAAAATGAAAATAAGCGAACGGTATGTACCAGCCGTTGACACTATGCGGATGATTCATCAGCGACACATCCCTCTCCAGAATCTCTGACACCTTTTTGTGATCACCACAAGCTGCTGCTTCTCTCAAATCATTATCCATCTCAGTTAGCACCGTAATTGACTAGATTGTCTTCCTTTTTCTATATGGTTGTCCCGTGATGGAAAGATCAGCACACTATTCTAGCTGATGGTAAACTTACATACCCACGTGACAATAACGTGACACAATAGCGTAGATTCATACACCTGCTTGACTGAATGTCATTGACCTCTCACAGCTCAGAGCAATATCCTAATATATCACCAATATATAAAATAGCATATACAGGGGAGGGAGGGGGCTTTTTAGTGTGAAGGTCATATTTGAATTTCTTCGCGACAAACAACATCTAGCAGTGGTACACATATCGCTCCCCTCAAGTACTGCTTGGAAGTTACTTTATGTGCTATACAATAGTCCACAACGATATATCAATAAATATTTATATATTTAATTTGTAATAGTCGCAATCTAGATATGTATGACACAGTACAATCGTTTCAAAGATCTAAAGCTAAAATGAAAAAGAATGCCACAGCTTCAACTGATACCTTGCCTGAATTGAGAGCCTCGAGGTAAGAGTCATATGGACGGACTTATGCACTTTTCTTGCTGATCCATCCCGCCAGTTATACTAAGCTTGATCTTTTCAGTTGTTGTTCTTCATGTGAGGCTCATCCCCAAGCGACTGTAAGGCCTGTTCTTTGCTCTAAAGAACTGACCAGCAACTACTGTCCTAGGGATGTATCATCTTATAAACGAGATTCAAAGATTGGCAACGCTTGGATTGAGCACGCTTCCCAATATTCTAATGGCAACAACAGCAATGATGTCAAGGTAGGCCAAAAGATTTAATGTTCTCATATCATGATTCTTGTTTGAGTTTATTTGACAGTAGTCTGATAGTCATGTACAGCATCAGTATCTCGCTGCCAGTCTACAATTGCAAGGGAAAGTTATGAAATGTAAACAAAGATTTCTCTACTAGGACCATTTGCCAGTTGCTAGGCGACGCCAAACTGGTCTGCAGCAATATTCTACATTATTTCATTCAGAGGCAACCAGTTTCAAGCCAAACAACTTCGGTTTCGCTTTATTAGCCAATCAGAATATTGTTTAGCTGGTTGCTTTCTCCAGGTGATCATTTTTTAGTGCATTGTTCATTACATCTAAACCATTTAACGAACTGCGTTATTTGATTTGTTATTTAATTTTGATTTTAATTTTAATTTTAACTGGTAATATGTAAGATTTGGAAATATTTTCTCTAATGAGATCCATCAACCACCATTTATCATTTATCGATACTAATATTGTAGCCTGTAGCTTGGCAGCGAGCGAGGCAGTATGACGAGGTTATCCAGTGTGAGAGACAGAACAAAGCCGCCAAACTCCTGGACTTCCAGAAAGATGTGAAACTGAGAGTGAAGAAGATAGAGGATCAAAAGCAGCAGGCTTTGGTTAGGAAGACCAAACAGGATGTGTGTAAACCTATTTGATTCCCTAAATACTAGCATTCTCATGATTTTTGTGGTAAAGTGTAAGCTGCCGTGGTTTAGTGGTTAGCATGCCTGTCTTGCAAGCGGAGACCTGATGTTTGAATCCAGGTGGCAACAGACTTTTACAACTTTCATTTCTTTCTATCACATTCTTTCAGAATTAGGATGCGTGTGCTAATGCTGAGGAAGCATGCGTCCATTTTTCACGAGGTTTCAAGGTCGTCTCTATCTTATTATGCATTTTATGTGTAACCGGTGACGGTACGCTTCCTCTCTCATATTAATTAACGTGTATTAACATGTGTATATGTATGAACCATCAGTTAACATGTTGTAATATGTACTAATGTTAATACAAGTATTAATACGTTAACTAATATGTATTAACATTAGCATGAGAGAGGAGCTGTACCGTTACTGCATACTGCATACTGTAGAATAGAGTTATTTTGCGAATTGGTGATTTTTGCAATCAAGCCGTTTGCAAATATTATTATTATTTACTATTATTATTATTATTTATTATATATTATCAATGTGGATTTATTTTCTATGTAATTATTATATAACTAAGCCTAAACGAAAAACGGAAAAATTTTAAGATCGCAAATATCTCACTACGTGCTAAAACGCAAATATTGTCCACGCATAAAAATTTTGTTCTACAGTAACCTGATGCATGTCGAAGATTGGTGAGGAATATTTTTGGGCCTTTTTGCACCTCACCCACATAGACGCACCAAGGGAATACTAAGGGAATACCTTTGTCGTAGTAGTAATGGATTCGTCCTCTCCTGGTTCTTGTAATTGGACTTTGGATTGGTAGGTTGAGTTGGAGAGAATTGTGGCGAGAAGGACTGCGTTCCTCGCGCAGGCCTCCCTGCCTAACGCCAGTGATGTCATGCTGTCCGGGCGACAGGATGTGTTTACGAAGAGTTGCCACCTCCCGCCAGCAGGTCAGTCGGTCCTGCTTGAATTTAGCTGATGTAACATTTGTGACAGACGTATAAAATTCCCTAAAGAATATGAGTCTGGGTGAGAAACAAAAAACCGCTTCTGTTGGATGACATGCAATAGTTTTTTACATATACATGAGTTTGAAGACATGACAGGTTTCCGTGTTCTCACGGGATGTATTGGATCTGGTTCGGTTTTAATTGTCAGTGTAAAAAATAAACGTATGCTATACACGTGATATTGATTGCGACCTAAAGTGTAACGGTTTTAAGTGAGGGCAATGATACCGGTTTTAACAATAACGGATTGGGATGAGTGACACACAGGCTGACTAAGCTCCATATAACTAAAACTAATGGTTTGATAACGTTGCTGAGCAACTCTTTATAAACGCTATAAATAGAACCTATAATTACCATCTTTACAGTATTTACTGAATATGTCATTTAGCAAAGAGAGTGCCAAGAACATGTCGTGAAAATGTTGGAGCAAAGTAGTATAGTGGAATATTTCATTTCTCGATTTTTTTAATGTACCTCAACAGTCTCATTTGTGAAGAAAGCCCTCACTATAAGACTGCCCCCTTTCTACTCTGGCCCTCACTATAAGACTGCCCCCTTTCTACTCTGGCCTTCACTATAAGACTGCTGCCTT
>ERZ1740065.2532-NODE-2532-length-11368-cov-10.806241_pt1 | contig 11368 bp, 4 predicted proteins | sample MGYA00581738_ERZ1740065 | MGnify/ENA primary metagenome ERZ1740065 (study PRJEB43018, sample SAMN04849749) | marine metagenome | isolation source: floating plastic debris | place: Pacific Ocean | collected 2008-09-01 | study: EMG produced TPA metagenomics...
TCTCTCTCTCTCTCTCTCTCTCTCTCTCTCTCTCTCTCTCTCTCTCTCTCTCATATAGGGTGCTTGTTGCCAATAGATTATCAATTGTCATGCCACTCTTGCCCTGAGGTGCAAACCCTCATTGCACAAGTTGTATTGGTGTCACAAGTGGGATAAATTAGACAGAGTGGGTATATCTTTCCAACACCACAGTATAGCAATGGTTTAACCTTCATTATGATTGGATGATGCCCATGAAACATAGCATGGTATCCAGATATATTATTGATTTCAGTCCCGCACAAGTGGATGTGTTGCGTGGATCTTGTAACTGTGATTGCATTTACCAGGCAGTGGGATGTGTGCTGAGAGTGCTAGTATTGACAACTGAATTTTCTTCAACAACCACACCTCCAGCAACCAAGAACTAGTGGTATGTTTCTACTTGTTATATATCCTCCACCGTAGGTTTCCCGTCCTTTTTTCATGTTCCAAATATAGGCTATAAAGTGGGTTTCAGGGCAATATATGGATATTTTATTTTTAGATTCTCAAAATCTACGATATGTTCCCATGTTGGCAACACTGGCATTAATCCACTGTTTCATCAAACCTACATGCGGCAGCATTACAAACATAAGTTATATAATTATCATTCCTTGCCCTTCCTTAATCTTGCTGAAAATATTGCTTTGTTGGATTCGATAGAAATCTCCATCAGTGAATATCAATATCTGCAAAGCTGCGAGTTGGAGTCCAATTCTATGGTACAAAAGCATTACTAACATTTTAGGGTTGTTCTATACGAGTGATGAATAGACATAGCAGTTATTGATCAGTTGATATATGATACTTATGAAATCGTCTATAATATTGCTGACTCTGTGACTTAATGCTGTCATCGTGTCATCCGAGAGGCTGACATCTGACTGCGAAACCCAATAATGAAGCGTAATGTGATATCGAACGCAACAACTGTTTGTGACCTGTGATACAGACATAGAATTCCAGCCTGCATTTAGTCAGCATTGACAGCACATGCATCTAAAGATGTACCGGCAGCGATTTCATGAGCGACACCGGCTGTTGCCAATGACGCCGGCACTCTCCTTTTACCAATATTACTAACGGGGAACCCATGGTGGCTACATCAACGCTGTCAGTACCACAGGTGCTACTTGTTTCCCCACATAGTAACTGCTGAGCTCTGATCCAGGACATGCCAAATTCTTTGGCATGTCCTGGATCAGTAGTTGAAATTTGATGCAATAACATTGGTCTTTATATGGGTTTGTGCCTGGCAAGAATAGAACTGGTGACCCTGACTCATTCAAAGCACACCACCTCTAAAAACAGTAAAAAACAGACCAACCCTTTCCAAAAAAAACATTTGGCTTTTGTGAATCTTCTATCCCTATGCTCGCAAGTTTCCAGCATGTCCCTGCTCTTTGCATGCCTAAGTTCGCTAGGAAACTCCTGATAAAGCTCCTGGAAGCGTTTCTAAGTGTCAGGTAGTGACCCTCGGGAAGGTCACTTCTATAGATGAATGATGGATGGCAGCATAAGCAAACCAGTGTGGTTAAGAAGGATTTTGCTGCTCTAGTCCGCTGGCCTCTGGCTGGCTGTTGGGCTGTTTGCAGCATTGCTTTCTGGCTGGATGAGTGACTAGGTGGGCTGGTGGGGTTGGGCTTGGTGTCTATGTACACACTGAAGTAGCAGTTTACTCTGCCTGACTATTGGTCAGATTTCCTTTCATGGTACCTATCTGCCTCGCAGTCTATCATTGTCTAAAATGCTATTACCCTTCTTTACTACACTGGTTTGCATACACTGCCACCTGTCATCCACCTGTAGACGTGACCTTTCCGTAGGCCCGCTAACATACTGATACCTACAAACATGTACAAACTACTGTGGACATGTTAAACAAACAGGAGCTTGCAGAAAATTGCCATCATAAGGAGAGCAGATTCACAAAAACCGATGGAACAATGAAAAATACATATCCGTGCAGTTCCTCACTTCATTTTAAGATTATCTTGCACTATTTCTGTTTATTCACAGAAAGGCAATTCCACTGGGAGGAGATGGAGGACTGGATTCAAGTCTGCAGCGACTCTTCCATGCACGGTTTAAGATTCGTCTGTGATCGCGGATCTCATTTCATACGACGGTGTGTCTTCTCCATCTATTCCCTATCAAGCACGCAAATCATGTTGAAATTTGACATGTGAGAATTTGCTGTCCACACCACACCGCCTGATTGGCTGTCCACAATTTGAGGTGTAGACGACGCACACGGCCTATACAGCTGGCTCAATTTCATGAATCAGAAAATCAATTTGGTTCTCTCTCAGGGACTTAGATATTCCATTTTTGAGCTAGATCTACAGTAAAATCTAGAATAAAGCTATAGGCTTTGAGTGGCTATCAAGAATGGTTTTGCGTTCCTTAGGCTGTAAACGTGTACCTAACACTGATACGCTATGTTCTGATGATTTATTTACATGATAGCTAAATGTTTATGGATAAGAAACTATGTATACCCATTCCATAATCGGTGTGTTTGATTCTTCCATTCTCAAAGCTGCTCAAGTTCAATTGAAAAGGATTTTTTGATCTTTGATATTCGATAGGATCGTGTATCAAACCAGCACTAGAGTGTAGGATTTCAACCTGTATTCATGCACAGTAAAAATATAAACTTCAGCGTTGCCAAACAATAGCGTTCTTACGAATCAGTAGTGTTTTAAATCATACGGTTTATGATTTTTATCGATATTTTTCCAGCTTGTATGTAACATAAATAGCTATTTGAAATCGCGCATTTTTCCTAAGTCGCTATTGTAGTTACTACCGTGAGGTCGCTAAAATTGCAATGTATACAGTATGTCATACAACACAGGAGATATATCGGTGACCTTTTGGGAGGGGGGAATGGTCAAAAACTTTGCTAGCATATAATGACTGCATCAACTCCAATAGCGTATGATTGCGTAACGCTAACGGCTATCCCTGTTACAGTTCTCTCTGGGCTCTACTGATGATAGGATTCCTGGTCTATTTGGTCCTGGCCTGCTTCAGTGTCATAGATGGTTTTGGTCAAAAAGTGACCTCCACCAAGGTCAAGGTTAAAGTTACAGATCAGTTACAGGCAAGCTGATGCGCAATTTATGTATAGTGCCACTGATTGAATAGATCATCACTTTCTTTTTCTTTACTACCGAGACATAGAATCACCCTCATTGCTACCGAGACATAGAATCACCCTCATTGCTACCGAGACATAGAATCACCCTCATTGCTACCGAGACATAGAATCACCCTCTTTGCTAACTTGGCCTTTGTTTTCTAGTTCCCTACAATAAGCATTTGCTCCCAGAATGTTATGCAGAAGTCAGAAACAGAAGCAATATTTGATGACATGGGAATCGGCAGCAATAAGTATTTGGAAGTCTATAACATGATTATGTCAGATATATCTGCAAAGCATGTACCTGATGACAAGTAAGTATTGTAAAACAGGACATTTTTGTGCTTGACTAATACTCGCAGTTTCGAGCATCTTTAGCGGATCGCAGAAACTCAGCATCAGGTAGTTCTTCTGTTGTGTCGATGGTATGTACAGTGGTTGCAATAAATGCTAATATCTATCTTATATACAATGGTAAATAGTTTTCGTAAGAGGAAAAAACAGTTTCTCATTGAGCTGTGCAAGCAGTAATAGTTAGGGAGACCCTGTACACAGTCAGCTGTACTGAGCTAGCCCATGTGAGATGTGTGTATGTAAGTTAAAATAAATTGGAATCGGGAGGTTGCCTCATGTGTGCACCAAGAAATTACAAGCCTCTAGGGTGAGGCTGCCATATGGGCGCCATGTCGTTCTCGGTTTCTAGGCGGGTTGGAGTATATATGTGGCACTAGGGTCCAGCATGATGAATGAAGTAGGATTCGAGCCTACAAACTCCTAATACTTGCAAGTCTCAACATGCGAGCTCTACTACTGAGCTATATCCTACACCTATAGATAAACAGATATACGTCAATATGCGAGCAGATTTCAATTTCCACAGTCCTAAGCAATACATGGGAATGTCTTTTAGGTACAACTGGTCCGACCCGATTGTAGCAGCCTTCAACCATAGATTAGATCGTTCACAAAGCCTTGAATATCAACCTGATATGATGGACTCCGCCCTCAACAGCACGTTCATGAAATGTCATTATAAGGACAAGACGACAGACTGCTTTGAGCTGTTTCGAGTAGTGATGACAGATGCAGGTAAGTGCCAATGGCTATCTTAACAAAGTGGATGATTGTGGTCATGTCGTTATGCAGTTTGATTGTGTATTTCCCGGAAACTCGGTAGCCCATCCAATAGCACTTTGCTGAAAAGTTTCGTTTGAAATTCCAGCATGTTGAAAGTCACATATAATATAAAAAGTTGTCAGCTGTAAGCTAAAAATAGAAAGGAATCTGTGTCATCTGTGACTGAACGATAAAAAATATGCACAGTGTGGTCCAGCCTTTAGAGGCCAATTTTCTTGCACTATGCAATCACATTGGGCCAACTCTTCTGCAAGCGTGAAGTTCAACAGTCACATAGAGGTCATGAAGTTCATTGCTGCTGCCAATCGTTTCAGCATTAATCAGGTATATGAGAAAAGAGTTGATGCATTGTATATGTATCAATACATTTATTTCCAGGTTTTTGCTATCTATTTAATGCTGTTGGAAACGAGACCACCCGCACAACAGGTACTGCTGGAGGACTGACTGTTCATCTCGATGCGAAGTTGTATGAATATGAGCCCGGACCTAATTCTATGTCACCTGGCTTCTCTGTAAGAATTGAAACCTTTTCCCTTGCAGGTTCAAGAATAGTTCTTTTTTTACTCTCATTCAATACTGCGTTCCAAGGCACCAGAAAAGATATGATCCAGCGCAGGGATGAGCAGCTATGGGGCATCTGATGGTAGCAAGGCTATGAATTGGACCATTATGATGACCGTCCCACTGGGCTTTGCGGGGGGGAGGTCTCCCGAGAAAAATATGGTTTTTAGACGCTCTATGAGAGCATATCTCAGCCAATACTTATCTAGTTTGTGAGGTGAAGTGCAAGCTGCCCTGGTGTAGTGATTAGCATGCCTGTCTTGCAAGCAGGATACCCGCGGTTCGAATCCCGGTGCACTTTTACAGTTCAGGTGATAAACTACAATGGGGATTGAAATAAAAAAAGCGGCATTCGTACCGCTAAGGTGAGAATTATCTTTCGGGAATAGTGCTGCAACCTTCCCACTAGCCTACAAACCCTCTTCCCGTACGACACTCCTTCTACCCTCCCTCTCCCCATACGACACTCCTTCTACCCTCCCTCTCCCCATACGACACTCCTTCTACCCTCCCTCTCCCCATACGACACTCCTTCTACCCTGAGCCTGGGTCTCGTTGGTCCATGCTCCATAAAGATTATTTCAGTTTTACTCGCGCTCCCATGCTCTTTAACACACTTGCTGAAGCAACTTGAGCTTCTTTCTACCACTTGCACCAAGCGAAGGAACCCGTCTACCTGCTTTTCATCGGCAGATCTCTCTCCATGAGTCATTTGAATCCACGGCTGTGAATAAGCTCCAATATGCAGTGGCTCCAGGAACTCACACCCTCGTGCAGATCGAACGCAACGAGGTATAAATACACACGCTCGCCATAGTATTTCTACTGACTGTCAAACCTACCCTCCTAACTTTAGTACGTCAGGATCGCTCCTCCCGCTGATTGGGGAGAAGCTGACTGCTTTGATGTGGACAACTTGGCCAACCCTCTAGTGTCCTTCTCGAACTACTCCCGATATGGATGTATCTCAGAATGCCTTGGTCGGTATATCGAGGGACACTGCGGGTGCACTGACTTTGTGCTGCCAGGTAGTGTGCTTACTTGAAACGACTATCCAACCTCCACTTTCTAGGAGATAAATGTCTCATACACTATGAGAGAAATATGATCTTATACTTTCAGATCTTGGAACAGATGCACCTGTGTGCAGCTTTAGAGAAAGAATCAACTGCTTGAACATCAGATGGTGTAAGAATATTTGGTGTTTGTCATTATGCCGTCAATTTTTGCGCTCACTCTCACGCTTATCTGGGCTCACTCTCACTCACTTCTGCTCCCTGCCGCTCACTCCCGCTCACTCCGGCACGCACTGATGCATCAATATCTACTGGAGAACAACAAAAGCCAAATTCTTTAATCTCCTACCTTTCTTCTACCTGGTTCATAAACATTTTGACATCTTTTACTCTTACACTGGTAGGCACCGGTGTTAAGCTTAAGTTAAAGCGGGCTTGAGTGCGGCAACGCGTAGTAAGTGCTGACAAAGGCTTGCCAGCCTACCGATAGGAGAGAAATAAAATCACAGAATTTCATCATTTAGTTTTGTAAAGAGTAATTGATTGCAGACGTTATTTGAGTTGCATAGGATTAGATAAAGTCACAAAATATCAACTTGGAGTCATCTAAAGTTTATTCTTCATGACGTAGAACCATCAGCTCGTGTATGAGGTTTCTGGCCTGGGTATCTGCCACCTAGGCTGATGAGCATCAGGGCTCAAATAAACGAACTGACCTACTGGTAATGGCTGCTTTGGAACTAGCCCTGTTGACGTCATCTCCTCCGCTTTTCAGTATTAAGACCTAGAGCAGTCAGCAGAGACTGTGCTACTCAGGATGCACACTCTCACAAAGTAAGCAGACTATGAAAAGAAGGATAACCAGGTATCATACTAAATTAAATGACCTATCTATGGGTGGTGTGCCCTAATTTAGAAAGAACAGTTTGAGTTGCTGGATAACGATTGGACAAAGACTCTCGCAGACGTTGACACATCCAGATAGACCGGCTGCCAATGGTCGCAGCACCATAGTCAAAGCACTGTAGAGGTAGTTAAGATATGGTCACTTGAAGGGGAGCTAAAAGAACATTGAAGATGACAACCACAGCTGTCCCATAGCAATTGGAGTCTTGGTGCAGGCCCTGGACACAGGTTGGGCCAATTTGACCGGTTTGGCTTGTTCATGCAATCATCCGATTACAGATTCGATAGTGGCTGCTCCCAGGTGACATTCAATGGCTACAGATGGAGGCAGAGACAGATGGTATGGTGCTTACAGTTCCATCTGTGAGTAACATGCGGAGTGAGAGAATTCCCTAGAAATTAGTTGAGAATCACCGCTTCGAAATTCGCCTGGACTCTGGATTCTGACAGATGAGCAACCAAAAGTCAACAGCCCTGGCACCGCAACAGGGGATACAAACACCCAACTACACTGCAATGGTATCATGTCATCATGTCAGAGTGCTTAATCACCCAAAAATCTAGGCGGGAAAGCTGAGGTAAGTAGGACAGTGCAGCCCACAAAAGAGAAGAGAAAACAAACATTAAGGAGGACTGTAGTTGCCCTGGAAGTGATTACTCAATCAAAGGTCTGGCTCCTCCTTGCTCGCTGGGAATATAGAACACGTTGATATCAGTGGTCTACAGACAGGCATGTGCCCTGAGATACACCAATCTGATACGAATCAAAGTGCCCGATGATCACGAAATCTAGTTAGGAAAGCTGAAGAAAGGAGGAAAGTTCTCCCACACAAGGGAAGAGGAAATGAGCATTGAAGATTATCATACTCATTATAATCTATAACATGTCCACACACCCAATTGTTATCATAGGGCATAGGACACATAGACGTTTGTGGACTACAGACTGGCATTTTCCCTGTTAGTAACTGTGTAGCCTTAAAAAGTGTTTCGAGTTCTTAGTGCTTTGGTACAAGTTTCCGGGCACTTTCCATTCATTCTCCAGGAGGAAAAACTTTCCTCACCAGTAGACCCAAGTGCTTATAATGGCACTTCTATCACATATATCTCAATTACATCATTTTCTGCACACATGATTCTCACGGACGTCGACACATCCAGACAGAACTTTCCGAATCTGTAATCACTGACAAAAATGTACTTCTGCTGTCTGGATCTGTATGACTGCGTTCATTTACGAATAAAACGTAGATACATTTCAATGAGTTACAATTTGCCCGAAGACACATCATCTTCTTGTTTTCTAGCAGAGTTCTGGTCAGCAGACGATGGCCAGGTCAAGTGTGGATGTGTACTGGCTTGTAGAGAGACTGACTACGTACCAAAGATGACTGCCTACAAGTACATCAACCCACATCTGGCTTCTTTGCAAGGATACACACCTGGTAGGTCACTGCAGTAATAGGCCTAGAGGTAGACTAGATGTAAGTCATAGATGTCATTGTCTTCTGGAAATGATGGTGTAAGATGAAATGGATGAGGGTAGAGTCTGGACAATATGGGGTAGAGTGAAGGCAGAATCAGGTTATGATTGGAATAGGGTCATCTGGCATATGAAGTCAAATCAGGTAGTATGCAATTCTTTGAGATATACCTTTTCCAAATTATATTCATAAATAGTCTCAACTGTAGGTAAATACGCCTCTTTTTGTGTTTCTAGAGGAGGTGCGGTACCAGGAAGAGAACTACATTGTTATTGACTTTTACTACGGTAAGATGGTGTACCAGAGCAGCGAGGAGGAACTGACATACGGTTTATTCAACATGATTGGTATGTTAGGTGTAAAAACCTACCCTGTATTCATCTACTTGCTTCTTGATGTGGGCTACACACAATACAATTGAGGAAAAATGAGAGAGAAGACTATTTCGACACATAAGCCTGACTGATGTCTCTATTACCAGTATGTTAGGAGGGTTGACTGCGAGATAGTTTTCATCGATACTCGGCATCCGGTGCATTTTATCTCCTTGCTCTTCTTGCTAGTCTGTTACTTTGATTGCTTTCGATGAATGTCGACATTCAATTCTATTTTTATTTGTTTCCTTGTGCAACTGCATGCAGGTAAGATCATGCATATGTTTAATTGCCTTTGATTTTTCAGGTAATGTCGGAGGAACGATGGGTCTGTGTTTCGGAGCCAGCCTGCTCACTCTCTGTGAGTTCATAGACCTGGTAATATGTGCCGTTATAAAGAAGCTTAAAGCAAGGAAATGCAGGGCAACAGTGGAGAAGATGTAGTTCACATTGCTGGTGTGTAATCCCTTTCGGCTTTGGTCAATCTCCCATCGACATTCATCCATGCAGCGCATCTGGGCACAGACCTGCATATGTGTGAGAGCACATGTGGGCATATGCGTGGGCATGTGCGCAAAAATGCCCGCACATAGGCACGCATATTAACTGGAGGTTGACAAAAGCCATTCTTTCTACTCCCGCTCTATAATTTATTTACAGTTATTTCTTGTCAGCTAATGTAAAGGCAGAACATTTACTTTTGAGAGATATTGTCATACCTTTTTGCTGCACTGCCTGTAAGTTTTACCATGATTTTGATTGCAATTGCAGAAGTTGCTGGTGTTGAAAATGCTACTCATCTCCCAACGTATTCCTTGTAAGCCACATTCTTGACTTTAAGCCATGTAAGTCATTCTGTGATGAATCATGAGAGCATATAAAATTCTGCCATAAAAACTTCATTTCTTCTGTAAAAATAGGAGTCGATGTAGCTCTTAATGTCGCAAATAAAAGTTTTAGGCTTATTTGTCGTGCTCTCATTGATGATTATTGTCTGCGCATATCTGTCTGGCTTAGACATACTGTGTTAGATGTTGTTACCTACCTGCGTACTTTATAACGGCTCAATACTAACTTTGTTCAAATTTGCGTCGTCATTCTTCAGACAAAGCGTCTCACAGCAGCTAACCCTCCCATATAAATGGCAATAATGGAATAGCTTGATTGCTTTCATTAGCCTCTAGGCTGTGGCAGGTAGCAGGTATGACCTGGAATAGCACAGAGTGCTGGTAAGTACCAACTGATTTACCAACCATATTGCACCATTTATGTTCCCCTTATTTTACTATTATTTCAACATCTATTTCAGGTGTGCCTACCATCAGTAATAAGATAGTTTGCAACCCTGCAGCCTGTCAAATGCTATTTTTAATTGGACAAAACTCTCTCCAGAGGTAGCTAACACAGCTGTTAAAAACCTATTAAAAATATTTGTATTCACATGGATGGGGCTTATTTTGTTCCCCATCCAGTTCGGGATGTGACGTAACTATGACAAAATACTATGGATTCTCGAAATAAAGCGTGCGTGGAATATTTTTGCATATGTTACTTGAAACACTCGACATGTCGCAGGGTTAAGAGTTCGCATAGCACAGTCGCTTGATTAATAAGCCGTTTGATATTTAAAACTAAATATTTGATGCACATCAACCATTGGAATATGAGTGCTGAATGGCACGAAGTTAGAAACAGAACGATTTAGTTGAGGCAGGTTTACTTGTGCAAGACATCGTCAGAAAGTTTGCATGATTGTCTCACTGCAGCAGTTTTGACAGCGAATGAAAGTGGAAATATAATCAAATAGAAACGAATCGAGTTTCGGAGTAAACTACTGGAGGATGATTCTGAATTGGAGTTTTATACCAACGTTACGTTACATACAGACAGACAGAGACCTCGCGACGATCTTCTGTACCAGGACACTGGGCAGACAGCTCTCCTATAGCAATTCCTGTTCTTAATATCAAGGCAAATTGCGATTGACGCAGAGTCAACTGAATTAGAGAGTGATACCTTATAATAATGCTTCCCAGCATCCTTTGTTATGGTGGATGTCTTCTCAACTACTTTGGATCTTAGGATACACCATTTCTCTTACGATCTACTCGTCTCTGTTGCTGGTTTGTTGTTTGCTGGTCAATTGTGTTTGGTGTGAAGTCATGGATCAGGCTTACCTCTTGTGCCTGACCGGTGTCACTGACTTGGTCTAATCTCAGTCCATGATTGCAGTCTAAGCTCATGGAGATGGTCAATCGTTTAGCCTGGTAACTCTGTCTGTCTGCCTGTCTGCCTCTCAGTCTCCGTCGCTGTCTGTCAGCACGTCTGCCTGTGCAGTCTGGGTCCAGCAGTTTGTCCTGCTGAGTAACAGTTATACCACCAGGCCTCACAGTAACGTGTGAGATAGTGTTTGCTCAAAGTCATACAGAGATAATCGCCTTCATCCATCATACCTGACTGTGTAAGACTCTTCTCTCTATAGCCACAGCCAACAGTGTCTATACTTCAAATTCACCCGCATCAGTGATTAAGACTGCTTGTAATTCAGCCGCTTTTTTAATAGTTTGATGCTGTGTGTCTCTGATCAATCAAGGAAGATGTTGGTTGTTATCTTGCTTTCGTTCACAATCAATGCAACATGGCATAAAAATCCAACACTGACTGCTGACCGCGAAACAAGGTTGACTGAGTAGAAGTGTCCTCTCTCGGTCTTCA
>ERZ1740065.2533-NODE-2533-length-11363-cov-11.229395_pt1 | contig 11363 bp, 6 predicted proteins | sample MGYA00581738_ERZ1740065 | MGnify/ENA primary metagenome ERZ1740065 (study PRJEB43018, sample SAMN04849749) | marine metagenome | isolation source: floating plastic debris | place: Pacific Ocean | collected 2008-09-01 | study: EMG produced TPA metagenomics...
CCCCCCCTCCCCCCCTCCCCCCCCCCCCCCCCTCCCCCCTCCCCCCCCCCACCCCCCCCTCCCCTCCCCGCCTCCCCCTCCCGCCCCCCTCCAACTACATCTCTATGCTCAGAAAAAGTGAATCTTCGATATTATCAGCCTCACTGGTCAGTCCAACTACCTCATCCGTTAGGAGCGAGATCACGGATTGACAACTAGTGATGGTCTAAAGAATGTGTCGGGCGGTTGCTTTTTTACTACAGAAATGCCATCACAGTATTTATCTATCCTTATACTACGCTTGTCATGTCTGGAGTTTTACACCTTTGGCTGCTACCTCCACGCTGGCATTGCTGTCACTTCTTTGTGACTATTTCCTTACCTTAATTAATGTGCCAACAAGCAAATCAAATAAAAAACCTGACATCCTGAATCTTTCCCACACATTAAATTAGATATCGTAAGTCATGCGTAGTTTAACCTCATTATCTCCGTAAATGTGTCACACTTGAAATGAATCTACTTACATGAGAGACGACAACTTCCACTGTCACCGTTACATATGGATCAGAGAGTTGTTTGTTCTCAAACTCTCCATACGTGTTCCCATCGCCGAGATGGAACCGATATCCATTTCTTCCAACCACTGAGGCATCGAGCTCTGCTGCTATGTAGCAAGGCAGTCCCAGTGTAAGGGCAAGGTCATAACCATAGAGGTCGTCTTCATCACACGTGTCTGGAAGAGATCTCTTCACTACCGATCTCTTAGACCTCTTAGGGCTCGGTGTAATGACAATGCGGTAGACTCTGTGAAACACCAAGTGGCCAATCAGCACCGCGCTAACACACACAGGGCACAAAGTAATTCAGGGGAAAATATCTAAGCAACAACGCTGCAATTCCTGACAGAGCAGAATTGTATATTTCATCTTGATGAGAGGACACGCAGATAGTCAGAACTTATTCATTGCATTGCATAAATTTATCATCGGACAATAAATGAGTTATGATCGCCTATGCCTCGTCTCATCCAGGTGAAATACATGATTCTTCTCTCTGCATTACTGAATGTGATCTCCAGACGTCTGAAGGACATATAGTGATTTAACTAGAATTCACACAATAATCCAAATGTCTCATCCGCTGTATACGCAAGCTTAAGGCATTAAGAATTCACTAACTGCAAGCACTCTCTGCGTTTCTAAAATGAAGCCAACAAGAGCCAATTGGCTCATTTTTGAACATTGGTCAAGACACGTAACTCATTATAGTGCTTGCTAGCTATGAAAAATTCATTCTAACTTGAAGCACTTTGAACGGTTAAATCTCGATTGATCAGCGTTTAATAGACTTTGCTCTGATATACCTGAATACGTAGTAAGTACTTAGTCGATAAATGTGTTAGTACTTAAAGCTAATGACTGCCCTTACTCCACGGAGAATGCTGAATCTACTGGCACAGCAGGACTGATGAATAGAACTGCCGAACCTTCCGATCGCTCATCCAGGTCAAATAGTTGAGCCTTCCTTTTCACTACAATGAAAGTAGCATACTTGTTCAAAAACTTGAACAAAATGCTGTCACTCTGAGATCAGTTTTTTATCTACCACAGACTCATGTTGAGCTGAATATAGTCAAGCGTATGACTGCTCATGGTCTGTATCATGATTCAAAGAAACAGTTAATCACTTCTCACCCTTTCAATTAGTCCTAATCGTGATCGCTAGCTTAATCAAGTTATATACAATAGGTTTTTATACCTATTCATTATTTCTGGGTTTCTATTCTAGCAATTCCTAAAGCCCTGTTCCTTTCAATCGGATAGACAACTAACGAACCTTCTTTACGTGAACATATTCGAACCTATTGTCAGAAAATGAATAATTCAATCGAGTGCTTACAAGCCTGAAAAAAGTCACTCATTCGTTGAATTTATGAAATACGCATATGTTAACAATCATAGCATCACAAAGTGACTTAACTTTCGGCAACTTATCGTCAGCGTCTTGATAACTCAATGCTGAACGTGAATCATCAATTCGAGATGAAGAGTTTTCTTAATGGTTTGCATCAGAAAGTGATTATTTTGAATAGATAGCCTATGCGTCTTTGCGCTAAAATATAGCTCAAAGACCACTGGGCATAGCATTCACGAGAACTTGTCTGTTTGAAAGAAGTTGTACCTGCGAAGCCGGTTAGCTGGGAGACTGTGGCAGTTGGACTAGACCCAGCCGAATTTACAGCCGACGTGGAGCATCGGATCTGGGAGAGTGCAGAGAAGCCACACACTGTAACGTGTGCTTCTGTTTCTCCGTTAGCATTAGAGGTAGAGACTGCCTTGCTCATCTGCACAGTGCGGTTTGCATAGTCACATCCGTACTTCAAGTAGATAAACGCATTTAGCAGATAAGCTTCCATTAATTGTGAAGATACCACAAGAAGTGCGCAAGCAAAGTCATTAGCAGAACACGTTTCACAGGTTTACTCTCTGGTTATATCTGTCAGAGCTAGTTAAACTAATATGTAGAATGTGAATAGTATGGGCATGTAATGAAAGACATGTTCTTAACTTTTCTTGTTACACTCTAGTGGGGTGTTTAGCCAATATGACACTACGATGATATATGGCAGTAAAATTGAGCCGGTGTTTGAATAACAGAAATGCTAAAGGGTACTGTTGACACTTCAACCTGTTTATAGAACACACCCCACAACTTCCCCTCTCCCTTGGAGATGACATGGCACAACAGAGAGCGTAGTTTAAATTTCACCTGCTCTATAGCCGAGACCAAAATGAGCTCCCAAAACTGCAGCAGTTATACTTTGCTTAATTTATTGGCAGCACTATCGAAACTAGGTCAACACAGTACCTTGTATTGTAGAATGACTCCGTTCCTATCTTTAGGCTGTCCAATTGTCAGGAAGATGCAGCTTGAGTTGCTACTGGCTGAAACTTCTGGCCAGTCATACGGTGCTGCAACAGATAATTTGCTATTTCATCTAGAGATATTAAACGCTACGTCTGTCAGAGTGTTTTGAGTTTGATGGACATCGCATGGCTTTGATCAGCACTGATGGTAGCTGAGTATGTATGGCTGTTACATATCCTCACTCACCCAGCTCCCTAGTTTTGTAAGTCTGTTCTATCTTAGTCTCATATCCTCCACTGTTTACTGTAGTCAGTGTCACAGTGTAGTTAGAGTAGGGGTCAAGGTCAGTTAAAGTGTAGTTGTTACTCTTTGCTCCGAGGGTGACATTAAGCCCTTTACCAGTCAGTGTGTGTTTACTGATGGAGGCACAGTTGATTTCTGATACCTGAAATAGAGGGAACTTTCATCCGTCGAAAGATATCAGAGTAATATAATTTTGACTTTGGTTTAACCTTTTGGTCTAACTGCATGTGAGATTTGTATTACTATTTTAAGTGCTGAGCAGCTTTGCTTATTGAATTGATATAAGTACTTTTGCATTCTGGCATCATACTTCACCTGAACAAATGGCAATTTTTTTTCAGCAAAAGAGGTTCTGTGATCATGGTAGGATAGTTGCAGTACTCCATTGCTGAGATCGGTATACGGTAAAGAACAGCTGTGAGGAAAATCAGTTTTATGACACTGTGATTGGAACAGCTTTTTTTCCACTCGATATTTGTTGACTGATGTTCACATAAGGCTCGTATCCACGCTGAACTCAGATAGTAGGTAGTTAACTAGGACATGAGAGCAAGTATATATCAAAACCAGCATGGTGGGGCTCAAACAAGTATGTTACTATCTGGAATGTTGTGAAACTCAGCTCTTTAGTAAGATATGAATTATTTTTCATAAAACAATGTTTGCCTTAGTTATTTTCCTGTGAATGTACATACGTGGGGATGTGCGCGCATGTGGCACGCATACATACATGCTAGCAGGTGTGGGTACTTCCTCTTGTGTGCTCACATGTGCATGCGCATTGGCAGGGAAAAGGACAAAAAGCCAAAATTTTTTACCTTGAATGGCAGGAGAAGTAATTCTGACTCTGTGGCACATGTGAGGTTTCGGCTTCAACTTCTACAAAAGACGTACCTGCCAGGAGAGCTGAAGCTCTACCCGCTCTCTCCCATTGACCGTAACCACTCAGTCAGTCATGCTGATACCGATCACTTCAGCAGCTGTAATCCGCATCACACACGATTGATGCTATTAAGAGTCAGAATTCATGGAGGAGCTGATGTTTGAAACAAACCTGCGCACTCGGTCCGTATGATATCAGTGGAGCTACTCCTGCTCTCCCCCGCATCGTTGTAGGCCACTATACTACAATTCACTCGCTGATACGGTTTGTACCCACACACCACTTCTCTGGAACTCGAGTTGTCTGCTGCGGTTGCATTAGGGTGCAGCGTACAGGTGTACTGGAAGGTGGGGGTATGATGGTCAACAATCAGGCAGCTAGTGATGTGACTCTCGCTAGTTGGATACTACTAGTGTTACTCAGAGACTCAATCTGCCACTCAGGTGCATCAAGAGGAATCCATTCCATGCAACGATCAGTCCTAAGTAAGTAGCAGACGTTGTATTATTACCCTGAGAACAGCTAAGACAGCAGCTAAACATTGCATAGATTTGTTCCTCATGAAATTCATATGAGATCGGCTATTGATAGATGTTAATAAACTTTCAGGGGTGTTGATACCTCCTGACCCTCATGGACTCTGGCCTGCCGGAGGTCCGCATAGGATCTGCCTCTACATGAAGCCCCTTCATGAGCTCATGTCCACTTGGCCGGTCCCAGACTCTAGTTTTCATGTATGATTAGCTGTTTTAGGCTCACATAATCCAGTCCATATCCAACATGGATTCAGCACAATGCACTCAATGGGAGAGGCAAAAGCGGTGTAAAAACTCCTGATTATGTATGAAGACCAGGAACTGGGACTGACAGAGTGGTCTGCAGAGGGCCAGTAGCCATTGACGTTATGCCAATACCATATTGCGCGTTAGTTAATATAATTCTTCAGGCATCCTGAGGGAATCAGCATGTAAATGGCGTTGGTTCAATTTGAGATTCAATACTTGATGCTAAATGTGGCTTCTGTCATCTTCTCAGCGGTAAAATTCAAGAGAAGAATGAAAAAACCCTAAATTCTATTGACAACTGCCCTTAGGATATTTGAAAATAAAAGGCAGGGTAAAACTGAGGATCTACGCCTGATAATGAAGAATGAGAATGAATATGTGTTACAGCATTGTCATAGAAGGCACCCATAAAACCTAGGATGTTTGCTGGGGTAATATAGGAGGAGCTATTCCCATCCCGTGGATTCCTCAGTAACAAAGTTTTCATACCATTTAGTATTGGAAGGATGCAATAATTTCATTTTGAGGTCTAATCCAACCCTACGTATTATCAGCTGTGAGCAAAATAGATGTTTCCACCCACCAGGTAGCCAAGAAGCCTGTTAGGGAATTGAGGCTTAGACCAGCTCAGCTGTACACAGGTAGAGTTGATGGCCGCCATTTCAGTAATATTGGGACCCGGCTCAGGAGCTATAACAATAACTCATGCGATCTACTACAAGTATCTATCTCATTACGATATCAGGTACAGCTGTACTCACGTAACTGATCAGATATAACTGGAATGGAGACAGCTGGAGGAGATACCAGATCCTCGTTGTTTCTGGCTCTGATAGAGACAGTAAACGTCTCCTCGCTATCCACAAAGAACGTAACACTGCGACTGCTGTATTGGTCTTCACTCTTTCCTGGTGCTTCCAGTAAGTAAGGGGCTGATTGGTGGAGTTTGGCACAGTTCAATTTCTGCGGTACCTGTTGGAGAGATGAGAAGTTAATCATTTTGTTGCTATAAACTGGTCTATAAATAGGCTGAAACGAGTCAATTCTACTGAGCTCTTAAGTACTGATGCATGCAAAGCTGGGTTAAAATGAAAAGGCTGTCAAGTGACATTTCCTTTTCCTTTTAAAACCTGCGTTGTCACTAAATATTACATGGGAACAGATTCGAGCTCCAGTACCTGCCAGGCTGCTTTGTATTTCCACCTCGTCCTCCCAGATTCAGTCTCCGTGCCAAGTTTGGTTATCTTTAATTGTCACACTGTCATTAGCGCTGTTGCGATCCACGGAATGAATGGTTGGAGTGACAGCCTCAGTGAGAAACATAAATCACACGGGTAAACTGTATTCACCTGCGCAGTCAGTCCTGACAAATGAAGAGTTGGCGATCAGACTGTCACCAGCGTCGTTGTAAGCATTGATGTGACACTTTACGCTCTGGTATGCAGAATACCCACAAACTGTTGCACTGGTTGCTGACTCTCCAACTCCTGTCCAGGTAGACTTTGAAGAGCATTTGTACTGAAAGGGAAGCAAACATGTGCCAGCAACTGCATTGATATACCCAGTTACTGATCCATTCTATTCCTAGCACTTGTTGATGCTTCACTTCAAGTTTCCACGAAAAGAGATAGATAGGGATGCAGCTGAGACAACGAGTGTGGAATAACCGTTAAAAGTCTCAGAGATCAGGAACACATGATAGATGTCAGCTCGATATTTGCTTGACATGCTATCATTTAATGATCGAGCAACTGCAATTGAAATTAAAACAATATTTGAATGCGAATCACAGCAAGGTATAAGTGACAGGGGCAGTTCAATGACAAAAAATAATGCAGAACGGAATTGCCTTAGTCATAGAAATGCACCACTGACCAATTTGCTAAAGCAGGAATTTAAAGCATCAAAGGGCATTTTAAAAAATTGTGGCAATAGGTTCTAAATAGTTATGCTCATTTGTCTCATAAAAAGGAATAGCGAAGTTTTACTGTTTCAGCCCCTCCTGGGTGTTGAAAGCAATTAGGGTTTCTTCTCCACATAGTATATGGGCAAGCCCGTGACATCATTTGTTTACACACATGCTAGCTGTCATCTTACCTCGAAACCATTGATTCCATTCGGATAGATTCTTCTCTTCCAGGATAATTTCACACACTCTGAGCTCTCTGCCACCAGATTTACATTATCTGGTTCTTGATATGGGGCTGTTGGCATGACATACAAAAATCAACAAATTCTATGCTGTGACTTGCAAGTATGTGGTTCATGCAAAAGCATGAGCATCAATGGAGAGGAACTCAAACACTCAAAGTCAATCATGTACCCAGAGTGACTGTGTAAGATAATCAGATAGCTGAGTTGTAGATTCATTCATTTCACAGGACTCTAAAGGTGGCAATAGGTAAGCTTTTATCAGGTACTGCGCAGCGAATTAAGTTCTTCATGGTTACAATAATCATGTATCAAATAAGAGAGAGGGGGCTCGGCTGCAGAAATTAACACTCAATTCCTTACGGAGTTCAGGTGTTGTGACCGTCTTTGCTGTCTCTGAGGACAGCATATTGTGGCTATTCCGCGATCTGACAGAGACTGTGAACGTCTCGGTACTGTCGACGGTGAATACAACAGAAGTTGAAGCATAAGAAGTGGTGTCCCCGACTCCTGGCGCCTTCAGACTGTATGTGTTATAAGCATGGAATTCCTCGCAGTAAGATTCCAGGGCAACCTGACAGCAAACAATAAACAACTGTATAGTTTTGGATCAAGTAATCTACTGTCTCTAACAATTATATGCATAGCCTGCAGCTGGTAGCCTCGCGAGTCCCAAATCTCCAACAATATTCATACCTTACACCTTTTTTACAGCTGAGGTAGGTTCAAGAGGATCCGCCTGTGAGACTGAACTTAGACATTATTAGTAATTTACTACATTATGGTGGCTATAGCTAACTGGACGCAGAGTAATCCCATGTAGTGAGGTTTACCTTCCAGCTGGACGTATAGTTCCAGCGCCATTTGTTTGATTGAAGGACTCTAGGCCCCCTAGTTACCAACAGATTGCGAGGAGGTGCGGGAGCTGAAACAAATTCATTTTGCTGAAAGCGCATCACATTATAATTATACGGACGCATATGTTGAGGGCCTTTGTCATTCTCCTGTCGATATTTGTCCGTGCGACCCGTGCGGGACTGTGTGCGAAAATGGACAGGAGGATGAGAAAAAGCGAATATAGCAGTTTGTGTTTGCTAAAATAGGAGAGGTCATATCTCTGAAATGTTGATTCGTATGAATTAAAGCACTTGTCTTTCTTCTAAAATATTGCTGTCTAGTTCTTCATAAGTTAACCGATTTTGAGAATTTTGATGATGCAATACTGCATTTGCTGGAATATATGCTCTCCAACTGCTCATATTTAACATGTGAGACTATGTAGGTCATAATAAAGACCATCAACAACTCTCGCTCTCAAAATAGTTGGGAGTTCGTCTAGTTTAAGCTACCATTCATTACGATTGCTGTTACTAGCAGTACTGTTTCATTAGTCATCAACACTTGGGAAACACAGCAGCATAGCTTACCCACACAGTCAGTCTTGACGGATGGTGGGTTGGCAGTCTCACTTTCTCCAGCGCCGCTGTAGGCCCTGACACTGCACTGTACCAACTGATATGGTGTGTACCCACACAGCGTTACACTGGTAACTGTGTTCCCTACAGCTGTTGAGTGGCCAGTGCACGCGTACTAAAGCGAAAATCAGTGGATAAGTCATCAGTAGTATGGGTATGACTTATTTGATATTTCCCTTACATATCTTCTACATAGACATGACCTCTGAGGCATTATATGATAGCCATGGGTGTTCTCTAGTTCGATCGCGGTCTTTTGGACAAACACAACAGTTAATGTGACTCTATGCCTACACGCCGATGTTTACTTAAAAAATATCCGGGAATATAATGAAACTGGGTTAAATTGTCTAAGCACCTGCTGGTCGCTCGGCCAGCATCTGTACAATGATAAGCGGCAAGATGATTGGACCGAGCTGAATACTTAAGAAGTAAATTTATGAAAAAAGCTGAAACTTTAGTTCTCGGATCTCCTCTTACTCTGGGTAGATTACCTTGTAGCCAGAGATTCCGTTAGGGTAGTCCCTACTCTCCCATATCAGCTTCACACAGGTTGAGTTCTCCGATTAAAGTGTCACACTCTTCGGCGCCAGGTATGGAGCTGTTATCATTAATATTAAGGCGAGTCAACATTAGTTGAAGTGAATGTCCCAACATGTCTTAATGTCGAATAGAGCAAAGCTACAAGTCCTTACGAAGTCGTGGCGCGGTGACCTGCTCTGACGAAGCATAAACGGACAACATTCCCTCGCTGTTCCTAGACCAGACAGAGACAGTGAATCTCTGCTGACTGTCTATGCTGAATGTCACACTTGTACCAGAGTAAGTGTCATCAGTAACACCTGGTGTCACATTGACCTTATATGGACTATCAGCACGGAAACCGGCACAGTTGGACTCCAATGGAATCTGCAATATGATACACGGGAGGAATGGTCTCTAGTACTGTAAGTCTGCTACAAATTGCCTTCCCTAGCACCTGCCTAAACAACCATTTATATTCAAGGAAAGATATTCTTTTCCGGCAACTGATGCCAATTTGATTGCATCCAAACTAATATTGAGTGAACGGTGTGTAATGAGACCCAATGGTCGCAGTCTCTTTTAATATATCAAAATACATTTAAAAGACTCCGAGAGAATCTGCTTTACTCCCTCATGTACACATCGATCATCATTTACTCTATTGAAATGCTATGGTGACAAGCTTTGTCTCACACGTTGAAACGAACGCGACAGAAATATTCGAAGGCATACAGTTCTATATCTGACATCTTTTAGTGTCTTTACGTGCTAAAAGCAACGGTTCCTTTTCTACACGTCAATTTTTCATGCAACGGGAATTAGCCCGCGGACAACAGAAATTGCAGACTCTCAGCAGGTAGTTCCTGCAAGGTAGGATTGTTCTATTCTATTTCTATTTCTATTTACTCTGTCAGAAGAATTTGCATTGAGGCTTCGGAGATATGCGTGCATGAAAATATACAGCTCACATATTAGTCAGATATTGAAACTTGTGGTAGTCAGTGACTCAGGATGTAATCTTACCTGCCAGCTGGCTGTGTAGGACCATCTGTACTGGCTTGACTCAATTACTCTCGACCTACCCGTGATCTCGAGATTGCGAGGAGAAGTTGGAGCTGAAACAAAGGACTTTCAGTATGTTTACCTGTTCAAATATGTTATTCTCATTGACTGGTGGAACCGAGTATGACGGATGAAATGAATTTTGGGGGCGGGCATAACATGTAATTCATTCAGCGAGTTTTTAATACGATACTATTGGCTATGCATCTTCCATTTTTCTGCTTATGAAACAGTCATGAATGACGTCTGTATTAATTCCGGAGCTCTTTCTAAGTATTGCTACAAAGCCGATGGAGGAAGACAGATGTTTGGGAGCATTTATGGTTGCTGCTGTTAAGCAGGCAGCGGCTTGAACAGGAAATATGAACCAAAGTAATGGATGAACAGAAAGCTGGCCAAACTAACCAATCATTGACACGTATTAGATAGCATGCGATTGACTTGCAGGATGTAGTTGAGCCAGCTAATCAGATCAAAGTATGAGAAGTAGTCAAAACTAGGTAAATTTTCATGTACCAAGCTCATTATAGCTGTTTGTACCAAATAGATTATTGAAAATGACTTTACCTACTGAGCACACAGACAAGTTGTTAACTTACGAGCACAGTCAGTCCTGACTTTGAGTGATGTTGCTATCTGACTGTCCTCAGCCTCATTGTATGCCCTGACACTACACTGCACCTCCTGATACGGTGAGTATCCACACACTGATACAGTTGTCTTTAAACTTCCTATTCTGGTCCACGAAGGGTGCTCAGTACATTTATGCTGAAAAATGTAATGGTGTGGTTATTGAGAAAAAGATTCTGAGTCTTTTTGTAGCCTATGAGGTCAGAAACGCCATTGCTAGCTTATTGGTCGCTTGTTGATTCATAGTCCCGCAGTCATACGATAGTAAGAGAAGCACATTGAAATGAAACAGTGTAATTTTTACGTACTCATCAAATCCCTGCAAAGTATTTTATCATTGATTAATATCTCCCTGCCTCCCTGCCTCCCTGCCTCCCTGCCTGCCTGCCTCCCTCCCTCCCTCCCTCCCTCACTTTCTCTCTCTTTGCATCCCTGCCTTCCTCCCCATCTCTCCCTCTCCCTCTCACCCCCTCTCCCCCTCCCTCCCTCCCTCCTTGCCTCCCTGCCTCCTTGCCTTCAGGTCTACCTCCCTTCCTCTTTGCCTCCTTCCCTTCCTCTTTGCCTCATTCCCTGCCTCTTTGCCTCCCTCCGTGCCTCCTTACCTCCCTCCCAGACTACCACCAAACAAACCAAACAACCAACCAAACAACCACCCAGCCAGAAAGGAAAGAGCACCGAAAAAGCAACAGTAACGTACGC
>ERZ1740065.2534-NODE-2534-length-11363-cov-9.016449_pt1 | contig 11363 bp, 8 predicted proteins | sample MGYA00581738_ERZ1740065 | MGnify/ENA primary metagenome ERZ1740065 (study PRJEB43018, sample SAMN04849749) | marine metagenome | isolation source: floating plastic debris | place: Pacific Ocean | collected 2008-09-01 | study: EMG produced TPA metagenomics...
TCGACAATTTCGCCCTTCTGTCGATCCCTATGTTTATCATAATGGGGGCCTCGATTGCCTCTACGCGGGCAGGGGCCGATCTCTACGAGGCGCTGGAGCGCTGGCTCACCCGCGTGCCAGGCGGGCTCGTTGTCTCCAACCTCGGGGCCTGCGCGCTGTTTGCCGCGATGTCCGGATCCAGCCCTGCAACTTGCGCGGCGATCGGAAAGATGGGCATCCCCGAGATGCGCAAGCGCGGCTATCCCGACGGCGTTGCGGCGGGCTCCAGCGCGGCCGGCTGCACGCTTGGCATTCTGATCCCACCCTCGATCACAATGATTGTCTACGGCATCGCAACTGAGACCTCGATTGGGCGGCTCTTTCTGGCAGGCGTCTTCCCAGGGCTTTTGCTTGTGGGCCTCTTCATGGGCTGGTCGCTTTACTCCACCTGGCGGTCTGGCAACGCCGAGGTCCTCAGTTCCGGCACATATACCTGGGCGCAGAAAATAGAGATCCTGCCCCGCGTCCTGCCCTTCATCGGCATAATCATCGGTGTGCTTTACGCCATGTATGGCGGGGTTGCGACGCCGTCGGAAACTGCTGCTGTGGGCGCGCTTTTGTGCCTGCTGATCGCCATGGTGATCTACAAGCTCTGGAACCCTGCTGACCTCTGGGTGGTCCTGCGCGACAGCACCAAGGAAAGCGTGATGATCCTCTTCATCATCGCCGCCGCCGGTGTCTTTTCTTACATGCTGAGCTCGCTTTTCATCACGCAGAGCATTGCGGCGTGGATCGGCGAGCTGGATGTCAATCGCTGGGTCCTGATGGGCGCGGTCAATGTGTTCCTCATTATCGCTGGCTTCTTCCTGCCGCCTGTGGCCGTGATCCTGATGGCCGCGCCGATCCTCTTGCCGATCATCACCAGTGCCGGGTTCGATCCGATCTGGTTTGCCGTGGTGCTGACCATCAACATGGAGATCGGCCTGATATCGCCGCCCGTCGGGCTTAATCTGTACGTCATCAACGGGATTGCGCCCGATATTTCGCTGAAAACCATCCTGCAGGGCTCGCTGCCCTTTGTGGCATGCATGATCGTTGCTATCATTCTCTTGTGCATCTTCCCCGGCATCGCCACGTGGTTGCCAAACGCCGTGATGGGATAACGCTATGGCCACTTTCTCTGACCTTTTGATGACTGTTCTGGACCGCCGCGTCGGGTTCAGCGTCTTGGGGCGGGAAGACAGCCGTAACATCGAGGAATTGACCCAGGCCCTGGTGGGCGCCTCCGGGGAAGTCACGGGGCGCGCCACAGGGCAGCTGATTTTAGAGAGATATGCCGGTCTGGATGAGGCAGGCAAGCGGGCGTTCTTTCAGCATTTGGCGGTGGAGATGAACTTCACTCCCGCCGATGTGAGGGCCGCGCTTTCCGCCTATGAGGCAGACCCCTCCAAAGCCACGTACCGCGCCTTCATGAGCGTCTCAGAGCCGCCCCGTCAGGAGTTCTTCCGCCGCCTCAACCGCGTGCCCGGTGCCACAGAACGGCTGGTCTCGATGCGCGCGGATCTTTTGGAGATGGTGCGTGATGCGCCGGAGCTCGCGGCGCTTGATCTGGACCTCATGCACCTCTTCGCCTCATGGTTCAATCGCGGATTTCTCGTGTTGCGCCCGGTCAGTTGGGAAAGCCCGGCCTACGTGCTGGAAAAGATCATCGCCTATGAGGCGGTCCACACCATTGAAAGCTGGGAGGATCTGCGCCGCCGGGTTGAGCCGCCCGACCGTCGCTGCTTTGCGTTTTTCCACCCGGCCATGCCAGATGAGCCGCTCATTTTCGTCGAAGTTGCCCTGACCAAGGGCGTGCCCGGCTCGGTGCAGGACCTTTTAAAGGAAGAGCGTGAGACCCTCACCGAAGAGGACGCGGACACGGCTGTCTTTTACTCCATATCCAACTGTCAGGCGGGCTTGGCCAGCATCTCCTTTGGCAATTCGTTGATCAAACAAGTCGCCGCCGATCTGTCGCTTGAATTGCCGGGTCTGAAAACCTTTGTGACCTTGTCGCCCATCCCCGGCCTCGCCGCATGGGCTGGCGACGTGGAGGAAGACACAGACCTGCGCATGCTGGCGGCCCATTATCTGGTGTCCGCCAAACGCGACGATGGCCTGCCGCTCGATCCCGTCGCGCGCTTCCACCTCGGCAACGGGGCGCAAGTTCACAACGTGCATGCCGGCGCAGATCTGTCCGATCGTGGTGTGGCGCAGTCCTTCGGGACGATGGTCAATTACCTCTATGATCTGCGCCGCGTTTCGCAGAACCATGAGCGGTTCGCCACCTCGCGCAAGATCGCTATGTCGTCCGAAATTCGCGCCCTTGATGCGGCGGGCAAAAAGCTGCTGACGAGGAGGGCACAAAGTGATGAACCCGCTATATGATCAGCTTTTCGGCAGACATGCAGGGCAGGACACGCCTTTCCTGATCCTGCCCGATGAGCAGGTGATCACCCATGCTGCGTTTCTTTCCGAGGCCGCGCAGATCGCCCATGTGCTGGTCAAAGCAGGGCTGCAACCAGGCGACCGTCTGGCCGCGCAGATCCACAAATCCCCACAAGCCCTGGCGCTCTATGCCGCCTGTGCGCAAGCGGGCGTTGTGTTTTTGCCGCTCAACAACGCCTACACGGCGTCCGAGCTGACGTATTTCATCGAGAATTCTGGCGCCCGCATGGTGATTTGCGACGAAGCGGCGCGCGGGATGCTCACACCAATTGCCGCAGACCTCGGCGCGCAGGTCGAGACACTGAACGCTGATGGGGGCGGGTCTCTAACCGAGAAGGCGGCGCCCGAGGCGGCTCACTTCAACACGGTTGCCCGGCGCGAGGATGATCTTGCGGCCTTCCTCTATACCTCCGGCACCACGGGGCGGTCCAAAGGCGCGATGCTCACGCAGCGCAACCTTTTGTCAAATGCCGAAACCCTGACGGATTACTGGCGCTTCACGTCAGACGATGTGCTCTTGCACGCGCTGCCGATCTTCCACACCCATGGTTTGTTTGTCGCCACCAACATTATTTTGCTGGCGGGCGGGGCGATGATCTTCCTGCCCAAATTCGACGCAGGCGAAATGGCGCGCCTGATGCCCAAGGCCACGTCGATGATGGGGGTGCCTACCTTTTACACCCGTCTTCTGGATACGCCTGACTTCACCCGCGATCTGACAGCGCATATGCGGCTTTTCGTGTCTGGGTCCGCGCCGCTTCTGGCGGAGACACATGTCGCGTTCGAGGCCCGCACAGGGCACCGCATTCTGGAACGCTACGGCATGACAGAAACCAATATGAACACCTCCAACCCTTATGACGGTGACCGGCGCGCTGGCACGGTGGGCTTTCCGCTGCCGGGGGTGGAGCTCAAGATCACCGATCCTGACATCGGCGAGAGCGTGCCCACGGGCGATATCGGCCAGATCGAGGTGCGCGGCCCGAACGTGTTCAAAGGCTATTGGCAAATGCCGGAGAAAACCGCGGCCGAGCTGCGCGCGGACGGGTTCTTTATCACGGGCGATCTGGGGCGGGTGGACGAAGATGGCTACGTCCACATTGTTGGGCGCAACAAAGATCTCATCATTTCAGGCGGGTACAACATCTACCCCAAAGAGATTGAGCTTGTTCTGGATGACCAACACGGTGTGCTGGAAAGTGCCGTCATCGGCGTGCCCCACGCAGATTTCGGAGAGACCGTCGTGGCGATCATCGTTCCAGAGGCGGGCTCCTCACCCGATCTCAAGGCGATAGAAAGCGCTGCGGCCGGAGCGCTTGCCCGCTTCAAGCATCCGCGCCGGTACATCCTGCTCGAAGAGCTGCCTCGCAACACCATGGGCAAGGTCCAAAAGAACATGCTGCGGGATGCCTACAAGGACCTCTTCGAAACCGCGTAGGGTGGGGTTTCACCCCACCGTTGCCTTCGCGCGTGACACGTACCGACAATTGAGCCAGATTGGCCTGAAAAGCCCGTTCGGATCACCGCGCATATGACCCTTCCAACATCTTCCAAAACCATCATTGTCGGCGGCGGCATTGTCGGCTGTTCCACAGCCTATCATCTCGCCCATATGGGCCAGGAGGTCGTGCTGCTCGACAAGGCGCAGCTTACATCGGGCTCCACCTGGCACGCCGCGGGCCTTGTCGGTCAATTGCGCAGCTCTGCCAATATCACGCAGCTCTTGGGCTACTCCATTTCTCTCTACGACGCGCTCGAAGAGGAAACTGGCCTCGCCACCGGGTGGAAGATGAACGGCGGCTTGCGGCTTGCCTGCAATGAAGAGCGTTGGACGGAGGTCCGCCGTCAGGCGACAACGGCGCATAGTTTCGGTCTGGATATGGAGCTTCTGAGCCCGCAAGAGGCGCAGGATCTCTGGCCGCTCATGGATATCTCAGACGTCGTCGGCGCGGCCTATCTGCCGACGGATGGGCAAGCCAGCCCCTCTGACATCACGCAGGCGCTGGCCAAGGGCGCGCGCATGAATAGCGCGCAACTCATTGAGGGCTGCGCGGTGCGCGACATCCTGGTCGACAAGGGCCGCGTCATTGGCGTGCGCACTGATCAGGGCGAGATAACATGCGAGAAGCTGGTGCTCTGTTGTGGCCAATGGACGCGAGAGCTGGCCGCCACGGTCGGGGTCACCGTCCCGCTGGTGTCGATTGAGCATCAATACATGGTCACAGAACCCTTCGGCGTGCCCAGCGACCTGCCGACCTTGCGCGATCCCGATCGCCTGACCTATTGGAAGGAAGAGGTGGGTGGCCTGATCATGGGCGGGTACGAGCCCAACGGCATCCCATGGGCGCAAAACGGCGTGCCAGATCCGTTCGATTTCCAGCTTTTGCAATCCGATTTTGATCACTTTGAGCAGATCATGGAACTGGCCTTGCCGCGCGTGCCCAAGATGCAGGAGGCAGGCATAAAGCAACTGATCAATGGCCCCGAAAGCTTCACGCCGGATGGCAACTTCATCCTGGGCGAAGCGCCAGAGCTGCCCGGTCTCTACATCGGTGCGGGGTTCAACGCTTATGGCATCGCCTCTGGCGGCGGGGCCGGCATGGCGCTGGCAGAATGGGTCGCCAATGGCGCGCCGCCCTATGATCTCTGGCCCGTAGATATTCGCCGCTTTGGTCGACCTCACACAGATACCGATTGGGTCCGTACTCGCACACTTGAGGCCTATGGCAAGCATTACACCATGGCTTGGCCGTCTGAAGAGCACAGCTCTGGCCGCCCCTGCCGCCGCTCCCCGCTTTACGACACGCTCAAAGCGAAAGGCGCCGTGTTCGGTGAAAAACTGGGGTGGGAGCGTCCGAATTGGTACGCGTCGGCGGATGAGACGGCGCATGACATTTACACCTTCCAACGCCCAAACTGGCACGCGCCCGTGGGCCGCGAGCATAGGGCGGCACGTGAAACGGCAGCGCTTTTTGACCAGACCTCATTTGCCAAGTTCATCTTCAAAGGCCCGGATGCGGAAACAGCCCTGGAATGGATGGCAGCGGGCCGCATGGATCGCCCGGTAGGGTCGGTCATCTACACGCAGATGCTCAACGATCGGGCTGGCATTGAATGTGATGTGACCATCACGCGGCTTGCTGAGGATGAGTTCTACATTGTCACAGGCACAGGATTTGCCACGCGCGATTTCCATTGGATCAAAAGCAACATTCCCGCCGGTCTCAACGCGCAGCTGGTGGACGTGACCTCCTCCAACGCGGTGCTGTCGCTTTTCGGTCCAAAAGCGCGCGATATCCTGGCCGCATGTACCCGCGCCGATGTCTCTCATGCCGCCCATCCTTTCGCGACGGCGCGGCGGATTGGCATTGCAGGCTGCCCGGTGCTGGCCAGCCGGATCACCTATGTGGGAGAGCTTGGGTGGGAGCTGCACCTGCCTGTCGAGTATGCGCAAACTGTCTACGATGCGCTCCACGGCGCGGGCCGTGACCATGGTCTCACCGATGCAGGATACCGCGCGATTGAGACGCTGCGCCTCGAAAAAGGCTATCGCGCCTGGGGCTCTGATATCGGCCCAGATCATACGCCACATGAGGCGGGCCTTGGCTGGGCCGTGAAGCTGAAAACAGATGTCGATTTCAAAGGCCGCGCGGCCGCCGAGGCACAGGCCACATCCGGCGTGAAGAAAATCCTCGCAACCTTCACCACAGACCCGGATGTCATTCTCTTTGGTCGTGAAACAATCTTTCGCGATGGGCAGCGGTGCGGCTGGCTCAGCTCCGGCGGGTTTGGCCACACGGTGGGTCGCTCGATTGGGATCGGCTATGTGCGCGCGGACGACGTGATCGATCGCGATTACGTGCTGTCCGGGCACTATCAGCTGGAGGTTGCAACAGAGCTGGTGGATGCAGACGTGACCCTCACGCCCCTCCACGATCCCGGCATGAGCCGGATCAAGTCATAGCCCAGCGGTCCAAAGACGTGCAGTCACCTCGTGTTTCTTCTAGTCAAAAATGTCCCGGTGGGTCGCGCACCGCGCGACAAGGCAGCGCCCCATCCGACCGATCACATCACACAGGATCAACGATCGTTGTGCTGATCTCACCCAGGCCCTCAATGGCCACAGTGCATGTATCTCCAGACTGAAGCGCCCCAACGCCGGCGGGCGTGCCCGTCATGATCAAATCGCCCGCGCAAAGCAAGATCGTGTCAGACAGAAAACTGACCACCTCGGGCACTGACCAAATGAGCTCATGGAGGTCGGCATCCTGTTTCACCTCCCCGTTCACCCGGGTTTGGATAGGCCCTTCCGCCAGATGCCCGACATCCTTGGCGGCCCGGATGGGGCCAATGACGGCAGAGTGATCAAACCCTTTGGCCATGTCCCAAGGCCGGCCCATGGTTTTCGCTTCAGCTTGCATATCACGGCGCGTCAGGTCATTGCCCACCGCGTAGCCCCAAACGTGATCCAGCGCGTCATCCTCGGCTACGCGGGAACCCCCTCGCCCGATCGCCACCACCAATTCGCCCTCGAAATGCAAATTGCTGGTCTGCGGCGGGTAGGGGACGGGCACGCCGCTCTCCACCACCGCATCGGCGGGTTTGGTGAAAAAGAACGGGGGCTCGCGATCCGGGTCCTTGCCCATCTCGCGGGCATGGGCGGCATAGTTGCGCCCCACACAAAAGATGCGCCGCACCGGCCAACGCTCTGCGCGCTCAAAAAGCGCAACCGTCGGCGTTGCCAGATCAAACAGCGCGCTCACTCAACAAGGCCCAATTGCCGCGCGATGGTGGCGCTGTCGTAATAGTCACGGCCCTCAACGACCATGCCGTTTTCGACCCGCATGACCGAACAGTATCGCACCTCCGCGCGTCTGCCTGTCGGTTCAAAATCCCCCAAGCTGGATCGCAACAGTCCAGTATGCGTGCCTGTATTGCGGAACTCGACTGTCGCCCAGTTGCCGCACGCGCTTACAATCACGTTCTCGACCTTGCAAAGACCGTCCGGGAAAGCCTCTCTCCACCGGTGATAGTCGGACTTGTAGCCGTCTTTTCCGGGCAGCTTTTCACCCCGCGCAATATCTTCGAAATCAATGTCGTCTGAGATCACTTCCGCGCCGCGCTCCGGGTCGCGCATATCCCAACTTTCATGAAATTGCCGAACGACCTTTTCGGTGGGATGCATGATCACTGTCCTTTTGCGTGATTTGAGGCATTTCGGAGCGCCAAGTTGCCTCATTGCTCTATGCTGGAGGATGCGGTTGTTGGACGCAAACAGATTTCAAGAAAGTGTGATTTATCTTGCCAAATGCGGAACGGCATACTATTGTATACCAAATCAAAGACCAGACGACAGACCTAATTTTGTCTGGTCCGCATTTGAAACGCCCAGAACGCAACCGACAATAAGCTGCAGGTGCCGCCATGAGCCTTTACACAGAGTATCTCGCCGAGATTGAAACGCGCAAAGAACAAGGGCTAAATCCAAAGCCGATCGAAGACGGCGCCCTTGTGAGCGAATTAATCGAACAGATCAAAGATCTCGAGAATGAGCATCGCGCGGCGTCTATTGACTTCTTCATCTACAACACGCTTCCCGGCACGACGAGTGCGGCAGGATCAAAGGCAGAGTTCCTCAAAGAGATTATTGTCGGAACAGCCATCGTTGACGAAATCGCGCCCAAGTTCGCGTTTGAACTTCTCAGACACATGAAAGGCGGACCCTCAGTGCGGGAGCTGCTGGGTCTGGCCCTGGGAGATGAGCCAAAGATTGCCGTTGCCGCAGCAGACGTGTTGAAAACGCAAGTCTTCCTCTATGAGGCCGACACCGACCGGCTGGACGCCGCCTACAAGGCCGGAAACACTGTCGCGACCGATATCCTTGAAAGCTACGCGCAGGCCGAGTTCTTCACCAAGCTGCCGGACATCGATGAAGAGATCAAAGTGGTCACCTACATCTCTGCTGAGGGCGACGTCTCCACCGACCTTCTGTCACCCGGCAATCAGGCGCATTCGCGGTCTGACCGAGAGCTGCACGGCAAATGCATGATCTCCGAGGCGGCGCAGAAGGAAATTCAGGACCTGCAAAAACAGCACCCCGATGCCCGCGTCATGCTGGTGGCCGAAAAAGGCACCATGGGTGTCGGATCGTCCCGGATGTCGGGCGTCAACAACGTGGCACTCTGGACCGGCAAACAGGCCTCTCCTTACGTGCCCTTCGTGAATATCGCCCCCGTGGTGGGCGGCACCAACGGTATCTCGCCCATCTTCCTGACAACCGTCGGCGTGACTGGCGGCATCGGTCTTGATCTAAAAAACTGGGTGAAAAAGGTGGATGCCGACGGCAACCCGATCATCGGCAACACCGGCGATCCGATCCTTGAACAGAAGTACTCGGTTGAGAACGGAACCGTCCTGACAATCAACACCAAGGATAAAAAGCTGCTGGATGAAGACGGCAATGAGCTCGTAGATGTGGCCTCTGCCTTCACGCCGCAGAAGATCGAGTTCATCAAGGCGGGCGGGTCTTACGCCATCGTCTTCGGCAAGAAGCTGCAGACATTTGCCGCAGAAACGCTGGGCATCGAGATGCCGGTGGTCTTTGCCCCCTCCAAAGAGATCTCCCACGAAGGCCAGGGCCTGACCGCGGTTGAGAAGATCTTCAACAAAAATGCAGTGGGCGTCAGCTCCAAAGAGCCGCTGCATGCGGGCTCTGACGTGCGGGTGAAGGTGAACATCGTCGGCTCGCAGGACACCACCGGCCTCATGACATCGCAGGAATTGGAGGCGATGGCGGCCACGGTGATTTCGCCCACGGTGGACGGTGCCTATCAGTCGGGCTGTCACACCGCCTCCGTCTGGGACATAAAGGCCCAGGAGAACATCCCGAAGCTTATGAAATTCATGAATAATTTCGGGCTGATCACGGCGCGGGACCCCAGGGGTGTTTACCATTCGATGACGGATGTGATCCACAAGGTGCTCAACGACATCACCGTTGATGACCGCGCTATCATCATCGGCGGCGACAGCCACACGCGCATGTCCAAGGGCGTCGCCTTCGGCGCGGACTCAGGCACGGTCGCGCTCGCGCTGGCCACGGGTGAGGCGACAATGCCAATCCCGGAATCCGTGAAGGTCACGTTCCAGGGCGAAATGGCTGACCACATGGATTTCCGCGACGTAGTCCACGCCACCCAGGCGCAGATGCTGCAGAAATTCGGGGACAATGTCTTTCAGGGGCGCGTGATCGAAGTGCATATCGGCACGTTGATGGCCGATCAGGCCTTCACCTTCACCGATTGGTCGGCAGAAATGAAGGCCAAGGCGGCGATCTGCATCTCAGAAGATCACACGCTGATCAAATCGCTGGAACTGGCCAAGAGCCGCATCCAGATCATGATCGACAAGGGCATGGAGAACGAGGCCGAGACCCTGCAAGGCCTGATCGCAATCGCCGACGCGCGGATCGAAGAGATCCGGTCCGGCGCGGTGCCTGCGCTGCAGCCCGATGAGGATGCAAAATACTTCGCCGAAATGGTGGTGGATCTCGACATCATCAACGAGCCGATGATCGCCGATCCGGACGTGAACAACGTGGACGTCTCCAAGCGCTACACCCACGACACCATTCGCCCTGTGTCCTTCTACGGAGCGGAAAAGCAGGTGGATTAGGGCTTCGTAGGAACCTGCATGGTGCAAAAGGGCGATCTGAAGATCGTGGTGCAGATGCTGCGCAACCTCGAAAAGAGCGGGCAGGAGATCAAGTTCAAAGCGCCGCTCGTGGTGGCCGCGCCGACCTACAACATCATTGATGAGCTCAAAGAAGAGGGCGACTGGGAAGTGCTGCAACGGTACTCAGGCTTTGAGTTCGATGACTTCATGCCCAAAGCCACGCCGCGCAAAGAGTATGAAAACCAGCTTTATCTCGAGCGGCCAGGCTGCAACCTCTGCATGGGCAATCAGGAAAAGGCGGAGAAGGGTGACACAGTTCTCGCCACCTCGACGCGCCTCTTCGCGGGCCGTGTTGTCGAAGACAGCGCAGAGAAAAAGGGCGAATCCCTTCTGGCATCGACCCCAGTGGTGGTTCTCTCTGCGATCCTTGGCCGGACGCCCAGCATGGAAGAATACAAGGCGGCCGTGGAAGGGATCAAACTTACAAAGTTCGCGCCGCCCAAAAAGACGCCGCTTGACGCGCTATCTGTGCACTACTGATTTCGCTTTGGCGCGATCAGAATTTTGCAAAATTCTGCCTAAGAAAATGGTCCTTCAGGCAAAGCCTATCCCTGTTTCATGAGTTGGGACGCCGGCTAGTAATCCTCGCCCTTGTATTGGTTCGGTCGCCCTCTAGCTGCATTTAGCCCGACGAAGGCGGCCCAATTGTCGCCAGGACGCCAGATGCTTTCCATGTTCGCTGCTGTATCTTCCACGCTTATGCCCGCTGCATCTTGTGCAAACCTGTAAAAGAAGGCGCTGACGCGGGCGTTGTAGATGCAATGAACGTGGATTGTCTCATCCGGATGAGCGCACAGGATATCTCGGAACTCTTCAAAATCCGCGTCCGTGGGGTGTTCAAAATCTACGGGGATGTAATCATAGGCCATGCCCAGCTCTGTCACCGTGCCGGGCTCATCGTCAAGCGCGCCCTTGTTGTCATGCGGCCCAAGATTGACAATGCGCGTGACACCCATCTCTTTCAGCTCTGCCAGTTCGGCTTCACTGGGCTGGCCCGAGGTGGTGAGGCGCGGCGTCATTCGCCGCCAGTTGAGGATATGTGTCAGGTCCATGTCTGTCCTTTCGTGAGGGCTGCCAGATCGTAAATCGTGCGTTTCAATGGGGCTAGACTACCGAAAACCGCTTTGGCATAAATGACAGGATGACCCCAAATTCTGCCAAAA
>ERZ1740065.2537-NODE-2537-length-11358-cov-12.792091_pt1 | contig 11358 bp, 5 predicted proteins | sample MGYA00581738_ERZ1740065 | MGnify/ENA primary metagenome ERZ1740065 (study PRJEB43018, sample SAMN04849749) | marine metagenome | isolation source: floating plastic debris | place: Pacific Ocean | collected 2008-09-01 | study: EMG produced TPA metagenomics...
ACAGCTCAGCTTTGGAATATCATCAGAAGAGCCTGAGCATTCAACTTCAAATCCACGGTGACTCTCCTCATCCAGATATAGCCGCATCATACAACAACATCGGCAATGTCTATCAATCACAGGGAAACTACAGCTCAGCTCTCGAATATCATCGGAAAAGTCTCGACATCCGACTCGAAATCCATGGTGATTCTCCTCATCCAGACATAGCCGCCTCATACAACAACATCGGCAATGTCTATCGATCACAGGGAAACTACAGCTCAGCTTTGGAATATCATCAGAAGAGCCTGAGCATTCAACTTCAAATCCATGGTGACTCTCCTCATCCAGATATAGCCTTATCATACTACAACATCGGCGCTGTCCATCAATCACAGGGAAACTACAACTGTAACGCTGCACCAGGAATGCGCCTTTCTGATCCATCGATGTGAGAAACTCTTATTGAAACTGATGAAACGGATTTACGCCGACACGCTGATGGTTGTTGACGTGCGATTATAAACTTGAAGTTTCTCGATTCTTCTTACACCGCCTGCTGACTCGCCTATTCAACTATTTAGACTACGGTTGTATTAACCTCCCTGCAGGCCTCCCAATAAGTAAATTTAGCGTGCTGGCTCAGACTTGACACAGTTTGTCAAATTACTGAAAGGTCTGAAAAATTGCAGAGCTTTTGTCACAATTTCACTTTCTTAATATCCCTCAATAGTGGTGCGATGTCTTAATGTGACTTAGAGAACAAAGCACCGTATTCCAACCGCATAAATCGAACCGCTATCAGACACTATGGTATACCAAACTAACACACTTCATCATGATGCATTTCTTGTCAATGATAGAAGTAAGTTCTGTCTATGATAGTTGCTGGCCTCTCCAGTGCCACCACCAATCCACTAACCAACGTACATAGACCTGAAGTTGTCACTCTATAATAGTAAATTTTGTTCAATTGGTTTATTTCTTGGTGGTTTCCTGATTATTTGGCTCATCAAATTGAAAAATCACATTGAATTCTTCAGGCTTTACGGATACTGAATAATATTTGTGCTCTACTGTACTAATATATATAAGAAGAAAGCTGTGATCGCATCTCGAATCTCAGTATTTTTCATTTCATGGAGAAAAATCTTGAATAAAACCCAATTAAAGAGATTGAGAAAAGGAAGTGAAGTTAACTTAAATTAAGCATATCAATGAATAAGAAACACGTTTTCTTACCTTATGACAAAATTTAGTACGCTGTGGTGATCATTACTGACCATTACTACCAGATGAATTAGCAGACCCTATTTAGAAGGCGGTCACTTAGCGGCCATTGGTAGTTTTTGGGTGATGCGATGTTATCATAAGAGTTGCACTAAGCGGGTGGGCTCGCTACGCTATACAATGGCACAATGGAAGGTACGTAAGCTATAACGTCAAGCTGTTGATAGAGTACTTTTTCAGCCCTATAAAAGCACTTTGCAACTTTGTGAGTGCAAAATCCTCCTGTCAAAGTATAGCTGAACAGCTATACTTCCTGTTTCATAAATATTTGACACGGGTAGCAATAATAAAAAAGCCAGACAATCCATTCTTATCGTTAGACCTATTTCATACCATTACAATGCGATGACGTAGTCCCCAGGTCCCCCGTAGCATTCGCCTGTATGACCTAATTATGACCGGAATTTAAGCCAGCAGTAATTCCCAATGGCTAATTAGAACAGCTATACCATCGCTCATATGGCACCGACATAAGGTATGTTAGGTATATTCTGAATGGCTGTGAGCTTTCTCAACATCTTTAAATATTTTTCTTTCTAGTTTAAGATATATTTAGTGTCTGATAAAGCATACGGAGGAGGATAGTTCGGTCTGGTGTGTGGTATTCGCGCTTAAAGGCGGAATGGCTTAATTCCATAATCATGATGAACCTCGAATTACGGCTGGACGGAAATTCAACAAGTAAAGATTAGAGTTGTCTTCTCCTAATGTGGTGACTGCGTCCGCTCGGGGTTTTCACGAAGTGGACGTATCATCAACGTCCATTCCATTGAGAGTGAGTCCGGTGAATTTATAAATCATTCGGGCGTGGACGCCTCATCAACGCAAATCGGACGTTGTAGCAATGCTCGCGGAATTGAAACTTGTCCGAACGCCAATTTTTCATAACAGGGTACTACCATTTATAGTATTTACAGTATTTTACAAACATTTGTTCGGTAAACAGAATTTCCACAGCAATGATACGGTAACAGCAGCTACTCAAACGATTTTATGGCAAGAGACGACAACTCCCAAACCACCATTGCATCTCCAGGTCTTATCTCATTTCAAGTTCGAAGGTGGTATTCCAGCCTTTAGGTACAAGTTAAGACATAAATCATTTCAGTATATCTACACAAACTTGTGAAAAGTTTCATTTGGATTTGCCTTACAGAGACTCCTAATTCCGAGAGAATGCAGCAAGTCAATACGGAAAATTACACACTGAGTTCTGAGCAAATATCAGTGAACCTACTTGCTTTAACCTCGCTTCTGTAGTTAAACATGTAAGAATCCAAGAGAGCTCAGCGTGTTCCTTGACATCTGATTGCTGGAATAGCACAGATTTCTCTAGGTCTATACCACAAGCCATCAACGCCACAGCTGCAACATCAGTGAATCACGCATCAGAGCACAGTATAAACATATAGCAGAGGTCTCAATCTAGTGAAATGCATACTGGACCTGTGTCAAAAATGTCTTGCCGTCTTTGTTCTGGTGGTTTGGGATTGGTTAACGCATGAAGGTCTACTATGGAAAAGTAACACTTCATTCCTGTATCCTGTAGCTTGACCCAGTCTTTAACCGTTCCAAGGTAATTGCCTAAATGTGGCATACCCGGCTGTATGCCGCTGATAAACAAAAGTAATGCATAGAATAATGACAAACACAGACTCGTGGTAACAAGCGTAGTCGACTACCATCCTTGCTTACCTAAAAAGTACTTTCTCGGATTTCGTCGAGAAGTAGAGTTTTTGGCAACTCCGACATATTGAGTGAGCTCTTTGTCGAACATGTAAGGATATTGATGACCACATCATTGAGAGTTGTAACTAGATAGCACCACAAGCTTACTTTGCATATAGAATAATATTATATGTAGGGAGAGTTTGGGTCTTTCGGAATTTCTCATGCATTCGATGCCATATCACGCGCGAAAATAGTATTTCTCACCTTTAGAAACAAAGGTTACGACATCCGGTTTAATTTCGTAACCAATCACAGCGTAGCATTGCTCGTTCTAAAATTGTCCACCAAAAGTTGGCTAAATTATAGTAGCGGACATTCAACTATCTGCCCACCAATGTGTTGTAGTAACCGGTAGAGCCTTCTATCTATATTTTTTGAGCAGATTGACTTCGTTCTCCAAGCTAAAAATGCGGCTGACGTTACAACTGTTCTACTACGTTAATCGAAGAAAAATACCAGGCAAAATTACGATAGGGTAAGTACTGGTCAACTTGATGAACGTGGAGAAAGCTGCAAAGTAGTAGTGTAATGTGTTAAAAATATTCCTGTTGCTAAATCTGATGTTCAAAACTCTGCTGAGCTATGAATTTATATTTCACAGGAAACACCGAATCAAACAAACGATTACGCCACACATGAAATACCTTGCTGCTGCCGATATGGTGAGGGAACGAGAGAACTTAGAAATACTTTCTAAATCATATTTGTCTCCGGTAAGTCCTCACCCCAGCCTCATTCTGTTCTGTTCTTGAATTTCTGTGTTTTTATGAGCCATGTGAGAATACCATGCATCAACTCTACATCTGGGCACCCACAATGCATCTCTCCATCCCTTTGCTACTGACTCCTCTCCTAAACATCTCTATTCGATTGCTCAGACACGAGTCACTGCCTCTAATGAAACTTGCCACAGGGGATACTCATAAAATCTACCATATCCATTTTGACTGGTATGAGTGTGTAGCAGCATGTCATCGCTGTTGTAACTTCAGACAATAGCAAATGAGAAATGGTAACATAATATACATATGTGTGCGTGGGTGTACCGAACTCATAATTGTTATGATCTCTAATCTTGTACTATGAGGCTACCCTGTTCCCTCGCAATTGAGACAAGCATACTTATGTTGAGTAGACCCATATATCTTCTTTTTTCATATTTTTTAAGCGGTTTACAATTGGTATCAATGCCATATATTGCATAATGTGTGCCCTGAGGGAATGCAGCACCAACTGTTGTTAAGAAGAACTTACAGATCCCTTGTCCTAAGATTGTATTCATATTCACCTTGGTGTGATGCATAGCCTAGGTAGTTTTGGAGTTGTCTTCTCTCTAGAAATCTCAAGCCATTTATGAATGTAATGCCATTTTGAGAGGTGAATTCCTTACCACTTATCATTCCTGCGGAAAATATTATTCCACAGATGATGACGCAATCTTGTCTAGCTAGAGTTTGGTTGTATTTACAACTATTGAGGACAGAAGATGGCGAGGAAGTATGTAAAGGCAGTGAGAGAATTAGACGGTGGTGACATTTGATGTTTTGAACCGAAGGAACGTGTTATTTCATACTGTAGAACCAGATTCGATATCATCGGAAATGCTAGTGTTTCCTTCAAACTCATCAAAAAATAATTGCGATTGAGCATTAAATGCGATTTTCGAAAAACTCATTTTTTCACATCTATTATACGTCGCATTTGTTTTTCAGAAGGTGTGCAGCTCATTTGGGAAGTTGCAAGATCGCAATTTTTACTCATCGCATTTATTTCTCTACGGGATTTTTCGCATTTATTTGTCGCGCATTTATTTTTACTTATACAGTAGCAATCTGCCGATAGCGATCTCACGAATGGGAAGACGGCTCCTATATAAGTTATTATCGTCATAATTTCGATAGCGATGATTTTTTCTTGCTATTTTCATACGTGTTTATGGACGTAGTTTTATAGTGTGCTCTAATGGTAGCGTAGCTATTTTTGCTCCAGCTAGACTGTCGATATCAAATCTGTTCCTCCAGTAACATATACAAGGTCTTCATACTCATCAGCAGCTAAAACCAGTGTGAGCGGGCACCACCTTTCCTATAGGCAGCCGTGACTTGGTCGTTGGTCGAGTCACAATCTGCGAATTGAAGAGTATCTTGTTACCACCAGACCTCGTCTTACATGCTGTTTCTCTATATTGAGTATTATTCATGTTTCGTTTAGTACATTACGTTGCGTTGTGGTTCAGCGACAGCTGTGCCTATTTTTTGTCGTTCTTATTTTTTCTATCTACTCATCCTCACCCATGAGTTATCATGATATCTTGCTGTATTTAGTGGCATTTAGTGATGTACGCCTCTTGTTTCTGATTATCAGGAAGAGGATGTATTGTACCAGAAGTTGCAAGAGGAGAAACTCAATCGTGCAGAAGCTGAAAGAATCAAAGAGTCTCAAAAAGCACGAATGCCAAAGCATTATACTACATTAGAGGCACTCGGTCATCTGAATGTTTCAAAGAGTTGGTTCTGATGCTATTTTTGATCGACTTATTTAATCCTATATCCTTGCGGTTTATACGTAGTTATCCCACATCGGTACGAAATACACTCCTCTCCACCAAACATATAACATACAACACCATTTTTATTGCTCTGAGTTTGAAAATGTTTTGATGAGAGAGGACTTGTATACTAGGAGTACATGACATTTGTGTTGTTCTGAACTAATGGCTGATACCAAGAAAATGAGTAACAAGCAATACAGCAGTGAACAATCAAGTCGTAATACGCTGGTATCGTATTAGCTCGGGTGTTGTCTACTCTATGAACATTACGTATCACTCATTATAGCGATTCCATCACAACGATGCCCACGGCCGTGGATCCTGAGAAGGAACCGAAATACGAAAACCAAACGGAGGTCCTCGATATTGAAGTGGTTTCTATCACTCTCAGTCTAGTTCATTACCGATTTTTTTCTGCCAACGCACTACTTCTTTCTGGCCAACGAAGCAAAACTCATCTTGCTGGTCAGTTTGTGAAAAAGGAAAGAGACAGAAAAAATGGAGAATATTGAACGTCTGAAACAGAAAATCAAGGAGCTGGAGGAAAAGCTAGCTACCTATGAGAATCAAGCGATGAATACAGGCCCTGCTAGGCCTAAGATTGCACACATGTCGGCTGAAGTCGTTGATTCTAACCCATACAGTCGATTGATGGCGTTAAAAAGAATGGGTATTGTCGACGATTATGAGGTAAGTAGAATACATAAATCAACTTCGACTGGGGTTATTACCGTGATATTATTATTTTACCGTTACATCGTTATTATTCAGCGTATCAGGAGTCACTCAGTTGCAGTAGTGGGCGTCGGTGGAGTTGGCAGTGTTACGGCTGAGATGCTAACGAGATGCGGAATCGGAAAAGTAAGAGTTTTACTTGATTACAGATATCCTACTCGCTCCCTCCCTCCCTTCATCCCTCTGTCCATCCCTCCGTCCCTCCCTCCATCCGTCTCACTCCCTCCTTCCATTCCTCTCTCTCTCCGTATGTCTGTCCCTTCCTCCGTCCCTTCCTCCCTCCCTCCATCTGTTCCTCCCTCTCTATTTCTCACAGTCTAAACCCTTGTTTGTAGTTGATATTGTTTGACTATGACAAAGTCGAGTTGGCTAACATGAATCGTCTGTTCTTCCAACCACACCAGTCGGGTATGAGTAAAGTAGAGGCTGCCGTGCAGACGTTACGGTTTGTACTCTCTACTCACAGACTCCTAGCACAGTATCAGTATCCTTAGCTACATGGTTATGTTGTTTCTATCGTTAGGGAAATAAACCCCGATGTCAGCATTGAGGCACACAATTACAACATCACCACCGTCGACAACTACGATCATTTTGTGAATCGAATCAGGTGAGCATGTTTTGATGATACTGTTCTGCCATCTATCATTTATGGCTTTGTAATATAAACTTTTCTTTTCTTCTGTAGTTCTGGAAGTTTAACGGATGGACCCGTTGACCTAGTCCTAAGCTGTGTCGACAATTTCGAAGCTAGAATGACCATTAACATGGTATGTAGAGTCAGAGCTCGGAACTCAAGGTTGTTCTTCTCAGCTCTGGGCTGAGTTGTTTGTTGAGAGATGGTTCGAATCTGTCGTGCTGTAACAGGTGTTCCTCTGGTGTGTTTTAGGCTTGTAATGAACTGAACCAGAACTGGATGGAGTCAGGAGTCAGTGAGAATGCCGTGTCAGGACACATACAGTTTATCAAGCCTGGAGAGACAGCCTGCTTCGCTGTATGTCATTTACTGCCATGTCCTCAAACTCTTACTTAAAACTTTTACAGCATTCCCTCAGCACTCGTGTGGAAGCAGTCAATGTATGGCAGGTCCAAAATAAGAAAACTCACCAAATGTAGGCACTGCTTAGGATACTGTATACCCAAATATTTTATTGGGAAAATATTATAGCATTTTGCTCAAATCAGCGGTATTTTTATTAATAACACCTAGAATTTTTAGTGATTTTCTTCAGCTCACAACATAAAGAGCTGTCGGAAATATAGGGTCTAACTTAAATAGCGGTTTCTTAGAGTTGCTATTATTGTGAGATCGCTAAAATATTTGGGTTTATACGTGACCCTGCGTGACATAAACAACAATAGGCCGCACCAGCTCATTGCTTAGTATAGGCTATATAGCTGACTGTAGTGCTGGATCTGATGCTCTGATTGGTGTCATTAGAAAGAGCACATCTCATTGACAAATCAGAAATTGACACATGGGGGAAAATTTGTTGATGGCCAGCTATATAGCTTATACTAAGCAATGAGCCGGCTTATTGTGGTCTATGTCATACAGGGTAGTATATATGACACATGAAATAAAGGCTGTATGTAATCCTCGCAAAAATGAATATATGTACGTACGCAGTTTCCTCAACACTAGTACATTAAGTAAGTCCAGTACATTAGTTAGTACGCATGTGCTAAACTTGAGTAAGTACGGTACGTACCCTACAACAAATACGTCTTATGTCAGACTGAGCATTCGCAGGAAGTTTCTGATTCCGAGTTCAACTCTAGCCTGTTGCCACCGTGATGACTCATGGCCATGACTGTCGTAGATGACTCATGCACTTGTAAATCAACTCATTACTCATGTCATGTCTAGTGCGCCCCGCCACTGATCGTAGCTACTGGCACTGATGAGAAGACTTTGAAGAGAGAGGGCGTCTGTGCAGCCAGCCTCCCCACCACCATGGGACTGGTGGCGGCTCTCCTCGTACAGAACTCACTCAAGTAGGTCCAGTTGCTACCAGAACCGTCTGTTGGGAGTTGTCTTGCCTTGTTGTATTCATGCCTCCATGGTTGGCAGATTCCTACTGGGATTCGGTGAGACGAGTTTCTATGTCGGGTACAATGCTCTCCAAGATTTCTTCCCAAAGATGGCGATGAAGCCCAATCCTGCGTGCGACGATAGAAATTGTATGAAGAGACAGGCCGAGTATCAGGTACACTTAGTCAGAGTGGCCATGACTTTGACCTCTGGAAATCATTGATTTGACACTTTGACGGTGTGTTACAGGCGATACTGGCGTCCAGACCTAAAGAAGAGTGTGTGAAAGAGGAAGAAGTGGAAGTGGTGCATGAGACTAATGAATGGGGTAATGACCTATATAAATGATCTATATAAATGACCTATATAAATGTATTCGGTGTAGAAATGGTGATAGGCTAGTGTCATGGGTGAGAGCTATATAGTGCTTAGATATATAGATCTGTTCTGAAACGGCCCATATGTCAGATGGCCAAATCTGCTCATGGTCTGGATGGAGACCATCTGGCAACACGCAACAACAGGAGAAGCTATGAGAGTGCTTTTTAAATATTTGAGACCAAATTTCTGGTCCGAACTGTGTCACGTAAGAAAGATGAGCCGTTCACCTCTAGGGGAGTGTCAGATTGTTGGAGTTATGATCTCCTGCATGGATACACTGTAAGAGGAAATCGTTATGTCTTGTCTTATAGGAATTGAAGTGGGTGGAGAGTCAGAGGAAGCTAACAGCCAGCCAGAGGGCGCCACCTACCAGCCAGAGCTCGTCGAGGGTGTGAGAGTAGCTTATGAAAAACCTGCAGAAACCACAACTCAGGTATGAATATCTGCTACTGCCATTGGATATCTGTGAACAATGATCAACTGGTCTGGAGCGAGAGAGACCATTAAGGGTAGGCTACACTATCGCAGATTTCTGCGAATTCGTAGAAATCTACGATTTATAGCCATCACAATTTGCGAATATCTGCGAAATCGAGCCTTTGCAAATTGCATAATATGTTGAACTTTGACATCCGGCATCTTGTGACAATTGATTGCGTGGTGTTATCTGAGTATAGTTGGTTTTAAAATGCATTCGAACAATTTCTTTTGTCAAATAATTTATGAAAATTCTTCCAGACCTTATTTACAACGTTCAAAAAAGATTTTGGAAGGATAGAGATTAGATATCTTTCCATAAAAGGACATTTACTTCAAACAAGAGGAGACATGTCTTAATTTTGGGTCAACCATCGCATATATGTGCGATAGTGTAGCCTCTTGTTTAATCGTGCAAAACTGATTCACAAAACGCAGATATCTAAGATAGTATCCATTATGAGAGAAGTGCGGGGAGGGGGGAATGACATGTGGCTTAGGGATTAGGGTTTCACTCCGGTGCTGGTGCTGCGCAATACCAGAGCGGCTACAAACTCAGCTCTCTTCACACTCCACCAAAGAGCAGTGATGATAGAATGAAACCACGTTACACAACACTGGCCATCAGCCTTTCCTGATGTTTTCAAATGATTTGAAAAAGAATCACCCCAGTCGGTTTTTCACTTTATAAACCTTTTATCGTCTCTATGGGAAGAAAGAGAATGAACCATTGTTTAGCAGATAAGTGCAGTAGCAGCATCATCTTCCGTTCAGTTCTGTTCAGCTAGTTCTGTCTGTTTCCTGCTCTCTATCTTTCGCCTGTCTTATGCTTCCTGTGTATCCATGCTAGCAGAAGTGTCCAATCATACGGCAGCGTGCCAGCAGCAATGTCCGATCACACTGTGCCTAACCAGCAGACTTATCTGATCACACGATGCCTTACCATGACTTGTCTCTTGTAGGAGGAGTCTAGTCAAGCCGCCACTTCCGCAGATGGCTTTAGTTTAGATGACCTAATGGCTCAGATGAAAGGCCTGTGATAGCCGACTGCTGCTTCCCTACTCCTAGAGATTCATCTAGTAAATCATCATATGATTCTATATCCTATATTTATGGTACGAAGGGCTACAATAAAGAGATCTGACTTATCTCATCTGCTTTTATTGCCGTTTGAATGAGTAATTATGTGTGAATGCGGCTTGGAGCCATATCAGTCACTGAAAGTTCACAGCTACCAAAACACTCCTCTACACAAAACCCGTCTCCATGTTTTTATTGATACTCAGAATGAAAGGTGTAAACTTCCTGAAGGTTGTCAATAGCGCATGCTTCACAAGCTCGCATGCTCTCGGTTTTTTTTTGTAATATGAAGTTACCCTTTACCACTACACTAATACAGGAAGATCCCAACAATGGTTAGCAGCGAAATTTTAACAATTCTAACAATCACTAGAGTGTGTTATTGGAGAGCTGAAGTACAAGAGTGATTCTCCGAATGGCTTGCATTGGAAAAAGTCCCGAGTCTTCGGACAATGCTGGTGGACTCGAGAAAAAGGATAAAAGTGGATTCAAGAAATCACTGGACAGCGTGATAGAAGGCCTGAACAGTAACTGCTTCACTAGAGAAGAGATCGATCGGCTCTCCCACTCACTGGGTACGATACTGGCAGTAGTGAGGTGATCCTGGCCCCTTTGCAGGCATCTCAAGTTGCAGTTTCCGTTTTTTGATAGGTCAGGCATTCCACAACCTGGAACCTGAACCAGAGTTGGCCAGCGATGTGGAGCTGCACGCCATGCTTGGTAAGAAACCGCTACATGTGAGCAGTGAGTTTCTGAGCGAAGCGCTGTCGGCCATTAGCATAAAACCAGACGGAATCAAACGGTACTCTTACAAGAACCTCATCAACCCAGATGTCTCCGGTGTAAGTAAATCTGTACGTCATATATGTAAGTATATAAGTGAATCTGTACGTCATATATGTAAGTATGTCAGTGAATATGTACGTCATATATGTAAGTATGTAAGTGAATCTGTACGTCATATATGTAAGTATATAAGTGAATCTGTACGTCATATATGTAAGTATGTCAGTGAATATGTACGTCATATATGTAAGTATGTAAGTGAATCTGTACGTCATATATGTAAGTATGTAAGTGAATCTGTACGTCATAT
>ERZ1740065.2538-NODE-2538-length-11358-cov-12.025391_pt1 | contig 11358 bp, 3 predicted proteins | sample MGYA00581738_ERZ1740065 | MGnify/ENA primary metagenome ERZ1740065 (study PRJEB43018, sample SAMN04849749) | marine metagenome | isolation source: floating plastic debris | place: Pacific Ocean | collected 2008-09-01 | study: EMG produced TPA metagenomics...
CACCCCTCCCTCTATCCACTCCTCCCTCTGTCTACCCTTCCCTCCCAAACATGATACAAACTACCCTCAAACAGGCCAGTTGGACAGAAGCCGCATTGTCCACTGGAAGGCAAACAGAATGCCTCTGATATCTGCAAACAATGTAATGAAGGAACTGAGGGGGGAACTGACGCAGTGATAATAGAGGAAGTGTGCATACATGCATACGCGTGCTAGCGAGCAGATGTTGTACTCAGTACTGCCTCTCATATCGTCAACACCTCACCCCCTCTCTCTTCCTTCACGATTCACAAAACACAAGCTGACTCATGTGTGTTGTTCTGCTGTAATAATGGAGGCAATGATATCAGCTAAAATCAAACCAGCGATCTAATTATTGTTTCCCAAAGCTAAATCCGTCTCGCTCTCACCACTGCCAGACATTGTCACGGCTTTGCTCCACTTTGTGACATCATGCGGGTACTGTGTCGGTTTCGTGAGTGTCACAAACCAGCGTCACAAATCATGAATCAGCCGTCTGTCCCATGGATGTGACGTCGTCTTACATGTGTGTTTGAATTTTTAGGCCAACGGCATAACGTACGTCCTCAACGTCAGCATGAGCTGCCCCAAGCCGTCACACATCCAAGATGGCCACTTCCTCCGCATTCCAGTCAACGACAGCTACAGCGAAAAGCTGCTGCCGTACTTTCACGAAGCGTTTCAGTTTATCGGTATGTACCCCTAGCGTCCCGTCACGCTCATCCTCGCCGTGACGTCACAGTCGTAACAAATGCATGTGTCAATGTTGTAGACAAAGTACGAGAAGCCAATGGCTGCGTGTTGGTACACTGCCTGGCCGGTATCTCTCGGTCCCCCACCCTCGCCATCGCCTACATCATGAGAAGTTACAATATGGCTTCCGAGGAGGCTTACAGGTTTGTGGCTCTTCTATCCGCAGTGCAACCTCCCTAATCGGCGTGCTATGAACCCCTAATGCGGAAGGTGGAGAGTGACTCAATGTGACGGCTAATAGCGTGTGACAGTTGTCAATCTGGGACGGCTCCCGTCGACCAGCACTTAGCTCTCGCTCTATCTCAGACGATCGTGTTTTCGTCCCGCTCATTCCTTCGCTGACTCACTCCCCCTAGGAACATCCCTAATGTTGTTTTCAGTTTTTCGGAGTGTTTCCCCAAAAAGCTGCCAATGTGTAATGACGCGTGTGTGTTATGTTGCCTTCCTAACAGGTAATAACCTCCGATGGGTTAATAGTGGGCGGGTTTTTATTATGCTCCTCTAAATACACCAACACGACTCCGATTACTGGGTTTACTACGCTCCACTTCATCTCCCCCTATCGTCTGAGCCACCATTGTATGCCTCCGTGTAATCCCTCACCACCGACCAGTCTCTCCCCTGTACAGCTGTCCTTGATTGATCGCGTCCACCAAGCTCCCCTGCAAATTCCTGGTGCCAGAATATCTTGAATGTTTCTGATCATCTAGTGCGTACATGCGGTGACCTTGTCAGATTTTTACGCGCAGGTATGTCAAGGAGAAACGAGTCACCATATCACCAAACTTCAACTTCCTCGGTCAGCTGCTGGAGTACGAGCAGCAGATCAGCCGCCATGACAGTTCTCAGCTCGTCGGCAGTAAGAGGAGGTGCATAGGTAAGCATCAGTTTGTCTGCGTTACTATCCCCCTGGCATCCCTCGATCGTCTATAATATCCACAATGTCGCTTTTCTTTTGTCAGATGATTTGAGAGCAGAGTTGTCTTCCCCTGGTTCACCGGTAGCCACCCCCAGGCTAGGACAGGATGCGACCCTACAGTTGAACAAAGCCAACTCGCCTACCAGCGCCCTCTCTAGGCTAAAGTTTGAGCACAAGATGTCGATGGCAGGCAGCCAGGCGGCCAGGGTCAGTAATCACACTCTCTCCGCTCGGGCGTATGTAGAAATCTATGATGTTGGTTGGATTAATCTTGCACTGCCGTTTGTGACTAATTCCGTGACATGAGGGCACTTATAGCTGCAACTCTTCACCTTGTGTGTGACTCACTGCGCTTGTGTGGCACTGGTACCACCACCTGTTCTCTAATGCCATCTGTCAGCCTGCCTGTAGGTCTAGCGACATGTCGCTTGGTATCCCTTCCGCAGTAGTGATTCATAACCTGTCGCTTCTCTGCTGTAGGGATCCCAGTCTCCGACTACGGCCTTCTCAAAGCTGCGATTCGCCAACATGGCCGCCGACGGTGCGTCCAACTCGTTGAACCTGCCAGCCAGAGTCGCCGAGGAGCCCGAGTTCTACGTGTCAAACGTGATCCCCTCGGTGTCGTCGGCTAACAGTTCGCCCTGTACCACTCCTACTCACCCGAGCAGCGTACACATTCTAAACAGTAACTGTAACAATAACAGCGGTCAGTATACCGAAGACGGACTGGACCGCTCGCCGTCCCCTACCAGCTATGCAGTACGACCGTCTCGACCGATGAGCCTCAGTCTATCCACTGCTGACACTTACAGCCCAAAGGCCGCTGTCAAACGTCCAGTCAGTCTTGGAATCCAGCTACTAGAGGGCGCTACTGTAGCCCTTCCCACAGAGTGCAAGGCTGACGAGCAGACGTTGACAGTGGACGAGGCCACACCGCCGTCCGAGAACAGAGGCGTGGAAGCGGTGTCTCTGTCGCGACAACCAAGCGAGGGAGTGCAGCTCCGACGGAAAGTCACTGAGCAGAGGACTCGTCCGAAAAGCATGGCGTTTATCGAAACTTCGTCGCCAAAAGAGAAGCCACCCACACCTCTGACTCCCACTCAGGAACCCGTGACCCCGCATACGGCTCCAGTCACCACTCTCGACATGATGATACTCGGCTATACCTCGGAATCGCAGCGCAAGTCTCGCAGTCTAGAAAACGTCATATCGCACGGCAGCGACCTCACGACAGAGCGACGCTGTCACCTGTGTCTCGCAAACGTTTGTAAATGCGCCAGCAAGTTTCCCGCAGTGAGCAGCGCCGGCAGTATGTCGTCAGCGGGCAGTCACAGCTCTCTACACGGCAGCCTCGAACTCATACCCGTCTCCTGATGGCAGCGTGCATTCGCATAGTCGGCAGCAACCAAACCGGCGGCAGCTCTAGTCATGTGGAGTTACTCTCTCCGAGGGTTGTAACTCCCTGTCAGTAGTCGGAGAGACGTCAATTTCTGGTTGCCTGGATGTGCAGCTCAATCACGGACAAGACACAGCGCATCTGCGGGCGATCTTTATTTTTGTACAATATTATATCTTTTAAGTTTTTGCCGATTGGCTGGCATAAATTGTCTCACTTTTGCGTCTGTCTTTACTATAGAACCCAGCTGTCCCTTCTCTTGTCCGTTATCACTCCTTGTTGTGCATAGAATAGAGCCAAGTTACCACTGTATCGTATGTTATATGTTACTTCCATCATGCCCTTCTCTCTCTGTACAGATGTCCTATCGTTACCTGTAGACATTGTCACCGATGTTAATACACACTAGGTTAGTGCTAAGAGTCTAAACATTGTTGATATTATTTCTATAAATGAAAAAATAGAATTTCTAACAAAAGGAAAGCTACTTGTTGTATTCTCTATTCGTAATGTGCTGGTGTAGTCATCCTATCCCAGTAACACCAGTGCATGGAGTGACTCAGCAGATTTGATGAAGTGATGGCAGTCAGATTATCTGAGGACTTATCAGCTGTAGTTATTGTTTCATCTATTCATTAGACCAGCAGTCCCAATCACTGGACAATGCTAACTACAGAGCAACCTCTGATAACAGTGCAATGAGTTGTTAGCGTTGGACATTCTCTCTAACCTGATCGGCAAAGGTGGAGAGTTGTGCTCTCATGACATACAAATCGGTTTCCTCGCACTGCGAGGGAGGTAATTCCCAATCGATCTCCTTCTATCACTCCATACTACTGACTATTACCTGGGCTCATAGTATGGAGTGACAGAAGGAGATTGATTGGGAATTACCTCCCTCGCAGTGCAAGGAAACTGATTTGTATTTCATGAGAGCACAACTCTCCACCTTTCCTGCCCACACCACAGTGCGATGCAATAAATAATTCCCATTGTGGATTACCCTGCCTGGAACGACAACTCCTCAAGTGGTGCCTAACTTCGCCAATCAGATTAGAGAGAATGTACAGTAGACCAACGCCAACAACTCGTTGCGCTGTTATCCACTACTGACTATTACCTAGACTCACAGTATGAAGGCATGAAGACTATCGAGATGGACAGCTGATACTGCACAGTTCAGCTTGGTGTCACTGATAATGTAATCTATAGTTAAAAGTTCATATTTTGCTCTTGTCGCTTGGCAAACATCATCCAGTTTTGGTGACTTTACCAACTCACGGTCACATGATCTCATTGCCGTCTGGTAAAGTCCAGTCGCAATGTCGTTGTCTATCGATCAGCAGTCGATCAAGTGTTGAAGTAAAGGGATCGGCCGTTTACTAGAGGTTAGTGTAGTACGACTTTTGATCAGTCATCTCGTTCTGTCATATCAGATCTTAGCTCTGGGTTACGTAGAGGGATAGCAGTCGTTAGGAAAACCATCCTGTCTATAAAATTGAAGCAACGTTGATTTTTTACGGTATTTGACAGATTTCCCATCATGCATGCTTGAGTGCCGTTTTAGGTACCAAGTATGATGTTCCATATTTGCCTGAGTTCATAAAAACGTCCCTAGTTGCTGCTGCACTGACCAGTTTCATAGCTCCTAAACGTTACTGCCAGTTACTCAGTGGTAGCATGGCTATTGTGGGACTGATGATTGCCATTGCCAAGGGTTACTAATCATTTATCACCTGATTACAAAAAGGGCGATACATACCATCTACCTGTCTGTATACCTCATGACTCTCCATAAGATAAGAGTGCCACTTGAACTCTGCTAGGCTGTGAAAGTGAATCAAGTTGGCTTGAATCCAAATAGATAGTATTGATGTCTGAACTTTGCCTCACACTACCCCATGTCTGTCCCACCATAACTCCCTCCAGTGTGTACAGGGGAGACAATTCACAAAAGTTAAACTTCAATCTCTAAAGTAATAGACTGACAATGGTATTCCACTCTCCCGGATTCTGCGGTCGAGTTTTAACAGAGTGCCCATAAGCCCCTCAAACATATCTGCCAGAACTCCCTCAAGCCCTGCTGCCTTACAACTACTCAGTTACTTTTCAGGCACTGCTTTGAGTGAACGTACATGTGATCCTTATGTGGAATGCTGGTATCAGAGAAGGAATAAAAATTGGTAACAATGATCGGTAGGTAATGAGACTGTGTGTGTGTCTCATAGTAGGATCACTGGGAGTCTGTCTATGATGTGCGACCCGTGCCGACATAATCAACCCAAAGGAGGCTTCTCCACACGGTCGGAAATTCCAAATAAAGCTAAAAACACATTCCAGATTTTCCTACGTTAGCCATGACAGAAGGGGAGGGGCAAACAAACCTTCACTCAAACCTTTGTATCTCCAGTTATGTTTAAGCTACAACCTTCAGATTAAGCTAGTCAAAACGGAAAAATACCTTTGTCTAGCGCACTTATGTGGCGAGGTCTCAGAAACAGTAGTAAGTAGGAAGTTTAGGTACTTCTGGTTTTTATTCTATTGATATTATCAATCAGAATGTATAAAAGCCAAATTTGCTTACTAGGTCGGCACAATCTGACGCACAACTGTGATAGGTCTCCTCCGGTCCTCTCTGGTCTTCTCTGGTCTCCTCTGATCTCCTCTGGTAGTCTCTAGTTTCCTCTGGTTGTCTCTTGTTTCCTCTGGTCGCCGCTGTTCTCCTCTGGTTGTCTCTGGTCTCCTCTGGTAGTCTCTGGTCCTCTCTGGTCTCCTCTGGTAGTCTTTGGTGTTTTAACTGACATAGAAGTAAGGCTGGTGGCTGCTTGACTGTTAGGTCAAACTTATTCAGAATTGAAATCTAACTGGACTCAGCCAAACCAGGCATCAGCTAGTTGGGATAGCTGTAAACTAGACTCACAAACGTTACTGACTATGACTGAGAAGTCTGTTCATTTATATCCGTACAGGAGGTGAGGAGATGAGTGAGTTCGGAGATATGGAGAGATGGAGAAGTGCTTTACGAGAGAACCACGACGAGTTGGCAAAGCAGCTCCGGCTTGGTGACTTCAATGGCGTTCTGGACGAAATGTGGGCTAAATACAAACTCAGTGAACACGAGCGTGACAGGTTTTACACCACCAATGCAGAATCCGAGAACCAGAAGAAAGAAAAAGTTAGAGGCTTTGTGAAGTATCTACGTGAAAAATTGTCTGAAGACACACTCAAAGTCTTTTATGGAGCTCTGTTGAAATTTGAGTATACAGAAGCTGCAAAGCTTATAGAACAGTATCTGTCATAGCCTGACCGAAACAGAAACTAACACCGAGCAATTCTGGAGATATTTTAATCTTGTATAATCTTGAGATTGAAATATTGATGTCTGTTAAACCTTGAATTGATCTCAGCTAACTGGGCTCAGATACCAGGACAAATAAATACTCTGAGTGAATGAAAGAATCGCTGGTGTCTTTGAATAAGTAGATATCGTGTATATATTCTGGTCTACACAATATCTTTTAACTCAACTGCAACTGTGCGTTTCCATCGTCAGCAGCGACCAAATTGGCAGCAGTTCTAGTCAGGTGGGATTGCTCCCCGAAGAGTATTGTGCATGTGACATAACTTCATGTTTGCAGTCACAGGGAAGTGACCTTTGGCTTTCCCTGTTGCACAACTTTTTATAACTCAACTGTCCCATCTCTTGTCCGTTATCACTCCTTGTTGTGCATAGAATAAAGCCAAGTTACCGCTGTATCGTATGTTATACGTTACTTCCATCATGCCCTTCTCTCTCTGTACAGATGTCCTATCGTTACCTGTAGACATTGTCACCGATGTTAATACACACTAAGTTAGTGCTAAGAGTCTAAACATCGTTGATATTATTTCCATAAATGACAAAATAGAATTATCAAATTAAACTTATCAGCTGTAGTTATTGTTTCGTTTGTATACCAGACAGAGACACACACAATAACGTGGCAATGATCACTACAGAACGGCTCCTGATGCATAGGCTGATAGCAGTGCAATCAGTTGTTAGCAGTAAACCACTGTACCAGAGCTGGGAAAAGTTATAATTTTCAAAAGTCAAGTTGTGTGTGAATTCATTGTATTCAGAGTCTCAATTCATTCTCAATTCACTTAGGCGTCACCTATTGAAGCATCAAGTCAAGTCAAGAGTTAGCTGTTCATTTTTTAAAGTGAAATTCAATTCACTTATACCAATGTTTATGTGAAGTAAATTGCAGATGGCACACAAAAAATACAATTTCTAGTTATGATATTTGAACATGGACTGGTCAGAGATCATCTGCAGAGACCTGAAATGTTGCTTTCTCGTGACTCATGTGGAAGCAGCTGAAAATCAACATCATATTTGTGCCTTTGTAACTCTAAAACTAATTTCGCAGTGGTTATAATTATAAACGCACACTGTTTTTCTACCTGATGGTGTATAGTCAGTCAGTAGGTATTCATGGAGCAACAAAGGAGGTCAGACAAGACGACTAGGTTGTCTAGTGCATCTAGCCGATAGACTAGGAACTAGGACATTGAGTTCGATTTGCAAGCTGCAGTACACGAAATGTCGGTGTAGGAAAGGTAGCATTAGTCACTGATGTTTGTTAGGGCCTGTCTGACCATCAGCCATGAAGAGTGAACAGCAACTTCTCCTAATTGAGAAATTTTTGAAGCAAGAGAAATGTATAATAAACAAGAAATATACCTATTTGACTTGATCACTATCATAATTAAATACTTATTAGGATTGGAATGAGCATGAGGTGCCGTGTTTAGTTAGTGATTTTACAAGGGTCTATGCTTGTCTTACTGCTGTGTTTATAGCTGGACTTTGTCTTAACTTTACCTGCCGCAGCTTGCTTGGTGGTAGTTCTTGAATGTAAGAACAATCATTGAAAGTCTCCCTGTCGATAGAGAACAGCGACACATGCGATACTCCCAACTGCTAGACTGCTAACACCAAACTGACGTTGCAACCATAAGCTTAGTTATATCAACCTTGAACCTGTTGTCCTTGTTGTTGATCATCAAGCTTTACCTTGCCTGCTATACTTACTAACAGGACTATTTACTGCAGTCTCACTACTTGAGATCTGTATCTGCTCTTGCGATCAAATATTGATGTTTATTCCATCTTTGAAGATCTCAATACTACTGCTAAAATTATGGTTGAGTCAGTGCTGGTATATCCTTCGTGGAAGTCAAGTGTAGAGTCAAGTTTCTGGGGTTAGAGGTGGAGTGTCAATTCAATTCAATTCATGGTGTAAACAAGTTTAAAGTGACCACAAAATGGTCAAATTAGCAACTGGAGTGTAACTAGAGTCAAGTTAACCAACTCCAGTTCCCAGCTCTGTACTGTACTGTACATCCTCTCCAAGCCGCTCAGAAGCTTTTCACATAGCTTGAGGAGCTGTTGTTCCTTGGGGGAACTCGTCGAAGTTTGTGGAGATGATTGCATCACGTTGCGGCAGGAGCTGGCCAGATGGGAGTTGTGCTCTCATGAAATGCAAATAGGTTGCCTTGTACTGCAAGGGGGTTAACTCCAAATCGCTCTGCTCTCTGCATTCCATGCTGTGAGCCGAGGTAATAGTCAGCAGTATGACGAGACTAATGGACAGTTAATACTGCGCAGGCTGGTTTAGTGCCACTGATAACGGTACCGATAGCTAGAACTGCGAAAGTCTCTCTTATCACTAGGTAAACATCGACCCTGTCAGGTGACATTACCAACCTGTGATCACATGATCTCATTGCTGTCTGGTATGGCTTCAGTGGCAGTTTCGCTGTCTATTGCTTAGCAGTCACTCGAACATTAAAGCGAAGTGATCGGCTGTTTACTTGAGGTGAGTGCAATTCGACTTTCTATCAGTCATGTAGTTGCATTAGATGTTGGCTCTGGGTTTCGTAGGGGGATGACAGCAGGTAGATGGAGCAGTAATACGGAGGTTTAGTAAGCTACGGGAAAGCCGTATGTGAACGCCAATTAGATCACAGGATCACAAATCGGCATGACCTATGGCGAAAATCTACGTGAGGAGGGCTTCTTTTACGTATGTCCATATGGTAACATTAGAAGTGAAATAAAATCCACCGCCACTGCTTAATTTTTTCATCCATTTCACAAGTAACATCTTTTGCATATCCCTGTGATATGTCAGCTATTCATATGCTCTATAAAGATGGAAATTCAGTTTCCAAAATATCTAAAAGCATTTCCCGAGTAGCTAAACATCCGACGATTTTATGTACTTTAAGTGAGTTATCTGATGTAGACGTAGCTTCGGCGTGCCTTTGCTAGGCTTTCCTATCATCATTGCTTATTAAATTTAAATCATAATTTCAGTTTATTTGATATTTGGCAGAATTCTATCATGAGTCCTTGACACTTGTTTGACGCACCTAGCGGAGTTACGTCACTCGTCGTGGGTCCACGACAAACGTACCTTGATGCTGCTGCACCGACCAGTCTCATAGTTCCTAAACATGAGTGCCAGTTGTTCACAGGTAGCGCGGCTGCCATAGGACTTGTTGCTGCCACTACTAAAGATTGCTTATCATTGATCCCCTGATTCTACAACTCCTCACACACATCCTATACCTGTCTCTGCACTGCATGTCTCTCCAGACAATAAGATCTCCAAATCACTCGAAATAGATTGTATTAATGTCTGAACTTTGCCTGTATCATTTTGTACACAGCCACATTACGTGTAGAAGAGGAACATTGCTAGGGTCTGCTCTCCCATCACTGCATCCCGCGTAGCTCTGATGTGATAAAATATTGATCGATGACAGAACTTAGGAAATCAGAAATATATCACCCACTTCTGCAGTACATTTTCTCTGAATTGTACACTGATTAAACGGATATGACACTAGTAACTATATTGACCTACTTGTTGCCTAGAGATATAGGTCACAGCTATGTAACTGGAACTCAGCCAAGACTGGGTGTGCAACATTTAGGATATCTGTATTCTGGACCCTCACTCAAGGTCTTCGCTGGCTGAGTCGAGTATCTCACATATTCTTATAGGATTTAGACGGATAAGAGCGCTGACAGGGACATGGAGGGATGGAAAAATGTTTTGCGAGAGAAACATGAAGAGCTGGCAACTCAGCTTCAGTTTGGTGACTTCAACGGCCTTTTGGATGAAATGTGGTCTAAAAAACAATTTAATGATCACGAGCGAGACAAGTTTCAAACCGCTGCTACAGATTCTGAGATCCAGAAGAAAGAGAAAATCAGCGGCTTTGTGAAACATCTAGGTGAAAAAATGTCTGAAGACACGCTAAAAGTCTTCTACGAAGCTCTGTTGAAATTTGAATATACAGAAGCTAAGAAGTTAATAGAGCGGTACCTGCCACAGCTTGTCCAAAACGAAAACACAGCATCCGAGTCCACAGCAGAAGCCCAAGACAAACAGACAGATGAGTCCCTTCATCAAGACACGTCACCTGACAACCCTGACAGTGACGGAGATGTTAGCCACGCCTACAACTCTCAAGTCCACCGGGAGCCTGCTACCTTGGTATGTGAATTTTTCCCTGATAATCAGATGTTTGTCTGTCTTGCTCTGAGATATCATTGACCAAATATTTTTAACCACTAGCATAGTTCTCATCATCCGCAGCCATCTTTTCCATTCTCACAAGTCACTGGTTAGATATTATTTACTATCACAAATTTAATACTCACAATTTTCTGTTAAAGGAATTGCATCAATAGACGTAATCCGAACTTGCTCGGAAAGTTTTTTAAAATACGCTAAAGTTGATCCAACCAGATGGGAAAGAAGACAACTCAAGTTCATAGGTCATGTGCAATATCCACAGTCTTTGTGTATACGAACTGAAGTACCTATGACAGAAAGCATCATGGCTATCGTACTTTGTGATCAGGGTTCTCTCCACACGTAAACAAGTGCAGTCAATTTGGTGGTTATTTAGAAGTGCTTGAAGTTGAGTCGCTAATTCAGCCCATAAATTTCCACCAAAAACTGAGCTCTAAGCGTACTTCAAGTTCAAATACTACTTTAACTGGAGGTCAGTATATCAGCTGTCTGTGGATCCAAGTCTGAAAATTTAGCATCTTCATTTTCCAGTCAACTTCTCTGTACGTTTTTTTCGTATGGATCAACTAAGAAGCAGCTGACACCTTTTGAGGTAAATATGAGGTATGGGTCCCTCGGTTAGATAATGGGCTGCGGGTAGGGACTGTGGTATTTTGATATTCTTATGAATG
>ERZ1740065.2539-NODE-2539-length-11358-cov-12.021499_pt1 | contig 11358 bp, 10 predicted proteins | sample MGYA00581738_ERZ1740065 | MGnify/ENA primary metagenome ERZ1740065 (study PRJEB43018, sample SAMN04849749) | marine metagenome | isolation source: floating plastic debris | place: Pacific Ocean | collected 2008-09-01 | study: EMG produced TPA metagenomics...
CCGCCCTCCCTCGTCCTTCTTTCTCTTTCTCTTCCGTGCTCCTGTCTTCTCCCTCTCTCCTGTTCTCCTGCCCCCTCCCGCTTTCCCCTTCCATTGGCTGCGAGCTGTCTCTCCACTATCCAAACGCGCCCCTATCCAGTCTCCTCAGGGTTCAGGTGAACAGCTGGCTGGTTAATTAGCGGCAAGCTAATTGTCATATGACAGACTGATATTGGCCCTGGTGACAGCGACTGATAGCCCTGACACCAGGCAGTCTAGGTCTCAGGGGTACGTAAGGAAGATAGAGATAAGATGTACTACGATAGAGAAGATGAGGGCCGCAGGGTGACGCTGCTCACCTGTACGGCCGAGTTCAGGAAGCAGTTGTTCTGGCCGGGGGCGTTGGTGAGGCCCTTACTGCTGTTGAACGTCATGCTCATACGAGAACACGGGCCATGGTTGTAGCTCTTCATGCAGTGATCCAAGGAGTCCGGACTGGTGTGTGATGTCGGTAGGTGAGAGATGATGGGGTGACCATTGATCTGTCTGCTGTGGCCGTTGGTCTGCCTTAAAGACGGCACTACGGGGTCCATATAAAGGCAATCCATCACCGGCACCCTTAAAAAAGAGACAGTTTAATGATGATGATGAGACGCCTTATGATTAAACTAACCAGCAGCGAGATATATTCGAGTCACATGCAGAAGCAGGCCAGTGTATTGAGTGGTTGGTGGTCTTGTTAATAACTCCTCAATTACAATTGTCAGGTTGAGAAAGCATTATTGACATAGGCATTGAAAACTGCGAGTCTATAGGCATTGACACTCGAAAACTTGCGTCGCTCTCCCGACTACCAGCTAGTGAAGGAAGGCGCGCAACAACTAGTTACACATGTAATGCTAAGTGGTTGCAGATCCAGTGAAAAAACTGGATTGATGGCTTATAAGTCAGGTGGAGAGGATGAACCTGATACTTTCAATGTGGACATAGTACGCAAGCAGAGAAATGTCATCCCAAAATACTCTGTGACTAACATACGACGACCACTATACCTGATAAACTGAGATATTCTCCCTGTGTGACAGCGAACAGCAAACCATCACTGACCTTAGTGTTTACAATCAAGGCTGACTCATCGCCAACTAGCAGATAATACAGAATAAACAAGGAGTGTGATGTAGGCACTGAATGCACTAAACTTTCTCCATTCTCATGAACTGGTATGTTATCACTAGGTGTACTTGTAGTCTAAACTATAATCATTGCAAAGCCGGCAATAGTAATGAACAATGAGATTTATGAGTCGAAACAGTGTCCGATATTCATCACGCCAGCTAGCTAGCCCAGTCCAGTTGATGTCAATGAAATGGAACAATCAATTCATTGAGTAAAGATGGACGATTTACATAAAATGTACAATATAATCTAGCTCTAGCACAAGCAAAAAACACGTTAATGACGGATTTGTAGTAGTGAACTGGGCCAGAATGGCCTAAAATGTAATCCACGAGTTTATACACATCAATTCAACAAGTGGTCATACAACATACGGCAGGGTGATCCTCGTGAAAAGAACTCTTAAGATCAGTCATAGCAACTCACCAACTAGATTCCAGTTCCTCGGATGTAAACTATTCCGAAACACCTTCGTTCTCTGGGGAGAGCTGAATGTTGGTTAGTCCATGTTCAAAGCAAAAGCGAAACTGAGACAGAGCAGAGTACTACTGGGCTCACTACGCAGCTACCTGTTGAGAATGTGCGTAGGTATTCTAAGAGACGAGCGATCGAAATGGTCGCGAATCAAGTATATATAATAACCCTTGATAAACCAAATAGTTTGTGCAGAAGATGAATTGTATAAATAAGAACTCCCAAAATGAAAATAAAACAGTGTAAATGTCACGATTAAATCCACAATTTCATTCTTATAATGTATGATTTTCTGCGCGGTATAGTACAAGAGGCTGCGTGACCGGTCGTCGGTCGCATCGTACGAGTTGTTCCCTCATGCAGAGTCCATTCACACGTTCCGTCTCCCACTATGTCGACTCGACAGGCCATAGCCCATGACGTTGTTGACCGTAGAACTATTCCTAGACTTGATGGTAAGATACTAGTAATGTAAGCGTGGTCGTATCGCATTATCACAAGGTCGACAGATTTAAATCTCAAGAGAACCTCAATAAAAATTACTACAACAACAAGATCATGCCCATCGAGAGTATGGACTCTCCCAATTTCTCAACTGGAAAACTTGATCCAGCACATCTAGATAGGTACAGTCAATCCAGGACGAGGAGGACAAGGCAAGTAGAAATCAGCCAATAGATGATGTTGAGGTGATTCTTTATTACAAAATAGTATGGAAATAGCTTCCAGAACCATGTTTGGTAGATGAAAATTCGCCAGGATGCCTCAACAGATTCAGACATGAATTATCAGCATACATAGTGCCAGTTCACTGACTCCAGTGTGATGGGCTAGGCTTGTAATGTGCAGTACTGATTCTAGTACACGTGCTCCACCATAACGGAAGGTCTCATTACATCCCAACTTAATTGTGATTCAGATAGCAGATTCATGCTACACACGTTGTGGCCAGTACATCACTGGGAGGTTCATATATGATCTGATGTGAATTTAACTTTCGCTGCACACTTAGACATGTAGTGAATCAATCAGCCTGACAAATCCAGGCCTTTAGGACACGCTCCAAAAACTCAAGTTGGGCAAATTAAAAACAAGCTGTCAAGTCATTTGTCAGGTTAATGGTGCAATATGGCTATAAATACTTGAGACTGGATAGTGGCTCCTGTCGTAACACAGTAATGAGTACCACAAGGAGGAGTAGTGTAACCTAGATGAATGGCAGTGCAAATATTAGCAACAAACAGTAGCCTGCAACCATCCGTTCATTGGCATCTATGAGACAGGCTGCATCAGGCCAGGAGTAGACAACTCCACATAGTTTATTAGAGCTGTCATTACGCTACATATTGTAATACACTGCAGTATGTACATAAACACAGAGCTGTTGGCAGTGAGAGGGTATACACTGAATATTTACATTAGACGTGTGATATGTCTATACATCCCATCTCTTCTTTCTCTTCTTCTTCTCAGGCTGTTGAAAAGCAGGGGGTGGCGGGGGCGGTGGAGCGTTGGGATCTGGAGCCGCAGCAATAAAACTGGACTTGAACTGAGACTAAAAAAAGACAGGGATCACGACAGTGATAGATGTGACACTGGTAGCATTATGAGGGAAGGTCACGATGGTGATGCTGATTATGAGAGAGTTCTATTGAGGCCCATGCAGCATAGATCAAGAGCCTGACATGTATTTCACAAACATCTGTGTATAAACATAGTGTAATGTAATTTATAATATATAGCAGAGCTCAATGCATGACCTCTGACCTTGAAGTGTGACCTGATGGTGTCCAGCCGATTCGTCTGCTGATATCCTCCGCTGTATGACGGAGCCGCTGAGCCTCCACTCTTAGCGGCGCTGCCCCTATTATTGGCAGCGCCGCCTCCAACGTTGGTGGCGCTGCGCGCAGCCTGTAATGGAGATCAGTTGTTGTGGTGTCATCAGTGGCTATGATGTCATCAGTCAGTATGATGTCATCAGCGGCAATGATGTCATCAGTCCAATAGGCCAGATGTCAATCAGACACGTACCTGTTCACTACCGAGACCTGGTCGATCTCTTGGTTTGAAGCCGAGGCCCGCTCCGCCTCCACCTCCCAGCCTCTTGGCTTTACTAGCCTTGTACCTCGTGTTCCTGAACCAGGGGTTCTGTGAGGTCAATAAGTATCTGTTAAAACACTGAACGACACCCAAATACCTCATCGTGTTACCAACTTCCCACCTTCAACGCCAATTCGATGACCTCCTCGGGCACCCTCTGGTTGGCACCCTCTAGGTTACGGACGAGGTGGGCACAGAAGTCAATGTCTTTGTCAGCCGTGACCAGTGTATATGCGGTTCCTTTCTCTCCAGCCCTGCCTGTTCGTCCAACTCGGTGTGTATGCGTGTCAATGTCACGTGCCACGTCATAATTCACCACTGTCTTTATTGATGGTATATCCAAACCACGAGCTAAAACAGTCCTGGAACATATGGAGACAGCACCAGGAGAACAGCTAGCAAAGAGGATGTACTTGTATAGCCTTAGGACTAGGACTGTGTACATTAGTAGACGGGAGCTAGCGTGCTTACCCGCAACATCTGTGGCGACAAGAATAGGAAACTCTTTCTTCTTAAACTTGGTGATGATCTCATTCCTGCTGCCTTGACTCAGGTCGCCGTGGAGAAGGCCAACTACCAAAAACTCAGGCTATACATACGAACGCTCCCAACAACGGCGAGTCATAGACTGACCATAACAACTCAAAACTTACGCTTCATATCTATCTTCTTCAAATTATTGGCCAACTCTTCGGAGTTGTCTTTTCGTGTAACAAATATCAGCACGGCGCCAATTGAAGTGAATTCTACGAGCCTCTGTTTGAGCCACGGCCACTTGTCTTCCCTCTTCTTGAAGACATTGACGTGCTGAGTGACGTCTTCATTAGCCTCCCCCACATCCCCCTGGACCACTCGGATCGGGTCAGAGAGAATGTCTCGAGCTAGTCGCTCCACCTTCCGCTTGAATGTGGCACTGAACAGCAGGGCTGAAAGGCAGCAGAAAGTCAAGGTCATGTGAAAGTTATAGTTTCTAAAATTGCTCTCAGGAAGAATTATCTGTTGGAAAGAAGCACAAGGACCAAAGGATAGGGTATGGCAGAGGTCGTGCAACGGCAGCTACAAGATGGAGCACGTTAGGGATATTTCTAACTGGCATATAAAGCATCATTTCAAATCAACGTTCATTCTAACACCAGCTAATATTGGCGATCATACTGTGTAGTGCACTTACTCTGCCTGTCAGGCCTGACGTGATTGGCTATTGATCTGACTTGAGCCTCGAATCCCATATCAAACATGCGGTCAGCCTCATCAAACACGAGAAACGTGACTCGCTGCAGACTCGTCGACTTCTTCTTCACCAGATCTATCAGTCGACCTACAAACGCAGCGTAACACTCCTACATACAATGACAACAGAATCGGTGTAAGTGGGTCAAGGAAAATTGGGTCAAAAGGCAACTGGATCAGAGTTCTGTCAATAAGGAGGCCTGAAGTTGTCAAAGCAACAGCTTGTAATACAGCCAACTTCCTAATTGATATTGATACTGCATTATACATATTGCAATCGATATTCCATAGCAGATGACAGGCCAGCCCTAATTATTTATAGCGTTCATTCATAACCACAAATCCGCAGTCCACAGGACACACTTAATTGGGGACTTCGTGACTATACATATAGTAGCATATGGTAGATGATAGTATAGATGCAGGAGGAGGGTAGACTGAGGGGGTAGACTGAGGGGGTAGACCGAGGGGGTAGACCGAGGGGGTAAAGCGAGGAGGATAGACTGAGGAGCATAGACTGAGGAGGATAGACTGAGGAGGGTAAACTCACCGGGAGTACAGACTATAATCTCAGGACTCTCAGCGCATGCCTTCTGCTGCTCGTACATACTCCCACCTCCATACGCACATACAACATGCAGATTGTATATCTTGGCAAACTTCTTAGCCTCCGCATAGATCTGTAAGGAGAGAAGCCACAGCATGTAGATGAAGCATAGAAGGGAAGATAACTCCAGACTGGAATACCTGCTGGGAAAGCTCTCGAGTCGGCGCACAGATCAATCCGATTGGCCCGTCGCCGGGTTTCTGCTCTCTCTGGTCCATGATGTGTAGGATCAGAGGCCAGAGGAAGGCAGCAGTCTTACCGGAGCCAGTCTTGGCGATGCCGATGATGTCACGACCAGACAGCGCTACCGGCACTCCCTGAGTGTGTATCACCATTGCAGTAGAAGACAGTCTTACCACTCGCTATAAGTGAGCAGAATGTACAGACCTGGGCTTGGATAGGTGTGGGAGTTGTGTACCCGGCCTTGATGATCACATTTATGAGTTTCTCATCAAACCCCAGGTGGCCGAAGCTGGACACAGGCTTTGGTGGTTGGATACCCGATACCTAGAGAGCAGTAAGCCACATGATGCCCCTCATCGCTGATAGTAACTAGTCACAAGTCAGCTGACACTGGCTGCCCACCTTGATGCCGAGTTTGTGCCTGAGCCCTGAGACTTGCTGCTCGGTGAGCACCGCCACGTCACTGTGCTCGACAAGAAAGTTCTTGTTAAATGATTCGTAGTCAATGTCGTGGTGGTCGACCGGCGGTAGCGGATCAATTATCTTACTTTTCTGATAGATTACATTCCCCTCCTGCAACCGCACACCAACTGTGAGCAAAGTATTAGACGATGAAGCTTATTCCAAGAAGGGTTTCCCTGTTACCTGATCGTACTCAACGACTTCATCATCCTCCATGTAGACACCTGCCAGCGGGTTCTCCTCCATGTACCTGAAGAACTCTTCCTGAACGTCCTCCTGCTCAATGTCATCACGAATGTCTCTACAACATTGCGACGCACTGACAAATCCGATTCACACTACGACACCTGACATCAGCACACGGCAAACAACAAACGGCAAACAGCTCACGGCACATGCCACAGGAAAAACAACGTGAGGATAAACTCTAAACTGACTGTTTTTTCTTTGGCTTTTTAGTTTTTTCCTTCTTTACTTCCTCCTACAACAACAGTTAGTGTGATGTAATACTGGATGAAATAAACAGCTGTAAGGTAGAGCAAACAAACAGAGTGCTTGTAAACTAGAAAACATCCAAATAATCTGATTGAATGAACTGTGTTTGAAACAAGCTTGCTGGTGGACACACATATATGGGACACTTAAACATAAACTCACATACAGGTAATTCAGTCTGCCTCTAATCCTAAAACGAATACTGGATCCAATTAGGTCTATCCACTCACATCGATCCCTGCCATGAACGCGTCCAGTGGATCAACCGAGTCATCTGAATCATCATTAGCCCTCCCTCCATGGCTAGGGCTGTCTGGGGCGGGCTGGTACTCAAGGTCCTCGGCTACATTTGGCTCATCTTCACCCTCATCATCCTCAAAATACCTGAAGTAACATTAGTGTAACTGAATACATAAAAGTTCCATTTCTACGCCCATCAACATCTCAAAGAGAGCGTAGCTCGAAACATTTACAGCGAAATGTGATATGAGACAATGGCCAGGTATCTGGTATGAGACGCCTGCAAGAGAGGACTGGTATGAGATGACTGCTTAGTTTCCCATCTACAGTGACGTATGAGAAGGGCATGCGTCAGATACTTACTCACTCTCTTCTTTATACCGCTTCTTACCAACACTGGTGCCATAATAGCCAGAATGCTGATTGTGGGGAACATCTAGAGTGAAGAACCGAAAGAAATAGTGAATTAACAAGATATGCACATGTAGAAATCAGAATTATGAATTAATTTGGAGCAATGAAGTGTAAAAATTCCGTAGAACGTGAAATCTTAGGTCGCAGTTCTATTTACTTACTCAATGAAAATCCGGGCTGTTCAAGAGCTTTACGGCTAGGTGCTGGAGGCAGCTTTTTTATGGGGAAAGACATAGCTGCATGTGATACACCGTCCTGAGCTAGGTGATAATACTTCACAAGTGTATTCCTTCACGTAAAAAATGCGTGTTCCTAGCACCTTTTATGGATAGCTGGTAACACATCCAATCTCCTAGGAATCGTTTATATTTTATTCTAAGAGCTTCAAATCTCAATTTCTTTGATTTTACCAGCAATCTCACCGCCTCCGTACTAGAGCTTTTTCGACTAAAAGACTGAGGTGGAATCGCTATAAATAGTTGACGCAAATTTATCCCATAATGCAGTAGTTTCCTTAGATACGAGGTAACCAATACGCTGCAACAGAGGTTCCGAGCGCTGGCAGTAAATAGGTTTTGTTTATGCCCGTGACTGGCTACTCAGATCATTAGCCGAAACTGTTAGTCATGGAGGTTCCTCACAATATGGGAGCGAGAACAGATCTTCATCAAACTTCAGCGGGTGTTGGACATCATTGGAGGGATGGCTATTACTTTCCAAACACCTCGTTTAAGGTACTTACATGTATATGGCAATCATGTCAAGTATTGACTGTTTTCTCTGTTATTTTCATGCTCACCGATAGATGAGAAGTTTTCTCATGATCAATTTAAATATAACACAGGCGTCACTTAGAGATCCGCTTCCTCCAGTACTGGCAAAGATGGATGAGATGCCAAGGGACAGGTATTTTGAGACAACAAACAGCAAAGTACACGATAAGAAGTTTTTAGGAGGTCCGTACGGCAATGGAGACAGCACTATCTACAAGAGAGCTCCTGCATTATACAAAGTAAATTACATCAAAGATCATGCTGAAAAGGTGAGTCGTTCTTGGTGACAAATATCTGTTACTGGCTGAGCATGCTGAAGGCACAAGTTAGGTGAAGGACAAGTTGGTTGTCACGGATAACTGTACTGTGCCTTTCTATGGTTATTAGTTGGGCTCTGGGTCATGGAGGAAGCCCCTGACCATGGGAAATCAGCAGTCAGAAACACAGGCTGAGTTTAATGCCCGGCCAGGTCTCTCTGAACCCATTGACTTCAAAGGTGGACCAATGCCATTTAACCTCAAGTCTCACCATCAAGAGGGACCATCGAAGGTGAGGTGTCATTCAATATTGAGCATTCTTCATTCTTGCACAGTCAGTTGCAGAAGAATTATAATATGACATGCTCTACGCCATGCAGCAAGTGGTACCATCCACAAGAAATGATGAGATGGCAGGCAGGACGATACATCCAAGGGACAAGGCAGTTCTAAACCTGAATGACATGTACACCACGACCAATATGTCTACTCACAGGAAGTTCAAACAGGGAGAGTTGAAGGACTATCCCGAGAAGAATGTACCCACATATTGGGAATGTGAGGAATACCCAAAGGCTTGGGGACACGGCATGCATGAGAAGTTAGTAGAAACTTCTGATAGCGCATGCTTTCCCACTAAAAACAGTTCCTGTAACTATCATGATTTCTTTGTAGTCCTTTGCCGAAGGATACGGTACCAAGAGAGAAGCTACCCATGGTTGACAGAATGCAGTTCAAACATCGAACAAAATACCTGCCGAGGCAGCCGAAGGCGATGGTTCCAGTACCTCACGGGTGAGTTTGAATATAACCTTACTACCAATGACTGATCAGCCAAAACGATATACTCATATCAATACTACTGTCCTGATGTAGAGGTCTGAAGTCTGAGAAGACAGAGAGATATCAGAACCCGACAGATGTAAAGAGAGCCAAAGACGTATACATCCCTGTGGACACTCCATTTGTACAGCCAGGTCAGTGATAGCTGCTAACAGTGTACATATTATCTAAGATAAGCTGTTTCACTGCACTGTGTTTCTCTACTCCAACAGCGCCTGGAGCAAAGTCAGCCTACAAGTGTGCGCCACAGATGTACAAGACGGAGTACCAGAATGTGGGCAGCAGACAGAGAATCACTGTGTGATCAACCTTTCCCGTCTAAAATCATTGTTCCTTTGTACATACACCTTTGCTCAACACAAGCTCTGTGAGGCTCTCACAAGCCACCACGCTCAGCAGTTACAATCTGGATGGAATATAAGTTGGCTCAAATCATACATTAAGGTATTTTCATAAATAATCAAATTTTGCACAAAATATACAACGCGCCAGTTCATATGAAATATTTTGTGGACTGGAAATTGGGATCGGAATGTCAAAATGTCCATCAGCCCACAGGCTTGACTAAATGATTGTATATCAATATCAAGTCATGTGACTCACACCGGTTGATAATTCAGCGTTTGAGGTAGAAATTAACGGATAATCGCTACTGTGGTTTACGGCACGTCTGCATTGTCTCGCCAGCAGACTGGGAGGCACAGTCACTAGCACGTCGCGTGGGCATCATCTCCTGGAGGAGGGGAGACAACTCCGGGTTCAGTCTTTGCTGAGCTAGAATCAGCGATTCCTTGTTGAGCTCATTCATCTCTCGCAGCATCGGTAGCAACAGTAGAAACTTTGCTAGCGCGGAGTTGTCCCCTCGATGAGTTTGACTAAGCGAATACTTGAGCAGCTGGAAGAAGCAAAGAGAAACATAAATAGCTATCCCATCAGTGAGACTGGTCAGTGAGTTGATCAGAGAGCGGTACACACTGTGACGAGCTTGAGCTGGATAGATGATACAATTAATTGCGATTGCGGAGAGAGCTCCTCTCTATCAGGGGAGAAAACTACGACAGCGCTCAGTACAGCCACATTGGGTACTTGCAGCCGCAGCTTGTGGAGATAGGCAAGTGTCCTGAAATAGAAATTGTAATACTTTAGTCTGGGCACAGATCAAGCAGAGATCACTCTCTAGGCCAGATAAAAAATCCACTGTGGTAAAATCTGAAAATCTTGAAAACTGACAGTCATAAAAATGATATATGCATGTACAGATGACATTTTGCATGGCGCACTGGCTACAAGTGCACCACATAGATATATGCGTCACCACATAGATATATGCAATGCACGATTTTGATCCTGGAACCTATTTTCGGTACAGGACTCGTGTTAGCTGGACGCTGGGCTGTTACGCTGGACATGTCTAATTTTAATTTCAGTCAGCACCCGCAGCATTTATAACTTTACTGTCTATTGGACTCACTTTCAGTGAAATAGATGTCGACAATACATCCAGTTCATCGAAAATTCAACCGTAACCAGCCACCACATTAGGAGAATACAACTCTATTTTTAATAGCTAGAGTTATCGTCCAGCCAACCCGTAATGGAATTAAGTTAGTATGTACTCTAGCAAACACCAGACACTGGAGACGCCAGACATTGGAGTGGAGTATGCTCTAACATAACGTAGAACTGGATTTGATAAGGGCAGAAATGTTAGCATTTCCTTAAAAAGCGCGATGAAATAAAAATGATCCCATAAATGGGAAGATGACTCCTATAAAATTTGCAATAGGTATAATTTCTACAACACAATCTGATGATAGCAACGATTTTTTTGTTAGACCATTGCTATCGCTATCAAATCCGGTTCTGTTGTACCGTACGCTTCGTTTGACCAGTAAAGCTATGTCATAGTGTCACAGCGTCATAGTGTCACAGTGTCTCAGTATCATAGTTTCACAGCGTCATAGTGTCACAGCGTCATAGTGTCACAGTATCACAGTGTCATAGTGTCACAGAGTCAAAGTGTCACACAGTCAAAGTGTCACAGAGAAAGGAAAGATAAGTATCAAAAAAAAAAAAAAAAAAAAAAAAATAGAAAAAAAAAAAAAGGATAAAAGAAAAAAAAAAA
>ERZ1740065.2540-NODE-2540-length-11355-cov-15.181062_pt1 | contig 11355 bp, 11 predicted proteins | sample MGYA00581738_ERZ1740065 | MGnify/ENA primary metagenome ERZ1740065 (study PRJEB43018, sample SAMN04849749) | marine metagenome | isolation source: floating plastic debris | place: Pacific Ocean | collected 2008-09-01 | study: EMG produced TPA metagenomics...
CAGTGACGGTACGGTAACAGTGACGGTACGGTAACAGTGACGGTACGGTAACAGTGACGGTACGGTAACAGTAGCGGTATGGTAACAGTTGAAATTGTTTGCAATTTTCTCATTTGAAACGAATCTCAGTTGAAAGTTAAGATTTTTTTCTCAGTACTTTTTGGCATTCGATGGATATAGTTACCATAGCGATCCGTCGATACATCTTATTCCCGCTCTGTGAAGTGTGACCATTCTCTAGCATTGACTCGGTGATATTGTAGGAAGCCAAGTCAGCTGCTGTCAGCGTTGGCCTCAAACAAGGCAAGACTATTATTGTGGTGAAGGATGGGCCTGGATTCTACACTACAAGGATTCTGGCTCCTACACTGGCAGAGGCAATCAGGTGTCTGCAGGTGGGCTACTCGTCTCTCCTCATTGTACACGCTGTCTGAAACTGTGGATGGAAGCAGAGTCTGATTGAAAGAGTGATACACTGAGGCAGTGGAATGGACTGAGGGATAGAGAGAGAAAGAAACAGACAGGGAGGGAGGGAGGTAAAGGGGAAAGGAAGGAGAGAGTGAAGGAGAGAGAGGCAGAGCATCAGATCAGGAGGAGATAGATAGAGGAAAGGAGAGGTATAGGAAGAGAGGGGGAAGGTAAGACGGGAGGGAGAAAAAAAGGGACAGAGTGGAGGAGGTTCGAAGGGAAGGGAGCGAGAGATAGAGGGAGGTAGGGGGTGAGAGTGAGGGAGAAGAGAGCGAAAATGTGAGTGACAGAGACAGAGGGAGGGAGCGAGGGAGGTAAGGAGGGACAGAAACAGAGGGAGGTAGACGGTGAGAGAGAGGGGGTAGAAGGTGAGAGAGGGAGGAGTGAGAGGAGGAAGGAGGAGGAGTGAGAGGGGCGGGGAGCAGGAGTGAGGGGGGCAGGGAGAAAGAGTGAGAGGGGTGGGGAGCAGGAGTGAGAGGGGCAGGGAGGATAGGGAGGGTGGATAGAGAAGGAGGGGAAGGGGAGAGAGAGCCGGGTTTAATGAGGTGGTCAACTGAGATAGGAAGTAGATTAAGGTCCTAAGGTTTTACATGTAGGAAGGCGTCGGACCCAAAGATCTGGACAAGATGAGCCGAGACTTTGGTTTCCCCGTTGGCACGGCGACACTGATGGATGAAGTTGGTGTCGATGTCGCCGCTCATGTAGCCGAGGATCTTGGGAAGGCGTTTGGCGTGCGTCATGGCGGCGCCGACGTCAATGTGCTCAAAGACATGGTCAGCAGCGGACTGCTGGGTAAGTGTATAAGTACAGTAGGCAGATACTAGGCTGCTCTAGCTGTAGATCGTTGCTATGGTTATGTTGCTATGGTTATATCGCAGGTCGCAAAGCCAACAAGGGCTGCTTTGTCTACACGCCTGGAGTCAAGGAAAGGCCTGAGAATGAGGAGGCTCTGAAGATCATCCAGAAGTACCACGTTGCCCCTAAGGCTGAGTACGTTACAGCACATGGCACCATATAGATCTTGTGGCACTGCATCTGATCACCTGACCATGTAGACATCACAGCGGAACGTAGAAAGATGTCTCAACGCTGCCGCTAGCCAGTTTACTCCTGATGATAGTCAGGGAGCTGAGATGGCTTACTTTCAGTCGTTTAATTGTAGGAACACCCCAGACCATGTGGCTATGAGACTTGTGTCCCGCTTCACTAACGAAGCTATCATGTGTCTACAGGAGGGTATTCTCATGAATGCAGTAAGTATTGTCCGCTCTTGTTTCTGGAGTACGTCAATGTACTTGACACGATATGTTATGCCGTTTATCTAGCTGGACGGAGATGTTGGTGCTGTGTTCGGACTGGGCTTCCCACCATTCCTTGGAGGTAAACTGAAGCCAATCGCTGTTTCGAGTCAACAATGATCAGTCTATGTTGATCCTATCCCGTGCGGTTTTGCAGGTCCATTTAGGTTCGTGGACCATTACGGTGCTGACAAGCTTGTCAACTTGATGAATAAGAACCGAGACTTGTACGGCGATCAGTTTGAGCCGTGTCAGATGCTGCTGGATATGGCCAAGTCAGGCGAGAAGTTCCATAAATAGCTACGCAGTCGTCTGCTCTCTCAAAGTCCTCTTAGGCTATTTCTAACTGCAGCTGTCTCTACCAAGTAGTATTGCAGATTTTTGGCTTTTTGCGAGTGTCTCTATCTCACTGATTTATTATTAATATTATTATAACTCAGAAAAACTGCTCGCTGCTGTTTTGTAAAAAGTCACGCATTCCTGATGAAGTACGATCACATCAATACCACTGCTTCAAACCACTTGTAATAGCCCAGCCTATAGGATCAACTGAGCATCTCTTCCATCTTTCCCTTCTTCACTAAAAGCCTCCTTTCCCTCTCATATTCTTTCATCCGCAGCACCCAACTGGTAAGATATAAGGAATACACGTTCTGAGAATGCTCTCATACACAACCCGCATCAGCAAACCTCCTCAGAAACGCATGCAACCTGCAGTTTATGGACAAACTGAGAAATCCTTGCATGGCAACTACTACTGGCAGATGAATTTGCCATAGAAAATGAAACCGATGTGGAAGTTTACAGCGACTTACTCTTCGTATTCACACTGTTCGTACACATGAAGCTCATGGGCACATGCTTTAAACCAAGGGGAATTCTTCCGACGACATTTCATGTAATCGACATAGTGATGGGCGCAGTAATCCCTGTATCTGTGAGGAATCCTTGCAGCTTCCATTTCTTCATGACTGATCTTCATTTCTACGAGGCAACCAAAACGATTGTAGTATAATTGGTAATTGCCATGCAACTAATTCAGCATCAACTCCATACATAGGGAATAAGCTGTTGAGAGATATGGGTAGGGTGAGTCGGATACAAACGAAGCAAACGATGAATTAATACCTCGCGGCTTTCGTCCATCGGGGAAACCTAGAAGAGGATCGAACGTAGGTGGCTTGGAGTAGTCTGGTTGTGTATCACGATGATTCCAGGTTTGCCACATGTTTGATGGAACACCACCCATGATTTTGGCTAAGATGCAGCGGGTACTATACAAGACAACTTGTGTTTTCGTTGGGTAGAACCAGCAGAGTGCGAGCACTGCCAGCGCTACTCTATCTCTCGAACTCGTCAACCGGCTTGTGAAGGTAATCATACTCTCTAATGAAATTGCGCATTGTTTCTTAACATAAAAAATAAATTTAAAATTTATAATGCATGTAATACATTTTTTTAAGATACAGGAAACTAATAATTTTCTAATTTATTTCCTATTTATATTCGTATATTTGGGTTCAAGGTTAGAACTCGAATTGGCGCGAGTGTTTTAATCGAAAGATCTGCTCCTGACTACATGTACTTCTGTTTGAATTATGTATTGCGATTTCATGGCATTTATCCATGCAGTAGAGAAAGCCTGGAAGATTTGAGAGGGTTAGCACGTAATAAGAACATGAAACTATGCGCTAGATCCTTGTGTTCGCCGGTAGAGGCAAGTCTGTGTAAGATACGCTATTCTGCAATCTCGCGTTCACTTTAGCTTTCATTCCAACACTCCACGGTTTCAGGTATCCACCTAGTGTGATATATTGGTCAGCTACGGATACATGTTTCCCGGTCAGACTGATGTCTAAAACTATAGCTCTCGCACGGTAATAAAATATTTCTATTCAACGTTAACCCCAAGTACTGTAGAAATCCGGTTCTACAGTAGTTTTATCTCCTTCCGCACCACAGCTTTCTTCTTCTGTTGCAGTCGACTTGGGTTGATAGAAGAACGGCATTTGTTACCCTCACGCCGAACCAACACTAACCAAGATGTTGCAGGACTGAAGTTGCAGCAGACATTTGCGTACTTGATCATCATAGATTTTGAGTCGACTTGTTGGTCAAAGAATGAACAGCACGCTTCAAATGAAATCAGTCAGTACAGTCTGCTTGATAAAACTCGAGATTTTTTCTACAACTATATATGCCTTTTTGTGATGTAATTCCAGTTGAGTTTCCTGCTTTGTTGATGGACACCTCCACAGGAGTTATCCTCTCTCAGTTTCACTATTACGTTCAACCGGTGGAGCGACCTCAGCTAAGTTTGTTCTGCACACGGCTCACTGGCATAACTCAGGTAACGTACAGACGGGTATCACTTAGGTAATAGGTAGACAGGTAATAGGTAGACAGGCATCAATCGGCTAATACATATATACAGGTTTTTCTGTGGAATAGAGAGGTGGATAGTCATGTCAGACAGAGGGCAGGGGGGGGATTAACAGATAGCAGTGTGTGTCGGTAAGAAACGAGGAACTTAGGCTCATCTCCCTCATCTCACCAATCAGACACCAGTGAGGAGGTTGTTATAATGGGAGCTTATGAATGTGAATTCCTGATTTCCATTTTCCTAGGTCGCAGCTAATGTAAGCTGTCACTGTCACTGTCACTCACTCTCATGACTACATTTGAGCTGGAATTTCAACAAACCTCAACGTATCGACTTTGTGTTTATGCTTAAGTTTTTTATATTTTTCAACATTTTGAAATTAATAGTTGACATAATGTTGATGTCAAAGATTTGATAGAACTTGTAGCCTGGCCATGAATGAGGAAATGATGGAGTCGACTGGTGATTCTCTGTACTTTTGTAATGAGTTAGTAATGTTTGTTTGTTAGCCCCATTTCCTACCATACTATTATCGGCGGGTTACTGGCCGAGGTCCTGACGTCCCCATCTGTTGTCACAGGCTCAGGTAGATGATAGCTGCCCACTGGCGATTGTCCTCTCAAAGTTCCAACACTGGCTGAACAATGTCAAGGCCAAGTACAATTTTACCTTCAACACCGGAGAGCAGCGCTGCGCATTCGTCACATGGACCAGTAAGATTGAATTCAGTGAATTCAATTGGCAGAATTTCATTTTGGCAATCCCGCATTGCCAGTTGCCATTTAGTATTGTAGTATATGATTAGTGTGGTGGTAGAAAAAGGGAATGTTGTAATCACTAGGATTGGAAAACCATTGCATTGCAAAACTTTTTACAATGCTGAATGCAAGTTGCAATCGTATATGCTAGTATGTTTTGCAGTTTTTCATGTCAGCCACTTAAATTTCTCACTTCCTCCACTACCACCATGCCGATTGTCAATACTACTACATACTAGCGGTGAAACCGTGGCTATCTGGGCACAGAATGTGTGGCTTGACTGCTTGACTGCTTCAGCAATGTAACTACCTGACTGCCTTCCTTACATTTTCTATTCCTGCATCCAGAAAAGTCAGTCTGCCTGCTTGTGACCATTGACTTGCCAGAATGCACGCGCTGAGTTATTCATCTCATGAATTCGTCCATTGAATACTTGCATTGTATATTATATGGAGTTAATGACCAAAATCTAATCACAACCAAAAAATCCCGAATAGTTTCACACCTACTACATGCACTACATTCACCACATTCACTACATACAACACCTACACTACATACACTACATATAACACCTACACTACACGCGCTACACACACTTCACACACTACACAAACCACATACACTACAAACTCTTGATAATTATCGCTCATTACATATGCTGTGGTTATCATTGCTGTCTACTATAGACTGGGATCTCGGTGTTTGCCTCCAGCAAGAGTGCCGTCGGAAGGACATGGCTTTACCCGAACCACTGCGTTCGTGGGTAGACCTCAAGGCTATCTATAAGGTACAACAATCTAGGCTGATGTACAGAACTGCTTACTAGATATTGTATGTACACATACGTACTCTAACTTCCAGAAGTTCTACCGGCGTCAGCCCAAAGGCCTGCGCGCGTCAATGGAGGATGTAGGGCTACAGTTCAAAGGTCGCGAACATTCAGGTTGGTTTGGTTTAATGTCTGAAGTTATCTACTCATGTCAGCCATGCGATATTGTCTGCGTAAAAATTTTAGTGGCCTCAAAATAACAGCTGTAATGGCGACTCCGTGATAACTCCATTGAACTGGAACCCCATATTTGGTAGCTCTTTATGTTATATGCAAGCTCAAAAGAAACGGCTAAAAATTCTTAGCTTTCTTCAAAATAATAAATTAATAATAATAAAATAAAACACTGCTAATTTGAGCAAAACGCTGGAATTGTAACTTCTGTGTTTGCAGAACTGTAGAACAGGATTTGATAGCGATGGAAATGTTAGCATTTCCCTTAAAATCATCGAGAAATAAAAATGATAGCGATCTAACGATAGCGATCCCATAAATGGGAAGACAACTCCTATAGAAGGTGTAATTTCTATAGCTAATTCTAACAATAGTGATCATTTTTCGTCGCTATTTTGACGGCCGTTAGACCGTCGCTATCAAATCATGTTCTAAAGTATCTTCCTTTCCCCTGCAGGTATCTGTGACAGTGAGAACACAGCCCGTCTGCTCTACAAGATGATAACAGATGGTTGTCACGTGACGCTCACCAAACATCACATTCAATAAGTATAACTTTTGCTGAACTTCACATCACAGACCAGGCCGATGACCTCGTCGTTCCTTTCCCCTAACTGCCTACATATGACCTGAATGCACTATCGCTCATGTAGTACTATCCTTTTAGTCAGTCCTGTATTCGATTGGTGGCAAAATAAATGTACGCTTGTGCGTATATGAAAGGAGTTACTGTACTGGTAATTACTCTGTATAACTGAAACACCATTAACTACAACAGCTTTGAATGGTGGAAAAAGATGTAAGTTGTGACAACCGATTGGGTGGTGAAATATAACCTAACTGACCGTGGTGTGATGCCTACATCACACAGACAACTCCGCAAACAAGAGGGGATAAATCCACGTATCAGATTGGATAGCTAGCAACTTATGATACAATGTGTGCAGAGTTATTACAGCAGTGTGGCGCTCACAAAGGGGGTCCACACTACTCTACCCTCCCCCTACCTATTCCTCTACTGCTGGCGTCTTACAGGTGACCAATTGACTATTCAATATCGAATGTTGTCTTGGACTTCTGGTGACAGGCCGGCATCTGCTGGGAGGTGATTCCTTGCTACACCAGTGATGAGTGAGTCTTAGTGATAATCTCATTTGTCAATGATGAGCTCTGTTGCACGGATTAATGGTTGGCGATATTGCATTTAATGGCTGAGAGAAGCCCTGACACATGAGTTGTTTGATCATGAAGTTGTAAGTGTGGCTCACAGTGGTTCCACCGCCATTTCTGGTAGATCTGTCAAACTTGGTAAGTCTCACGTCTGCATGTCACATGATTTGCCACATGACCAGATTGCATCTGCTTCTGGGATCAAGTATCAATGAAGTCGTAGGTTATGTTCTGTTTGACTCATTGCTGTTATCCATGAAGCAGATGTTCGCTTCTTCAAGTGACAGCTAGTCAATTGCAGTCATTTATCAGCTGTTTGCTTGTTGCACGTCTATTCAGTCTTATTCAAGAGGGGATTGTAGCAGATATTTCTGAACTCCAGTCCTGCTGTCAAAGCTTAGTCGACGGCTGCTAAACAGTTTCTGTGTTGGTAGGACCGACACCGTGTGCAGCTCCTCTGTGCCTGAATAAATGCCCCAATGGGTTTATGAAAACCAAAGATGGCTGCCCAACCTCGGATCGTGGTGAGTAGCTCCGTCTGCTCTCAGTTGTAGTATATCAGAGAGATGCGTGCTGCTGCTGAAGCTTATATAGTATGCGATGACAGCGTTAGTTAAAAATAAAAATGACATCACACTTGATCAACACAGGTTACATGGGGGAGGGGGCGATTAGGGACACAGGCCTCAGGAAGTATCTAGCCATTCACCCCAGTCAACCCCAGCCAGCTGCAGCAACACACCCAGGACACCAACAACCAATCAGCTACTTCAAGTTGTCATCAATGGGCAACTGATTGAGCTTTCATTAGCAATGCTGCCACTTTCATTACTGGATGAATCTACTACTACAAACAAACAACTCTGCTGGCAGCTACAGTGTCACATGTGGAAAAATTGGAGAGGACTGATGGATACGTCATGTTTCATATTTGATGGCATGACATTGTCACTGTGTGGTCTGTGTGTAACTGTTCACTATTAGTTCCGTCGGTATCACTCCGCCTGTTCAATGTATGATATGACAAAGAATTATTTGCCAAGACATGCACTTTGTGTCATAATAAATTAATTTTCCAAGCACGAACCAGTTCTTTTGCCCTACTATGCTCTGCGTAATGGCATACACAGCTCCTCAGTTGAGAATTTTACAGTTGGACAGACTTGAGTGTAGCAAGTGTTAGTGAGGTGACCTTCACCTTTGTCAACCAAAGAGATAAATGATAGTAGAATAGCGAGACATTAGATTAGGATATTGACCAATGACATAGATTCACTTGATAGTTGCGGTGTTTGATCTGTATTAGATAATAGCTGACAACACCGTGAACCTTATAGATAAAGCTGCCTGCTGGAAAAGGAGTGGAAATGCAAAATACCGGCAAGGAGTCTAAATTCCTCAACAGCTGCACACCAATGTAACGACTAAGTATCAGCCTCCGCATAAGGGCCCTGCAAGGGTGCGGCAGTAGAACAAATGGGTCTTTCAGGTTGTGGAACACATGTAAGTTCCGTGTGTAGCTAGAAACGAATCTCATTACGCCGGCCACCTCTGTAATTTCCTTATCCAGGTGGACGTAAGTAGGGGTAGCTGCAGCCTTCAATCGTCTGAAGCACCTAAAAACTGGCAGAAATGTTGTGGGTCATTCTCAAGCTGTCGATGATCGGGAAGGCGATCCTCCGGCAGGTGGTGACGAGATTCATCATCCTCCGGACTGTTGGCCATCAGGCGCGCCATCCTCAGGTGCTATGTGGTCAGGCGCGCTATCATCTGGCTGGCGGTCGCAAACGTTATAGTCCTCCTCCTGTTTGCCGTCAGACGCGCTGTCCTCAGGTGCTGTGTGGTCAGGCGCACCATCATAAAGCTATATTTGCTATCTGTACTTTATAATCTTCTGTGTTCATTGATAAAACTTGTGAACTTGCGCTATTGATATGCAATAAAGTCAACTTTCAAGATTGCCATCGGCTAAAATTGTGGTCAAGGTGTTCTGCCATCATGGGGTGTTGTGTTGCCATAGGTCAAGGTCAGAGTTATTGAGGCCCATTATGTCAAGTTATTCTTGTAGAGCACATTCTGATCTATATGCGTGCAAATTTTCATATGGGTCAGATGAGAGAAAGTGTCTGTTGCTATGGACATTCTGATGTCAACAAAAACCTTCTGAAGGCAGAATATAGGCACTTTTCAAACGGCTTTTTCTCAGTTTTATAGATGACCGAAATATGGGAATGTGCACTCCGATTTATGGAATAGATTGAGTTCTATTGCTGCTAGAACAAAAATTCAAAAATCATTATATAGCTGAGATTTCGCTCTGTAAAGTGGAGGCAATAGCTGGAGAAATAAAAAATCGACCAAAGGCAGGTTTTGTCAGCCAGGGTCATATTTTTTCTATTGATTATTTCCCACTCACTCGCTCGCTCTTGATGAATGTTGAACATGGATCCAATAATATCCAACATAGCCCAGCTCGTCTCTCCATCGTGGACGATCTCTGGTGTCATACAGTACTAACACCTGTATGGGGTTACGATTGATGGCCTCCGCTGTATCAACACTCAGACTCTTGCGCTCTCCATTCAGAACCAACTGACTCGCAAAAGTGCTGGACACTGATGTTGACTTGTTTGGACCCTCTCAGCAAAGAGTGTTAAATATGTTTTGAAAAGATGGAGTACCGTCCTTTAAGTACGCTTCAATCATCTCACTAAAGCAAATGAGACAGATAACAAGGCTTTGCTTTCTTCACTTTTTACTGCGCTACATTACAACTAGGTGATAAACATCATTACTAAACTTTCATCAATGGTCGAGACACAGCTAAGTAAGTCTTGTGACTCGGTGATTCGTCTTTAAGATTATTTTCATTCATCACCGCATCACTTCCCTCCCGGTGACGGACCAGAGCAGAACGTCTCAGTGGGTATGTGGTCCAGACCTGAGTTAGCAGGGCTGTGAGACAACTATAATAGTTGTCTCCTCATAATGATCTGGATGAAAAGCCAAATGTTGACCAACTGGTCGTTGTACTGGTCAATAACAACACATAATACCAACAGGCAATGTCACACCGATATCTCACCAGCGTCACTACTCACTATCAGCCTGGGCATGCGGCGCCTCCATGGGTGCAGCTCTAGCGCAAATGGCTCTTTCAGGTTGTTGAACACGTGTAAGTTCTGTGTGTAGTTGGAAACCATTCTCAGATGAAACGTCACAAGAGGAATTGTACTGTTCTTTGAAATATTCCATATGCTTATAATATATATCGAACCTACCTCGTGCTATTTGCTTTGTAGCTCTATCCAGACTATGCAGGTGTATTTGCTGAATGAATACACTCAATTTGGATGATCGTATGAATTTGACATTTTTAGACTGATGTGAAAGCTGTGCAGCTATCAGTTGTGAAGCTGTGCAGCTATCAGTTGTGAAGCTATGCAGCTATCAGCTGGGAGCTTGATAGCTGTTGGCTGTCTTGTTGTGGCTTTTGCTTCCTTAAGGCAGGCTGTCATTCATGTATTTAGAGTTGAGCTATTTTCATTCTTATTATAATAATTTCACTTCCAATTTGATTCAATAATATACAGTCCTGATAACTGGTGCGGCTTAAAGGAGCACCGAGGTGAGCCTTCATTCTGTTGAACAGTAATCTTGTTCCTATCATGTCTGTTCTATCATTGTTAATGTCATTTCTTTATAGTTTCACGAGGGTCATAATAATAAGCATGCTCTCCGTTGACTCTACTCCCAATCTTCTCCACTAAAGGACATAAACATAATGCGCCGGCTAAAAAGGCAAAGGTAAGCTGCTGACGGTTACATAGTACTTTGCACGTTAGTTAGTTTATAAGTGGGCCGTACAAAGTTCCTCGGAAGGTAACTTTTCTTTATTTGTCCTGTAGATGATTTGATCTGGCGAGAGGGGAATGAGTTTGTGTGCGCCGCGTGCGGCCACCGGGCAGGACACAAGAGCTACATGACCAACCACCTGATGACCCACACAGGTCAGAAGCCGTGATGCTGCCCGTGGTGCCGGTGGTGCCAGTTTTGTACCGGCAGGAAATATAGCCTCAGCCGGCATGTGAAGAGTGCTCATCCTGCACATGCCGCTCTAGGCTCTCACTAGCAATCGGTTTGTTATTATTCTTATTTTTTATGCTGCCTTTTCATTCGCCCTCAATAGCCTGACATGCTGGCTCGTTGTCGTTAGCTGCGTTGGGAGGGGAGGTGACAACATCTACGAGGAGCCGAGGCAGTCAGTATTT
>ERZ1740065.2541-NODE-2541-length-11353-cov-4.530979_pt1 | contig 11353 bp, 7 predicted proteins | sample MGYA00581738_ERZ1740065 | MGnify/ENA primary metagenome ERZ1740065 (study PRJEB43018, sample SAMN04849749) | marine metagenome | isolation source: floating plastic debris | place: Pacific Ocean | collected 2008-09-01 | study: EMG produced TPA metagenomics...
CCTGGGCAGCAACAATTGGGCAGTCGACGGCAGCAAAACCGCCTCGGGTCATCCCATGCTCTGCAACGATCCCCACCTGAAGCTAAGCCTCCCCTCAATCTGGTACGAAATCCAAATCGTTACCCCCGAATACAATGCCTACGGCGCCAGCTTGCCCGGTCTGCCCAGTATCATCATCGGCTTCAACCAAAATATTGCCTGGGGCGAAACCAACGTAGCTCAGGACGTCAATGACTGGTACCGCATCGAATGGACCGACGATAGCAAATCGCATTACCTGCTGGACGGAGCGCCCGTGGCCACCGAATTGCGCGTCGAACGCTACGAAGTCAAGGGACTGGCCGAGGTCTACGATACCGTTCGGTATACCCACTGGGGCCCCGTGGTATACGAAGACCCCGAACACCCCCAACACGATTTGGCCATGCACTGGCTGGCCCACTACGAGCCCGAGGGCAACGACCTGACCGCTTTTTCCCTACTCAACCGCGCCCGAGGTTACGACGATTACACGACCGCACTGTCGGAATACCACTCTCCGCCACAAAATTTTGTCTTTGCCAGCAATACGGGTGATATCGGCATGTGGGTTAATGGTCAGTTTCCCATCCGACGGGGCGAGCAAGGACGTTTCGTTATGGATGGCAGTCAGACGGCCAATGGCTGGAGTGGATTTATTCCCCACGCCCACAAACCGCACGAAAAAAACCCGGGCCGCCATTTCGTCTTTTCCGCCAACCAGCGTTCCACCGATGCGCAGTACCCCTACTCCTACCACGGCAATTTTGAAGACTACCGGGGCCGCTACCTCTACCGCCAACTCGATAGCTTGCAAGGGATTACGGTGGAAGACATGCAAGCCCTGCAAAACGACAACTACTCCATCCAAGCCGAAGAGGCCCTCCCTCTGCTGCTGCGATTTGTCGACCCCCAAGCCTTGAATGCGGAGCAAAAACGCTATTACGAATTGCTGCGGGAGTGGGATTACCGCTTCGAAGCCGAGTTAGCGGCACCAGCGGTTTTTGAAAATTGGTGGACCCACTTTTACGACCTGACTTGGGATGAAATCCTCCAGCTGGAGGATCAAATGGAGATGCTGCGCCCGGAAAGCTGGCGATCCATTGCGCTACTCGAAAGCGATACGAGCCACGTATTTTTTGATTACCAAGGCAGTCCGCAGGTGGAAGGAGCTCGCGAAATCGCGCGGATGGCCTTCGACAGTACCTGTCAGGAATTGGTTCGCTGGGAATTGGACAACGGTCCGCTCCGCTGGGTCAACTACCAACAGCTCGATATCGCCCACCTGGCGCGGATTGCCGCCTTTACCCGGAGCGCAATCCCGGTGGGAGGCTACCGCCACGCGCTCAACGCCATCACCACCAGTACGGGGCCGTCCTGGCGGATGATCGTGGAGTTGGGCGATCCGGTGCGGGCCTACGGCGTGTACCCTGGGGGACAGTCGGGGAATCCCGGAAGTCGGCACTACGACGACATGATCGACCACTGGGCGCAGGGGCGGTATTATCCCCTACACTTCGTTCAATCGGTGGAGGAGGTGGCGGAAAAATCGTGGCGGAAGATGGAGTTGAACAATCAGTAATTACCGACCGAATCGAGGTTGGCTAAAAATTAGGACAAATGAAACAACTATCGCTTGGTATCGCAAGTATTATTTTGGTTGGTTTTCTGGGGCACCAGTTGGGGCCTTGGTGGATTATTGCGCCGGTGGCCGCGGTGGTGGCCTTGCTGCTGGATCGCAGCCCGGCGGTTTGTTTTGGGATGGGATTTGCGGCGGCCGCGCTGGTGTGGGGCAGTTACGCCAGTTGGCTGGATTGGTCCAATGCGGGTTTGTTGTCGCAGCAGATCGGGGTTTTGTTTCGGGGCTTGAGCGGGCTCCAACTGCTGGCGATCACGACCACGCTGGGGGGATTAGTGGGTGGCTTGGGCGCGCTGACGGGCAGCTTGGGGCGCCAGCTGATGCGGTCGTAATGCGTAAATATGGTCCATTTGGGGATTCCAAATTTGACTGCAGGTTAATTCTTTTGCCCGACATATTTTGGTAAAAAATTTGGGAAATGGTGCCGGATGAATTCTTTTTATTAGTTTTGGCAGGCAGAATTTGCACTGAAGACCACTAACCATCGACCAAATGAGAGAGAGTCCTGTGCTCAATGATCAAAACATTACCGACGATAAACCAAAAACTTTTCAAACCGTTTCCGATGCTGAGCCGCGATTGGTCCGGTCGGTGCGTTACTACCTCGATGTACTGATTTTTGGCGTGCAGAGCTACCGCGCCAATTACCCCGTTCCGCAGATTTCCAACAAATTATATTCCCGATTCATCGCTCGAACGGAGCGTGATTAGCAACGATTCTACCCAAAGCTTTGCTACCGATGGTGCGGTGGAGCTATGGGTGACCTTGTTAGAAAAAAACAACGTAAGAAACTTTATTCTTAACCAAAATTCATAATAGCATGAGGCAAATTTTTACGAAACTGAGCCTAATCCTAGTCGTCTTATTGATGGCAACTGGTGGGGCTCTTGCCCAGTTTACGGTGTCCGGTCAGGTGACGGACTCCGAAAATGAACCCCTAATCGGTGTGACGATTACCGTTAAGGGAAAAACCTTGGGAACCATTACCGATTTCAATGGTCGGTATTCCCTCGAAGTGCCCGGTACCACGGCCACGCTGCTTTTTAGCTACATCGGTTACGCTACCGTGGAGCAAGAAGTGAGCAGCAACGATCCCTCGGTGAGCATTACCCTCTCGGACGAGGCCACGCTGCTCGATGAGGTGGTCGTAACGGGTTTGGCCTCTTCGGTCAAAAGAAGTAACCTGGCCAATGCCGTTGCTACGGTTAACTCCCAGGAACTGACCGGGATCACCACCCAACAAACGGTAGATGGAGCCCTTTACGGTAAGATGACCGGGGTCAATGTGGTCAGTAGTGGTGGCGCACCCGGTGGTGGTATCGCCATTCGCCTGCGGGGGGTTTCCTCCTTGAGCGGCAACAACCAGCCCCTGTTTATCGTCGATGGGGTTTACATCAGTAATGCGGAAATCCCCAGTGGTTTGCGTTTTGCGTCGGGTGCCAACTCGGGTACGGAAGAAGGGGCCTCCAATCGGCTTGCCGACCTCATCCCCGACGATAGCGAATCCATCGAAGTACTAAAAGGAGCCTCGGCCGCCGCCATCTACGGAACGCGGGCCAATGCCGGGGTAGTCATCATCACGACCAAGAAAGGTCGGGCGGGTAAGACCGACATCTCCCTGTCCCAGGACTTTGGGATCAACACCATCCAACGCTTTATCGGACGGCGTCAGTATACCGCCGCCGAAGTCGCCGAGCGCTTCAACGAAACCGAAGCCGATCGCTTCCGGGCCGCCGAAGCCGCGGGTGAGATTTTTGATTACGAGGAAGAGATCTACGGTGAAACGGGTTTCATCTCCGACACCCGCATCAAAGTCAGTGGGGGTAATGAAAAAACCCAGTTCTTCTTTGGTGGTGGCATCCGCGACGAAGGGGGTATCATCAAAAATACGGGATACGACCGCCGTTCGGCCCGCTTGAACATCAACCACAAGATTTCGGATAACCTGAAATTCAACATCTCGACCAACTACATCAATTCTTACTCGCGTCGGAGCTTTACGGGTAACGAAAACGAAGGGGGATTGAGCTATGGCTATACCCTGGCTTTCACCCGCGACTGGGTCAACCTCTTCCCCGATGCCGATGGCACCTACCCGCTTAACCCCAACTTTGCGGGTAACCCCATCTTCGTACGCGATCAAACCCGCAACGACGAAAGAACCAACCGCCTGATCCAAGGGGTGGGCGTGGATTGGAAAATCTTCCAGCAGGATAACCAAATCCTCCAGTTGAAGGTCAACGGAGGTATCGACTTTTTCTTCCACGAAACCGACGTCTACGTACCGGAAAACCACCAGTCGCAAATCGACGTTCAAAACGGTTTTGTCGGTCGGGGGAAAAATAAAATCTTCAACAGCAACTACCAGGCTTTCTTGGCCCACGACTACTACACGGAAGGCAACATCAACTTCAGTACGCAGGTGGGTATTTCTTACCTGAACTTCGAGCGCGACCTGATCTACAACCAAACCACGCAATTGCTACCCCTCCAAAACAACTTGACCCTCGGTGGAGTACAAGAAATCAACCAGCGCATCGAGTTGGAAGAGGAATTTGGTATCATCGCGCAGGAGCAAGTTAACATCGACGACAAAATCATCGGTACCGTTGGGGTGCGTTTTGACAAGTCGAGCCTGAATGGTGATCCCAATCAGTTTTTCGCCTTCCCCCGCGCCTCGCTGGCCGTCAACATCGCCAACTTTGACTTCTTCCAGTCCGCTACCTTCGACGCCCTCAAGGTTCGGGTAGCCTACGGAGAAACGGGTTCGAGTGCGGACTTTGGTTCGCTCTACACCCCCTTTGCCCCCACCAACATCGCGGGCAACTTCGGTACCGCCGTACAGGGTTCGCAGGGGAATACCACGCTGGACCCCGAGACCTCTCAGGAAATCGAATTCGGAATTGACGTTTCGATCCTCAAAAAGCTGAACCTGGAGGTGACCTACTACAATCGTAACGTCAACGACCTGCTTTACGACCGCTCGCTCCCCGCTTCCTCGGGCTTTAGCAACGAAGAACGCAACGACCTCGATTTGGTCAACCGCGGTTTGGAAATTGGCCTGAACATCAGCCCCGTAGAGAACAAAAACTTTAGCTGGAATAGCGGTGTCAACTTCTGGTTCAACCGCTCGGAAATCACCCGCTTGGGTATTGTCGACAGTGAAGTGGGTGATGGTGACGAAGACATTCCTTCTTTCGTTCCCCCCGGCGTGGCCTTTGGCCTGGGTCTGGGTACCTTCTTCATCGACGAAGGCTCGCCAATTACGGCCCTCTGGGGCAATGGTGACGATGGTGCCGAAATCATCGGTGACGTAGAGCCCGACTTCCAATTGGGTTGGTCGAACAGCTTCTTCATCGGCGAAAATCTGACCGTCAACTTCCTCGTTCACTGGAAGCAAGGTGGCGACGTACTCAACCTCACCCGTCTGCTGACCAACCTCGGAGGTACCACTCCGGCGGAACTGGATGAGCTGGAAGGCTTTATCGAAGATGCTTCTTACTTCCGTCTGCGGGAGATCGGAGCTTACTACAAGATTCCCCTCAGCAGCACCTTTATCGAGTCGATCCGTTTGGGCTTATCGGGTAGAAACCTCTTCACGCTGACCGACTACAGCAGCTACGATCCCGAGACGTCGACCAAAGGGGGTGGCGGTTTATCCACCGGAATTGAAGTAACGCCTTTCCCCAGCTCGCGTCAGGCTTATTTCCACCTCACCCTTAACTTTTAATCCAAGAAGAAGATCATTATGAAAAATATATTTCAATTTTTACTCTTATTAGCCGGGGTCTTCGCCTTCCAAGCTTGTGAGCTGGAAAACGACGTCAACCCCAACGCCTCGACCATCGGCTCGGTGGCCCAGGATGCTACCCAGACGGAGCTCGATCTGCTCGTTGCGGGCATCGAGGCCGATACCCGGGAGGGATTTGGCACCTACATTACCGCCACGGGATCGGTTTCCCGTGAGTTGTACCTCTTTGACGCCGATCCTCGGAATACGGAGGAATTGCTGGGTAAAGAAGGAGCGGGTTTGGACAACAATACCTTCTACCTTACCGCCCCCTACAACACGCGCTACCGGGTCATCAAGACCTGTAATATCCTTCTGGACGCCCTCGACAATACCAGCTCGGTCGACGATGCGGCCAAGCAGGGCTACCGCGGTTTTGCCAATACCATCAAGGCACTGATGTACCAGCAGGTGCTGGATATGTTGGGTACGAATGGCCTGCGTTTTGACGTAGCCGACCCCGATGACCTCGGTCCCTTCCTCAACGAAACCGCCTCCTTCGAGGCCGTCGCTACCCTGCTCAATACCGCCAACGACCAACTGCGGGGCGGAGAGTTCCTCTTTAGCCTCTCCCCCGGCTTTGCGGGCTTTGATACCCCGGCGACCTTTGCCCAGTTCAACCGGGCCCTGGCCGCACGACTGGCCGCACGGGCGGGCAACTACGGTGCCATCGCTGGCTTCCTCGCCGATTCTTTTATCGATGCGGCGGGCGACCTGAGCACGGGCCCCCGGCACGTATTCAGCTTGACCTCGGGAGACATCCTCAACCCCGTTTTCCGTCCCGCCAACCAGAGTGGGGACCAGATTTTTGCCCACAACTCGGTCATCGACGAAGCCGAAGCGGGTGACCTGCGTCTGGACAAGTTCAACACCCGCCAGGATACGTCGATCCAGGATGGTTTGGCCAGTTTGTACGAAAGTGCCCTCTACGCCAACTCCACCGCGCCCATTGACATCATCCGCAACGAGGAATTGGTCCTGATCGATGCCGAGGCAAAGATCCAAACCAATGACCTGCCCGGTGCGGTTGCCGCTCTCAACGTCATCCGCAACGCCGCGGGACTCGCCGATTACGCCGGTGCTGAGACCGTGGAGGCTTTGACGGATGAGCTCCTCGTCCAACGGCGCTATTCGCTCTGGGGCGAAGGCCACCGCTTCGCCGACCTGCGCAAGTACGGCCTCCTGACGCCGGATTTCTTGCCCATCGATCGCGACGGAGACATCATTCACCAGGTCTTCCCCATTCCGTTGACGGAAGCCCAATAAGTAAGGTTCGCCTTGCTTCCCAAAGCGCTAATCGGCTCGTCCGATTAGCGCTTTTTTTTATTCGATTCCGTAACTTGCGCCCGAAAAAACATTCCACCTTACTTATGCCAACCGATTCGATTCACCGCATCGCCCAAGCGCTCCAACTGCCCGCCAATAAGGTCAGCAATACCCTCCGCCTGCTGGGAGAAGGCGCCTCCATCCCCTTTATCGCCCGCTACCGCAAAGAAATGACGGGCTCGCTGGACGAGGTCCAGGTCGCCGATATCCAGCGGGAGCACAAACGCTTGGAGGATTTGGAAAAACGCCGGCAAAGTATCCTGCAATCCATTGAGGAACAGGGGAAACTGACGCCCGAGCTGCGCCGCCGGATCGAAGGCAGCTACGACCTGACCGAATTGGAGGACCTCTACCTGCCCTACAAAAGAAAGCGCAAGACCCGCGCCAGCGTCGCCCGGGAAAAGGGACTCGGCCCCCTGGCCGAAAGCTTGTGGGAACAAGGACCGCAGGCCCCCCAGCGCTTGGCCCAGGATTACCTCAGTGAAGCCGTCGCCGATGTCGACGAAGCCCTGCAAGGGGCCCGCGACATCCTCGCCGAGCGCATCAACGAGGACCAACGGGCGCGCAACAGCGTCCGCCGTAGCTTTGAACGGGGCGCCACGATCAAATCCCGCGTGGCGCGGGGCAAGGAGGAGGATGGCGCCAAGTATCGCGACTATTTTGAATTTGAGGAAGCCCTTAAAAAGTGTCCCTCCCACCGCCTGCTGGCCATCCGCCGGGGAGAGGAAGAAGGCTTTCTCCGGGTCGGTATCGGCCCCGATTCCGAGGAAACGCTTTACCACCTGGAGCGCCAGTTTGTCAAAAACCGCAGTGCGGCAGCCGAGCAAGTTCGGGAGGCCCTGCGGGAAGGGTACAAACGCCTGCTGGCTCCCTCCATCGAAACGGAATTTCGCAACCTGTCCAAAACCAAGGCGGATGCCGAAGCCATCGACGTCTTTACCGAGAACCTGCGTCAGTTGCTGCTCGCCGCCCCCCTGGGGCAAAAACGCGTCCTGGCCATCGATCCTGGCTTTCGGACGGGCTGTAAGGTCGTCTGCCTCGACGCCAGCGGTCACCTCCTGCACAATGGTACCATTTTCCCCCACCCTCCCCAATCACGCCGCACCGAAGCCATCGACTCCGTACTGGATTTGGTCCGGCGCCACCGCCTGGAGGCCATCGCCATCGGTAACGGCACGGCGGGTCGGGAAACCCTGAGTCTTTTTCGCGACGTCGACTTTGGCCAGGCGGTACAGCTTTTTTTGGTCAACGAAAGTGGGGCCTCTATCTACTCCGCCTCCGCCATTGCCCGCGAGGAGTTTCCCGATCAGGACGTCACCGTCCGCGGCGCCGTATCGATCGGTCGGCGGCTGATGGACCCCCTAGCGGAGCTGGTCAAGATCGATCCCAAGTCAATCGGAGTGGGTCAGTACCAGCACGACGTCAACCAGGGGCAGCTCAAGGAGAGCCTGGATCGGGTGGTGGAGAGCTGTGTCAACTCGGTGGGGGTCAATTTGAATACGGCGAGCAAGCACCTGCTGACCTACGTTTCGGGACTGGGCCCTAGTCTGGCGCAAAACATCGTTGACTACCGGCAGGAAAAGGGGCAGTTCCGATCGCGGGAAGAGCTCAAGGGGGTTGCCCGGATGGGCAATAAGGCCTTTGAGCAAAGTGCGGGCTTTTTGCGGATCCGCGATGCCCAGCACCCACTCGACAATACGGCCGTACACCCCGAGCGCTACGCCCTGGTGGAGCGAATGGCCCGCGATCTGGATTGTAGCCTGATTCAGTTGATCGAACAGCCGAGTTTGCAAAAGAAGATCCCCCTGCGGCAGTACGCCAGCGAGGAGGTGGGCCTACCGACCCTCAACGATATTTTGGCGGAATTGCAAAAGCCGGGTTTGGATCCCCGGGGCACGGCGCAAGCTTTTGAATTTGCGCAGGGGGTCAATAGTATTGAAGATGTGAAGGTGGGGATGGTGCTGCCGGGGATCGTGACCAACGTCACCAATTTTGGGGCCTTCGTCGATATTGGGGTGAAGCAGGATGGCTTGGTACACATTTCTCAGCTGGCCAACCGTTTTGTCAAAAACCCCGCCGACGTAGTCAAGCTACAGCAGCGGGTCAAGGTCCGGGTACAGGAGGTGGACCTGAAGCGCAAGCGCATTCAACTATCGATGAAAGAGGTCTAAATGCAAAAATGGAGCTTTATGAAGTCAGTATCTACTTGGTCCTGGTACGCACTTTTGCTGCTGGCGGGGGCTTGTCAAGGACAGCGGCAGGCCGCCGACCGGACCCGCTTTTCGCCCCGGCAGGAATTGGTCCTGCTGGATAGCCTGGCCGCCACCCAGGCCGTTATCCGCGATGCCGAAGAAGGCTTTTTCGACCGCGTTGGCATCCTCGACATGTCGATCCAAATGCGGCGCAACTACCCCGATACGACGCCCTGGGAACGGGTACGGACCGACTACCAGCGTTTTTTACAGGCCGACGTCACCAGTTTTAGCCCCACCGAAAAGGAACAATTGCGTACGACCTTCCGCCGTGCCCACGCACTGTGCGAGGCGCTTCATCCGAGCATTTTCCCGGGGGAGTTGAAGCTGATCAAATCCAAGGGCCAGCCCTACGGGCCCCTGACCTTTTACACCCGCGAGAATTGCATCGTCATTCCACAGGGCATACTCGGCGCTGGCAATGAGGAAGGCCTGCTGGATGTGGCCCTCCACGAAATTTTTCACATTTACTCCCGCTACCACCCCAAAACGCGAAACGCACTCTACGCCCTGATCGGTTTTGAGGCCCTCCCCGCCGACCAAATGCTTTATCCACAGGTGCTGCGCAAACGCATTCTTTTGAACCCCGATGGCATCAACTGTGCCTACCGCATCCAACTGCGAGGGGCGGATACCAACCCCATCCAAGCCATTCCCTTGATCGTAGCCAATGAAGATCAATTTCTACCCGAGAAAGACAATTTTTTCGGTTATCTAGCTTTTAATTTATACGAGGTGGAAACGCCCCGGAACGCCCCCATCAAGGTGCGGACGGATGAAGCGGGCTTCAGTACCCTCAACTTACGGGAGCACCCCGATTTTTTTGAACAGATTACGGACAATACGCAGTACATCATCCACCCCGATGAAATCATGGCGGACAACTTTATGCTGCTGGCTTCGGGGCAAACCGGAGCGGGCCGCAGTCCTACCGGTCAGGACTTGCTAAAAGCCGTCGAACGCATCCTGCGTCAGTCCCAATGAGGGGGCATCGGTGCCAAACTAGCCCCCAACCACCAAAACCAAAACGCTATGCGCCCATTGCTTTTACTTTGCAGTGCCCTATTGTTCCAGGCCCCTTCCGGGTCGGCCCAGGCCGATTTGCCAAAGGAAGACATTCTAGAGGCCATCGCAATGATCCTGTCCCTGCCCGAAACCGAGGCCCTCTATCAGCACAGCTTTACCGAAGGCCTGACGCTCCTACTCTACCAGCCCGAGCGGCCCTACGTTGGCAACCGCCGAACCGATGTGGGCTTTTACCACAACCTCAGCGATCGCGACTTCTCCCGTTTCCCCCGACCGGTCCAACTCCTCAACCGCTTTCAAGCGGCAGATTTTGACATCGAACCCCGTTACCTCACCCATTTGGGCATCACCACGAGTCCCAATCGGATTCGGATTGGCCTTTCCTCCACCTTGTTTGAGGATGAAGACTTTTACCTGGCCCAGTTTGCCCTGGTTCGGGAAAACAGTGAGGCCGACTGGGAAATTCACTCTCGATATTTTGAAATCCGTTAAGTCCATTCCCCTTGCGTCGTCTCCTTCGCTTGCTTTTCTACCAGTACCCCCGCGTGAGCCTCACCGCTTTCTTGCTACTCGCCATCGCCTACTGGAATTGCCTGCCCGATCCGCTGTTTAAAGACCCCACCTCCCTGGTGCTGGAGGCGCGCGACGGTCAGCTACTCAGCGCTCGGATCGCCAGCGATGGACAATGGCGTTTTCCCCGACGCGATAGCCTCCCCGAACGCTTCGTTCGGGCCCTGGTTGAATTTGAAGATCGGCGCTTTTTTCGCCACCCCGGCATCGACCCCATTGGGCTGGCCCGGGCCCTGCGGCAGAACTGGGACGAGGGTCGGATCGTGAGTGGTGGCAGTACCTTGAGCATGCAGGTCATTCGGCTGGCGCGGAAGGGGAAGCGGCGATCGCTATGGCAAAAAGTCATCGAAATGGTGCTCGCCTCGCGTTTGGAGCTGACGCACAGCAAGTCCGACATTTTGGCCCTCTACGCGGCTCACGCTCCCTTCGGGGGTAATGTCGTGGGACTCGACGCCGCCGCCTGGCGCTACTACGCCAAATCGCCACAACTGCTTTCCTGGGGAGAGGCCGCCACGCTGGCCGTACTGCCCAATAGCCCCGCCCTCATCCATCCGGGCCGCAACCGGGATGCCCTGCTCGCCAAACGCAATCGCCTGCTGGATCGCCTGGTACAAAGCGGCACTATCGACGCGATAACGGCCGAACTGGGCCGGGCCGAGACCCTACCCGAACGGGACAATACCCAGGACCACGAGGGCCCCCACCAGGGCAAACCCCCCAAAACGGAAATT
>ERZ1740065.2542-NODE-2542-length-11351-cov-4.758233_pt1 | contig 11351 bp, 2 predicted proteins | sample MGYA00581738_ERZ1740065 | MGnify/ENA primary metagenome ERZ1740065 (study PRJEB43018, sample SAMN04849749) | marine metagenome | isolation source: floating plastic debris | place: Pacific Ocean | collected 2008-09-01 | study: EMG produced TPA metagenomics...
ACAATCGTCGGTGGCGGTCCAGGTGTAGGTGACTTGGTAGCCATTGCAAATATCTTCGGTAAAGACCTGGTCGGTGGTAATGGTTACCATCCCGCAATCGTCGGTGGCGGTGAGGGTCTCCTGAGTGGGAAAGGGATCGCCACAGTTGATATCGCTCAACGCGCTGGGCGTACTGTCGAAGGTCGGCCCTTGATTGTCGGGTAGGACGTTGAAGCTGACCGAGGTCTGGGTGCTGTTGCCACAAACGTCGGTGGCGGTCCAGGTATAGGTGACGGGATAGCCATTACAGACGTCTTCGGTAAAGGTCTGGCTGGTGGTCACCGTCGCCATCCCGCAGTTGTCGGTAGCGGTGAGGGTTTCCTGAGTGGGGAGGGGGTCACCACAGTTGACGTCACTGATGGCGCTGGGCGTGCTGTCGAAGCTGGGATCCGTGTTGTCTTCCACCGTGATGACTTGGACGCAGCTGCTGCTGTTGCCGCTGGCGTCGGTGGCGGTCCAGGTTCGGGTGATGCTGCCGGTATTGCTACAGCCGGTCAGGTTGTTGACGTCGGCAAAGGTGATGCTGGGGTTGGGATCGCAATCGTCGGTGGCGGTCGCCTGTCCGGTATTGCTCGGATCCGTGCTGGCATCGCATTCGATGGTGACGTCGGCGGGGCAGGTGATGACGGGGTCTTCCAGATCATCGATACAGACCTGGCCATCGATGGTGTTGACGGGGATCATGACAAAACCCGGTCCGGCGGCTTCCACGGGGAAGGCCATGCCCGTATAAAAATCAACTGGATAGCAGTCCCCAAAGGTCCCGTTGACGGTAAACAGTAGCGAAAACAGCGTATCTCCCGCCGTGAGGCTCACCCCACTAAAGTCGAACCAGGAGAAACTCAGGGTATCCGCATTCTGGCCAAAAGCCGTTCCCGAGGTGAAAATGGGGGTCGTATTGCCGGTGTAAGTCAGCGCCGAACCATCCCACTGTACGGCGAATTGCAGGGACACCAAATCGGCATCGTCTTGGAGTACCACGGCAACCCGGGCGGTGTTGTCGTTGCAGCCGATGATATCGTCAATCAACTGCAAATTGATGGCACTGGCCGAGATCTGATTGACCGTAACGGTGATGGCGCAGGTGTTGGTATTGCCCGCACCATCGGTGACGGTATAACTGACCGTGGTGGTGCCGACGTTAAAGACTTGCCCGTTGGCATTACCGGTGCCGGAGCCGGAAGTCACGCCACTGAGCACGTAGCTCAAGCTCTCTCCGGGGCAATTATCGCCCGTAGTGGGCACCAGGTTAATATCGTTGACCACCGTACTGCTCATACCAGCGGGAATGTCCACACTGATGCTGGTGGTGGGGCAGCTGATGGTCGGATTTTCTTGATCTTCTACGATGACGTCGAAGCTACAAGTGCCCGAATTGCCATCCCCATCGGTAACGCTGTAGGTTACGGTAGTCGTGCCCAAGGGGAATACGTCCCCCGGACTGGCGTCGCTGGTGGGTGGATTGGCATTGCCATCGCAATCGGTGACGGTGGGTTCGGTCCAAGTGGCTGTTCCCTGGCATTGCCCCGCAGTGGTCGATACGGTGATGTCACTCGGGCAGCCGACGAAGGTGGGGCTGGCGTTGCCAAAGGTTACGGATCCGTTGATCTCGATCACCGGAATGCTACTAAAGGTAGGATCGGCCGCCTCGGTTCCCGGAAAGCTGGGATTGCTACCGGTATAAAACTCGACGGCGTAGCTGCTGCCGGGGCTACCGGTCAGGTTAAATTGCAGTTTGAAAAGCGTATCCCCCGCCATGAGGGTAAAACCGCCAAAATCGAACCACGAAAAGGAAAGGGTGTCACCCACTGGGCCACCAAAGGCCACACCGGATGGGAAAACCGGCGGAGTATTGCCGATATAGCTGAGTCCCGACCCATCCCACTGCAGGGTAAACTGCAGGGAAGCGAGGGTGACAGTCTCCTGGATGTCGACGGGCACTTCAACTGGGCTGGTACAGCTCTCCACATTGGGAATCTGTAGGGTGATTTGTCCAAAGGATGCCCCCAAACCCCAGCAGGTCATCAGCAGGATTAGGGTAAATTTTTTAAACATAACTGGAATAGTTTCTGGTTGATGGTGTTACAATCGTTGCGTTGCCTTAGCGCTCTGGGTAAAAGGTGCTAACACGGGATTTTCGCAAAACGAAGATAAGGAATGGTAGAAGAAGGAGCGGATAAAAATGATCCACGTTCTTCCACCATTCCCCAAAAAACCAAAGCGTCCGAAGACGCTTTGGTCGGTATTTTCTACTGTTTATTCCAGGATGACCATCTTCCGGGTCGCGGAATGTTGGGGCGTATCAAGTTGATAGTACAACACACCGGAGCTGGGAAGGTCGGCACGGTCGATACTGAGTTCGTTGTAGCCAGCCGGATATTCGCCGCGGTAAACTTTCAAAAGCTTACCGGAAACATCCATGACTTTCAGCGTGGCCGTGGTGGCCTCGGGTAGGGTAAAGCCAATCAGGGTCTGGCTTTGGAAGGGGTTCGGTTGGTTCTGGTAGAGGCCAAATTGCTTCGCCAGAGCCGGATTGACCGAAGTGCTCAGCCCCGCCTCGATGTCCAACTGGATATCGACCGGGCTGTAGTCCGAACGGTAAGCCACGATGTCCACCAAGTCGTTGCTCAACGCCAGGACCTCCGCGAGATCGTCGACGTTTTGCAAGGCGCGGAAACGCAGTCCAAAGACCAGGGCATCATCGTCCAGATTCACGCCTTCGTGGTAGTACCAGAGCAGCGAAATCTGTCCGCGGCTGAGGTGTTGCAAACCAATCTTATCGGTCGTCATATTCTCCAGCGTACCCATCTCCGAGTCGATGAAGGCCAGGGCCGTCTGGTCGAAGTTGAGTGTGGCTTGGAAGGCCATCAAGTCGGCAAAATCACGGGCTCTGAATTGGAGCAAGTACTCCTGTCCCGCCACCAGCTTCTCTTCGGCGAGCGACAGGGTCAGGTCCGTACCCCAACCACCGCTTTGGAAGCTTACGTTGGGCCAGGTGTCGTTGACGTCACCTACCTTGATGCCCACAAAGTCCAGATCGGTCTGATCCGTCATGACGTTGGTCAGCACCGCCGACTCACTAAAGGCATCCAGCCAGGGCTGGGTGGGGTTGGCAAAGACGTAGTCGCTTTCGATGAATTTCCAAGAGTTGCTGTTCGGCGTAAAGTCCGCACCCAATTGTACGATGACCTGCTGAATCAGTGCCAGGTCGGCAGAGGTAATATTCAAGGAGAAACCGGGCGTCGAAATCGGGTTACCCGCAATCAATTTGTAGGGCGTTCCGATGATGCCACCGTTGACGATGTGCGACTGAATGATGGCCAAGTCGAGCGAGGTAACGCCCCGCTTGGGATCCATATTGGTCGTCGGAGTCACCTCCACGTCGCTGTTGGCGGCTACCGTAAATTCGTAGTCTCCATTGGCGTCGGTGACGTCGGTTCCGGTCTCATCCCCGGTCAGGTTGACCGTTACGTTCGGTACCGGGTCGCCATCTTCCGTCAGGATCGTACCACTCAGGGTGACCGAAGTGTTGGGAGCAATGGTGACGTCGCCATCGTTGCCGGAGAAGGCCGTCTGGAAGGGAATGAATCCACAGCCCTGCGTCACTTCGACGGGAGTGGGGGAGTTGATCAAGTTGACGTCGGTCATTTCTCCCTCCAAACCAATCAGGTCGAGGGTCAGAGTCACGACTACCTCATCGTCCATCAAGTCCAAGCCGGCATTGGAGCCGTCAAACCAGGAGAAGGTAGCTACGTTGAGGACGATGTCGGTCAGCGCCGCGCTAAAGGGTGCCGCCGTGGTGATCGCACTGATCGAGGCCACACTGGGATCGTCCACTTCGAGCGAGAACTGGAGCGAACGTACCTTAGAGAAGTTGCGGATGGTGACGGGAACGTCTACCGTTCCACCGGCCGGGCCGGATACGGAACCGACCGTAATCTCAACGATCTCGGCGGGAAGTACCGTCAGGGTCGACATGCAAGTGGCGGAGTTGCCTTCGGCATCCGTTACGGTGACGGTCACCGAGTTCAAACCAATATTGTTGCAATCCACCGTCAGGCTATCGCTACCGTTGATGGTAAAGCTCAAGCCCGTACCCATGGGATCGCAGTTGTCGGTGCTGCCGCCGTCAAAATCACTGGCGGCAATCGTAGCCGAACCGTCCGCTTCGAGATTGATCGTCAGGTCCTGGCACAGTGCCGTGGGGGCGAGGGTGTCGACCACCGTTACGGTAGTCATACAAGTCGCCGAGTTACCACTGGGATCGGTGACGCTCAGGCTAATGGCCTGGTCACCAATGTCGCTGCAGGAGTAGCTCTGCGTAGCCGCGCCATTGATCAGGAAGCTGAGCGGATCACAATCGGTGTTGTCCTCGCTGCCGCCATCAAAGTCTTCGGCATCTACCGATACGTTGCCACTGGCATCGAGGTAAGCGGTAACGGCCTGGCAAACGGCGTTGGGTGCAATCGTGTCGTTGACTGTGACGGTTGCGGTACAAGTACTGCTGTTGCCACTTTCGTCGGTCACGGTGAGGGTGACGGTCGGCGGCGAAGTCAGGTCGTTGCAATCAAAGGTGGTACGCGAAGCGCTAAACATCAGATCGCCGGGATCGGAGCAGTTGTCGGTGCTGCCACCGTCCAGTTCCGAAGCCATGATCGAGGCGTTGCCATCGGAATCCAACTGAACGCTGATGTTCTGACAGACGGCCATCGGCAGTACGTTCTCCTGGATGGTTACGGTCGTATTGCAAGTCGCCGTATTGCCCGCCAGATCCATCACACTGATGGTGACGGGGATGGGCATGTTGGTGGCGTCGTCACAATCGAAAGTCGCGGGCGTCATGCTTACGGTGAGCGTACTCAGATCACCCGTGCAGGCGTCTCCCGTAAAGAAGGGATTGATCAAACCAAGCGGGCCGATGGTCCGCATTTTGGAAGGCGCTCGGCTAATGATACCACCGGGCAGGCAGGACAGGGTAGGGGGGACGTCATCTTCGATGGTCACTTCGAGGACGCAGCTATTGACGTTGCCCCGCGTGTCGACGACGGTCCAGGTAATGGTGTAGGTCGAGTCGAGGCCGCCATTGTTGGGGAAGATGGCTCCGGCCAGCGTGCTGCTGTGGTTGTAGTCGTTGCTTACCGAGGCCACGCCACAATTGTCCGCTACGGTGGGGTCAAATTCCGTACCCTGTACTTCGTAGGCACAATCGCTATCGTCGCCATCCTCGCCAATTCCGCGTACGACTTGGTTGCCCGATTGGGGCTCCTCGTCGACACAGGTAATGCTCGGGGCTACGCGATCCTCAATGGTAATGACTTGGAAGCAGGAAGCAGTGTTGCCCGAGGCATCCGTAAAGACCCAACCAATCGTAAAGGTCTCTTCTCCCGTACTGCCATCGGCGCTGAACTCCGCACCCGCCAACGAATTGGGCGAATTGGGACCCGGCGTGTAGCAACCGCCACCGGCGACGCTTACCGTCTGGATCACGCTCATCGGAGGCATCGTGCAATTGTCCGTCGGCGTCGGGTCAAAACTGGTATCGGTAGTGGCGATGGTAAAGGCACAATCACCGGCAACCTCGTCTCCGGGCGATACGCCCAGTTGGAGGTCTACACTCCAACAGTTGGGATCCAAGACGGGATCTTCATTGTCGGTCACGGTTACGATCATGTCGTCCGTAGAAGAATTGCCCGCGGCATCGGTAGCGGTGTAGGTGACCGTGGTAACACCCAACTCAAAGGTAACTGGTGTTGCGGAGACGGCCGTCGGACCACCCGTGGTGGCTCCGCTGAGGGTATAGGTAATGCTCGCTACGCCACAATTGTCGATGTATTCCCGGTCGCCGGGGGCATCGGAGGGATCGAGGTAGGGAGCGGTAGTCGGGAAGACTTCGGTAATTTCGATCGACATGGTCTTGGTACAGACGCCCAGATCGGTATCGCGGGGCCGGTCGGGACCCGCATTGATCGTCGGGGGAGTCGAATCGTCGGATACCGTGATGGTTTGGGTTTGGGTCGCCAAATTGCCGTTGCCATCATCGTAAGTCCAGGTGACGAGCGTAAAGCCGGTCAGGTAGATGTACTGGTTGACGCCAGCCACGCCATCGGCAACGGAGGGTGCTCCGAAGATTACGGTACCGTTACAATCGGTAGCGGTAGGCGCATCGACGATCAGCGAACCACAATCGGCACCGATCGTATTGCTCGCGTCGATATTGACGAGGGGACCCGCCGGGATGGGCTCATCGAGGTCGGCCAGGGTAGCGGTAATCGTACAGGGCGTACCCATATTGCCCGCGGCATCCACCGGTGTCAGCGTAATTTCAAATTCATCGCCATCGCTCAGACCGGCCGGAGCCGTATCGTTGGTCAGGGTAATGGCCGATAAGGCCGTACCGGGAGCCGGTACCTGCGTAGCGGTCGGCGAAGGACAGTTGTCACTGAGGTTGAAAGCACCGGTATAATCGGGAACGGTGGCGTCGGGACAAACCGAATTGATGGTGACGTCCGCACAACCCGCAATCGTTGGGTTTTCGTTGTCGGTGACTTCAATGTCAAAAGAACAGGTGTTCACATTACCGAGTGGATCGGTAAATTCGTAGGTGACCGTGGTGGTTCCCGTGGGGAAATCTCCTTCGGCTAGGATACCACCCATACCATCGGAGCCTGCGTTGAGGTCGATCAAAACGGTCGCACCGGTACCCGCGTGCGTACCCTGAGCCGTTACGGTGATGCCCATCATGCCCGAGCAATTGTCGACGGCGGTGGGGTTGGTCCACTGTACGGTAGCTTCACAAACGCCGACGTCCGTATTGACCGACTGACCAGCCGGGCAACCCGAAATAATGGGAGGCGTATTGTCCACCACGTTGAGGGTAAATTCAAAGGTACTCGTTTGCCCACACTGATCAACGGCGGTGTAGGTAATCTCGTGTACCCCAACGGGGAAAATCTGCGCGGCATCCGTACCCGAGCCCGAGGTGTTGGCCGGGGGCGTACCCATCGTCGTCATGATACTCCAGCTGTAAGTAATGGTACCGGTGGCGCAATCGACGGCCGTCACGCTGATGTCGGGCGCGCCCGTGGCGGTAAGGTCTACCTGGCAGACCGTGGTATCGGGGTTGTAGGCGTCGCTGGTATTGACGGTGAGGTCTTCGCCCTGGTAGGTCAGCGGCCCGGGGCCCGGAGTGGGGGCCGTAATGGCCAGCGCCGTGGGGGTGCTGACGCCCGTGGAATCGGGGTCAAAGTTGGGAGCGATGTTGTCGACCAGATAAATCTGGAGGTTAAAGCGCTCGTTGGGCGAGCTACTCAGCTCGTTGCCCGCATCATCTACGGCGGTCCAGCGGCGGACGATCCGACGGATAACGTTGGTGTGCGTCGTAATGGTCGTACAGCTAAAGGGATCGTCGAGCTCGTCGCGGAAGTTGATCGTGACGTCATCGTCACAGTTGTCGAAAGCTTCGGGGAGGAAGCCGGAACCGGGAGTGGTCATAAAATCATTGGTCCAAAAGTCGATGTCGCTATCGACGGTAGCACTTTGGCATTCGATTTCGATCTCGGCGGTCAAGCGACCGTTGGCCCGGATGGCTACGTCCGTAATCTGGGAGAGGTAGTTAGCCGGCACGGTCGTCTGGGGATCGACCCAGGTTGGATCTTCGTCGTCCGCTACCTCGATGGTGTAGCTGCAGGTGTTGGTATTGCCACTGTCGTCCGTGGCGGTGTAGGTAACGGTAGTGGTACCGATGTAGTATTGGTAGGTATCGAAGCCCCCGGGCGTGACGTTCATGACGTCGATGGAAGTGCCGTTGGGATCGTCGGGGTTGGCGTAGTTGACGTCGAGTTGGGCTACGTTACAGTTGTCCGTGGCGGTGGCGTGGGCCAGACCGCTAAAGTAGTCGATCACGAGTTCAAAACCACCGAAGGAGCCGGTACCGGCTGCGGCGTTATCCGCCACGTTGATGGTCCAGGTTCCGTTGGGATCCGAGCCGTTGGTCCGCAATTCAGCGATGAGGTCGGCAAAGGAATTATTGGTACCATTACCCGTGGGGTTGTAGTCGCAAATGCCATTATCGGCACAGACGACCCCAGCACCGCCAATGCCATCACCGAGGTCTTCGGCATCGGTAGTGGCGGCATCGTTGAAGGAAAGGGGCGAGCTGCTGTCGGCATTACTGAGGTCACCCGTACCCGTAGCGGTACCGGGGCGATCGATGACGAGCAGGCTTTCGCCAGTCGGAGCGGTGATGAGTAGGCTCAGGTTTCCGACGCGGGAGTGGGTCAGCTCCACATCCACCAGGCGGATGTCTTCGAGGAAGGCATCGGCGGGGATACCGCTGATCGTGACTGTCTCGTCGACTCCGGCGGGGTTGTTGTCGGGTAAGGCCGCATCGGCGCTGGTTGTGGAGTCCGTGGCGGAGCCGGGGCCCGTACCGGTGATGGCGGTGCGGCAATCGTAGTTGTCCGCTCCGTCGTAGTTGGTGCCGTAGGGGCTACCGGGAGGGGTCGTGGGGCAGGTGACGGTGGGCATCATATTGTCCTCGACCGTTACACTGAGCTCCACCTGGGAGCTTTCGTTGCCACCCGGCGTAAAATCATCGTCGATACTGACGAAGATGGTCACGGGGCTAGCCGTGATGTCCGCACAGTCGAAAATGAGTAGGGCTCCTCCTAGGATGGTAGAGCTACCGAGGAAGGTGTTGGAGGCATCGTAAAACTGATAGACCGACAGGGGGCAAGCCGCGCTGGTGATACCGAGGGTCGCCATCGTTACGGCGTCGAGCCCAGCCAATCCATCCGAATTGAGCTGAGTGGTGAGTACGATGGGCTGCGGAGGCGACGTGATGTCGCACTGTGCCGTGGCCCTTTGAAGGGAGAATACCGAGAAAAGCATCAGTAATACGGTCATGGGAAATGATCGCAACGTTTTCCGGTAAATGTCCATCCAGGGAGTGCTGTTCTGGGATGTACGATTTGAAAACATAGTGGAACGCTGTTTTGAGAGTTAGTAAATGGTTATAATAAGGTGTCCGTAGTACACTGGACCGAGGCCCAACAAACACCAGTTTCTTGGAAAATTAAGGGTAAGCCCGATCCACAGGTGGAGACTGTTGACCACAGGGCAATAGTTTTCTCACTAGATGAGCACCAAGCTTAGGACACCCACGAATCGGCGAGTGACTTTTGCCCTTTAACCCATCTCTAGTAAAGGCGATTGGTGTCATGACTTTGAAACCAGCCTAGAGAAAAATGAAAAGTTTAGAGATAATTAGATACTGTGTTGTAGTTTCTACAGTATTTTGGGACGAAAATGGCGGCTAGCGCTGTTTTCTTTGGGATGTGTGTTTAGGTGATGTCATAGGTTAATAATTTGTTTCGCATCTGTTTTTTGGAATATGGTGATAGTTTCAACTTCTTAAAGGTCAGTACGATGGAGAATGGAAAAAACAGAGTGAACCAGAGGGTTCTTGGGAGTGCGTTCGTATAATTTGGGTTTTTGGTGGCAAATCTTTATTGGGATTATTTTTATATTTAATCCAGCGCAAGGTAGAAAAAAAAATTGTAAATCACCAAATCGCACCCCAGATATTAGCTTTTCCGGCTACCGAAGCCTTTTCACCCCGGCCCCCAGGCCGCAGAAACCATCGCCACATGAAAATATTATACGCCCTGTTATTCCCCCTTTTATTTTTGAGCCAAGCCTATACGCAAAGCCCGCTCAACCTCCAACTCTTTGGCCAAGCCAACCGCGGCGACTCCCGGTACAGCGGCTGTTGGACCTACGTCGCTCCGGGTGGCACCGAGTACGCCCTCATCGGTACCTTTACGGGAACCGCAATCTACGATATTTCCGAGGCCAACGAACTGCGCGAACGCGGCTACGTACCCGGCCCTTCTTCCAACTGGCGCGAGATCACGGTGATCGGCGACTACGCCTACGTCACCACCGAAGGTAGCGGCAACGGCAGCGGCATGCAGGTCCTCGACCTCCGCCCCCTGCCCGACAGCATCCAACTCCTCAGCACCTTCGACTCCACCTTCACCCGCGGCCACATCATCCAACGCGACATCTACACCGAAGCACCCTACGTCTACATCTCTGGTACCAGTACCACCCAGGGCGTCCACATCCTGGACGTCTCCGATCCCGCCCAGCCAGTGGAGGTGGGCCTGTACAATCCCGGCTACTACATCCACGACTGCCACGTCAACGGCGACCTGCTCTTCGCCGCCGCTTTCTTCGAAGGCAAGATGGACGTGATCGACATCAGCGACAAAAGCCAACCGACCTTTCTCACCGACATCCCCGACATCAACGGCAATACCCACAGCAGTTGGCTAAGCGAGGACCGCAAATTCCTCTTCCTGGCCAGCGAACTCGACGGTACCCCCGGTCGTATCTTCAACATCGAAGACCTCGATAATATCTTTGCCGTGGCCACCTACTCGGCCAACCTCCAGAGCCTGGTTCACAACCCCTACGTCCGTGGCGACTTTGCCTTCATCTCCCACAATACCGAAGGCCTGCGCGTGGTCGACATCGCCGATCCCAATATCCCGGTGGAGGTGGGCGCTTACGATACCTTTAGCGGAAGTAGTGGTGGTTTTCGCGGCTTGTGGTCGGCCTGCCCTTACCTGCCTTCGGGCAAGATTATTGGAGGCAATCGCGAAGACGGCCTCTACGTCTGGACCTTCAACGACGCCCGAGCCGGCCGCCTGTGTGGGCAAGTGCTCGACGCCGCCACCGATCAGCCCATCAGCAATGCCATCATCATCGTGGAAGAAAGCGGGGACACCCTCCGCAGCGATTTCGAAGGGCGCTTTTGTTGGGGGGCACTGCCCGGTAGCTATACCCTGCGAACCAGTAGCGCCACTACCGTTTACACCACCGATCGGCGGAGCATCAACCTGATGGCGGGCAGTTTTGAGGATCTTATCATCCGGCTGGATCGGATCGTTGCCACGGACCCCTCCCCACCTCAGCTCTCGCCCCGGGTGTACCCCAATCCCGCCAGTGATCGCTGCGAATTGACGGGGGTGGTGGCAAAACGGGGCTGGTCCTTACACTGTCGCGATTTGAGTGGACGTTTGGTCCAACGTATTCCGGCGGGTGCGGATGGGCAGTTCCGTTGGTCGGTGGCGGATTGGGAGCGTGGCGTTTATCTTTATCAAGTGGTCGATCGGGAGGGGCGTTCTCGGGGAGGGGGGAAGTTATTGGTGAAGTAGCATTCACACGAATACCAAATATGATAAAAAAACTCAGTTTTTTTATCATATTTGACTATGTCTGCCTCTATTTTTAGAAATTGTATACAA
>ERZ1740065.2543-NODE-2543-length-11346-cov-10.377557_pt1 | contig 11346 bp, 11 predicted proteins | sample MGYA00581738_ERZ1740065 | MGnify/ENA primary metagenome ERZ1740065 (study PRJEB43018, sample SAMN04849749) | marine metagenome | isolation source: floating plastic debris | place: Pacific Ocean | collected 2008-09-01 | study: EMG produced TPA metagenomics...
TGTTTTTGTTTTTGCGTCTGTTTTTCTCTGGCTTTTTTTGTGTTCTTGCGTAGTTTGTGTTTTGGCGGAGTTAGTGGAGAGGCGGAGTTAGTGGAGGGGCGGAGTGAGTGGCTTAAAGTGAGAACTTTATTTCACTATTCTCTACGCTGATCTGATCGCAGATTTGCTCAGAAAGTCAATTCTTGGTTAACTGGCAGTCACGTGACCACAAACAGAGAACGAGAGCAAAACTCCAATGTTGTACAATCAAATGTTCCTTGAATCGGAAACTATTTGAAACAATCAAGAAGCGATGGACCCTGTCGAGCGGGAATATGAACAACATGAATATGTTTGAGGCTATGGTGTAGCCTTGGAATAGGAGGCTTGTAGTATTTGGTTCACTTTGAACTAAAACTCAGCTTCTAATTTGTAGATTTCAACCAGAATGTTATACCTAGTGAGCAAGTCAATTTTCACTCCTTCCATCATGTCAGAGTAGAACTGATGAACAAACCTCGCTTGTGGTAAGCGGGTAGTAAGCAGGTGGTAAGCAGGTTCTACGCAGGTGATACGGGGAGTTAGAATGACTGAGGTATCTTACCGTTTACATCATAGATAGCGAACATCAATCGTAGCTTCTGCTCCGTGTCTCCAATGACTAAAATAGAGACCGTGTCGAATGCCTGCTGTTGATTCAGCTCTCCTCTACCGTCCTCGTCTGCTATATCAAACAGCCTGTCACTGATAAACTCCTGAAATGAGAGAGAAACTATGAGAGCAGCCCTATAAGTCATACGGAGGGCTGATATGGCTGTTATTTTAATTTTATCGTGCTTTCATTATTATTTTTATTTTATTTTATTGGTTCTCTCCACATAGACATACCGCATGAAATACTCTGACAGCTTTTTGAGGCGGTTAATACTGAAATTGAAGGTGAAATTGAAAGTGAAAGTGAAAGTGAAAGTGAACGTGAACGTGAACGTGAAAGTGAAAGTGAAAGTGAAAGTGAAAGTGAAAGTGAAAGTGAAAGTGAAAGTGGAAGTGATTGGACTGAAAACGAAGCGAAAGTGAAAGAGAGTGCACGGTGGATTTTACTAGAAGGATGTTCAAATCTACACCACTCCACATTAGGTGGCTATGAAAGGAACATTGAGACTAATGAAGGTACCTCCAATGCAAACACTTGCTTAAACTCTCCTCTGTTTACTCTCTCCTTTCCCCCAATTATCTTGTTCCACTTCTTCTTATGAGTCTGCAACCATCGCTGCTGCTCTGAATAACTGCCTCTCAGCCACTTCATCCTCGCCAGAACCTGAGCCTTCTCGAACCCTTCCTTAGTCATGTAGGCGTACACACACTCCAACAGCTGAAATCAGAATCAACAGGTGGGGTCATTCAGTACAGAGATTACGGTGCGACAGAGACACTCAACAGCTTAATAGGACACAGAAACCAGATCTTTTTGCAATTCAGTATACTGTACATTTCTTCTTAAATGCTCTCCGTACGATTAGGTTTTTTGTATAGCTTTCATCACAATTTTCTCAGCAGGGCTTCGGAAATGTACAATAATTTGGATCCATCTTCTCATATTCCGCTTATCCGATAGAGCCATTCTTCATACCTGCCAAGTCTCTCATATTAATAGCACCGTTCTTACAACTGAAATATTTTCTCCCTACTCAAGATTGTTACAGCAACTGCCTATAATATGGCAATAGGTAAACTAAACGATATCTAGGCGTACCGTGATAGGTAAACTAAACGATATCCAGGCGTACCACAACTCATTTAATGAACCAGAAATGGTCATAAGCAGCAATCAGAAACCCGCTGGATGAAGGTGGGAAATTAAACCTGATCTAGATCTCCCGTGATTTTCTTCCTATCACTTTTACGTAACTCACACATCTAATAAATTTGTATTTAACATCTGAAACAAACCATTCGTACACTATGATTACATTTGATAATAGATATTGCTTCACAGCCAATGTACAGTTATAGCGTTACGCAACAGCAATCTCTGGATCTGGAGGTAAGTGGTTGGTTGGATGGTGGCGTTGAGAGAGAGGCTGGTCAGACACTAAGAATTACGCAGGGTCACTGACCATCAGTAGGGTAGCAGGAGATCTAGCATCGTTATTGAAATTTTATGCTTTATCAGGCGTTTGAAACAATGATGATGTAATTTTCAGCTCGTTTGCTTTCTTTCATGGTCGCCACCTTCAATTGGCACACTATCGTTAAAATTGCCACTCTTGGAACAGCATGAATATCATGCAGAGCAGCAAGAACTCGTTGAATCATCAAAAAGTTTCAAAATTGCAATGACTTCTAAAAGGTATTCCAGCATAAGCATGATAAGTAGAATACATCAACTCTTCATTAGTGAATCACTCGAGTTGATTGGTACACATGTAAAGCAGGATTCCTGTACTACAGACCTGAGGAGCTAAGCAGCTCACGCAGTCGGAGGCCAGGATCTGCTGAACACCAGACCGGTTGTACAAGTCATTCACTGTGAGTCTCACAGCATCCAGGTTCTCCTCACAAGATCTCCGCGGACCGCGTAGCCGACCGGAGCTCCCTCTATGTAGGATAAGGAACTTTTACTTACTTAGGAGTAAGTTACACTGAGATATAATATTGTTATATACTGCAGCAGGTATAAAGAATGTAAATTCCTGCTTTCTGTCAGAGTTGACTACCCCTTAATGCGTGCCCACGTAACTAAAGCCCCTCAAAGATGTCTTTCGATAAATGAGGGAAGCAAAAGAGAACTAGCTATTATTACAAGTTGGTGTGCTAACAAAGAGGGAACAAGACAGGAAAGCCATGAGAGGCTCAAATAAGATTTGGAGTTGCAGCTTTTGGGGATTTCAGTAAGAAAAGATAAGAAACGCCATGACAGATATGCACAGCAGATATGATAGGTTAGGGTTAGCGGAAAAATCTAAAATATAGACTTTGTAATGGTTTGGTGGCATTTTAATGACATAAGATAACAGTAAATCTTGGTCGCTGGCCTACATACCTTTGTACAATGCTACCCTGCTGCTGGTTGGATGAACCTTCACGAATTGGCCAATCAACATCAAGCCGTCTTGTAAAATCATGAAGAGCTGCGGTAACTTCTGGTTCAGACAGCGGCTCTGATTGGTGAGTGAAGATCAAATCACTGAACAGGCGCACAAACTCCTCCGATGATTTCTGCAAGGAGATGAAAAACGTTTTATTTCCAGTGAGGTCAAACATTGAGCCCTGGAAATTCCTATAAATTTTTGGGTGTACTTTAAGCAATATATGAGGAAATCACCAATAAGGAAAATAGAACTGCATTCTTTACAGAATGGCGCAGGTGCTCATCTGAAATGAACTCTGAATTCTGTATTTTAGAGCAAAAATCCCAGCAGTAATCCTACCTTTCATTTTGGTTCACCGAGCTTTGTATTCGCTTACATTAACAAGATAAACTGGTAGTGAAAAGCAGTAAAATAATGAATCGCAGTTTTAGAATGAACAAATCAGGAGATGAAACATGACATCCTACCCTCAAGAATATTTCCTGCAAGTCATAGAAGGAGATGCAGAGCCTCTTCCTCTCCCTGATGAACTGGTAGAGAAGCGCCACAGCCTGCAACTTCCTCTCTGAGCTTCCCTCCATCAAACTGACAGCTCCGACAATTGTCTCAACTGACCTATGGGTGAATCTGTCAAACGCAACGCAACAGTATCCAAAAGTGTCAAGAGAGACACCTGTCAGGTATGATGTTACCGGTAGTGCACAGCCACTCACTGAGTGCTGTAGACAGCGGCTGAATGTTAAGAACGGAGAAATCACTGATGCAGAAATAACTATCAGTTGCAGCAGCAGGTATTAACGGTATGAAGAGATGGTTTGATCGGCCAGCAATGATACAGTTGGTGGAAGATGTAAAGTTACTGTGTATTTGTCTGGCAGTGTCCAAGTATGTCTCATAGCATATAAATGACAAGTTTTCAGCATTTCTCCAGACCCTCCAGTATTTCCCTGGACCCTCTAGTATTTCTCCAGATTCTCCAGTATTTTCCCAGACCCTCTAGTATTTCTCCAGACCCTCCAGTATTTCTCTGACCCGTCCAGAATTTATGATTCCACTTCTTAATGTTGGTTCCCTAATTATATCGTAATGATATCGTATGGCTCATTTGTGAGATCCTGTTGAGCTGAGTTCAGATATGACATAACATGAGCGGTAAGGGGTAGAGGGTCCCAAACTATTGCTTCTCAAAGTTCAAAAGAGTTACATATCATATCTAGCAGTTTTATCCTAAAGGTTCTTACCTATGTCGTAGCAGCAATTCAGTTCTTCTCTACCATTACTTAACTGAAGAATGTAATGATGAAGACGAGTTGTAAAACAGCCTGTGTTGAAGACTTTCTTAGAGTCATAGGGTCATAGGGTCATAGGGTCATAGGGTCTTAGGGTCATAGGGTCATAGGCCAGTGCTGATATGTGCTGTGGAATCCATGTCCATAGGAAAGAGTCAATTGATTTGCTTATTACTGTATTAGTAATCAAAGATAAAAATGAAGCCATCATTCTTCAATTCATATATAAATAGATAAAACAAGTTGAAGTAATCTGGGGGTAAATGACAAAAACTCAAGGCACAATCTTCATGCTGCCACATGCAAGGATATTGTATGAGTTTCAGTTGTCAGTGCTCTGAGTTGAGACACCCAGGCCTGTAGTTTGGTAGCCTGTGTCATGCAATTGGTCGGTTGGGATGGAGGTGGTGGCGGCGTCTTGAGTGAAGCCCCTAGTTACATCAGCCCAAGTCACGAACTCATCTGGTCTCGCGTCCACTGAGCCTACTCCCTCCTGCCCAGCAATGTGCAGGGTGCCTAGGATGTGTTGGTAATCGTTCATGATGGATTCCACATTCTGTTGGAGCACTACAGCCTGATAGATTGTTTTTCCATCCGGACTTTCCTCGTTGAACTCTCCGATCAGCATTCCAATGCGGTACAGATCCATCTGCTGAGTCCCCTTCCTCAGAAGGTACAGAATCTTCCCACAGTCACCTTCACGGAGTCTAGAAAATATAAACACCACTCCTTATGAATGGTTTCTGATAGGAGTGACAGGTTTCCCTATCAGAACTTACCTGTATCTGTCCATTATGAATCTTATGTGGTGGAAGAGACCGATTTCTGGGTCACATCCAATGTTTTCCATAGGTGGGATCATGTGGCCAATGCGGTCACCAATTGTGACCACCACTTTCCTCTCAGCCAGAGCTTCGAGGAACTCAATATTCGGCACATTCACCACTTCTCGGAGTCTGTAGCTGTCTGATGGACGTCTGGCAGCCACACTGGAAAGACTGGGGTAGTTGGCAGTATGCATCTCGCTTGCTATGACATCATGGGGTAACGGTTGTGGAGACAGCACTTCAAGTAGGCTCATATCGCTGAGAAATGGTCCCCTTCCCGGTTCGTTGTTTAAAGGCCCCCAGCAAGAGAAATGGAAGTATGGAGCCCTGGCCGCATCCATATCCAGTCTTCTGTTAAAGAATCTCAGGTGATGGCTGCTGTCTAGGGCGCCTTGGTTGACTTCCGCTCTCACTCTTTCCAGTGATTCTGGGTTTGAATTTTGCAGCAGGGTCCCCCGCTGATCTTCGCTGAGATGGAGATGTGCCGGTACCACAGCAAAGATCTTTCACCAGAGTTGCGTGTTGTCTTGTCCCTTCCAGTGAGGAAGAGTTCACATGTGACTGATCCCTTCGGCAGCAGTTGGTGGTGAATTTCTGCAGAAGCCGCTGTTCTTTCTGCCCGTATGCAAGTTATCTCCCCGTATGGAGTGGTCAAAACACCGCCATTGATCCCAGCAAAGTGAAATTGATGCATCCCGAATCTTTCAGCTGCAATTCTGCGTTGTAATTTCTCCCGGTCATCATCACAAACCAGGATTTGCCATGTGGTACTGTCCACATCAATTCTTGACACAAGCGCTTGCTTGATATTTTCCTCTCTGCAGAATCTAAAGTTTTAGTTTAGTTTAGAGAAGAGAAATCAGTCATGCTGAAGCCGGAGCAGCGGATTGGACTAAAACAAGTGAAAAGGTTGATCATTACATGTTGTAAGAAAAAAACCCACTTCTGCTTTTGGGCCGTCAGCCTTTAACGCACATATCATGCTAATTGCCATCAGATACTCAGCCATTCCGTAGAGTTCTCACATGTCTGGTGAGGAGGACTGTATGAATTTCTGAGTGAACTTACTCCTTGAGCCGCTGCCGTACCTCCACCGCAGTTTCTATATTAGTAGCTCGTATCTCCTGGAAAATGTCTATAATAGACAGGTTTATGTTAAGGTAAGTTGTGCATTTCAACCTCTTTTAGTGCAAAGTTTACGCTGTGTTGTACCATAATGCTGGGAGTAAATAGTGGTTTTAAGTTTGCATGTTCATGAGAAGAGTAACTCTGAGAAGAAAATTCCCAATCGAAAACTCAGACGATATCAGCTTGATGATCTCATAATCATGACTAAACTGGACACTCCCCACACACAGTGAACCTCAGGCTACACAGAGATAACCTCAGGCTACACAAATATAACCTGTATTTCTCCGAAACTGGCAGTGACAGGCAGATTTGAAACTTCTTATTTTCGCTGTCAGATTATCAAACTTTCATGAATGCTTGTGTAGCCAAGTGTTTAACTGAATCAGATGGACCTTTGTGGGTTCATACAGAACGGCAAGCAAATCAGTCCTTGAAAGTGCGGCATTTTTACTCTCCTATCGGCATTTTTACTCTCCTATCCGCATTTGCACCGGCTTCATAAACGCTGGTGTTAAGCTTAACCTAAATCAGGCTTAAGGGCGGTGAAAACATAATAAGTGCTGACTAAAGCCAGCGTATGAAACCAGCAAACATGCTGATAGGAGAGTAAAATATACCGAGAGCGTTCAATTAGCTAATGTTGAAGTTGCTGCTAACACCTTCCATCTATATAATCTACCATATTTTATATACTTGGGTTATATCATTCATTCAACAATGTATAGGTCCTATGGCTGTGGGGGCAAGGATGATGTATCTATAGCTACCTCTGGTATATGGCTCTGCTGAGGAATTTGTCGAACAGTCCTGACGACGGAAGTCTAAAATTGATAGTCCAATCATGATGGTAGCAATCTTAGATAAAGAAGCGTCGGCTTTTGTCATCAATCTATTCTCCCGTAGATATTCGTGCATCAACACGTGCGGGAGTGAGCGGGAGTGAGTGTGGATAGGTGCAGGAGTGAGTGGGAGTGAGCGCGGATAGGCATGGGAGTGAGCGTGAAAATCGATAGGGGAATGACAAAAGCCGAATCATCATATATTCACTTTAAGCTACTGCACGGGTGATATCATCCACTCAACAATGTCTAGGTCCTGTGGCTGTGGAGGCGAGGATGATATATCTATAGCTACCTCTGGTATATGGCTCTGCTGAGGAATTTGTTGAACAGTCCTGATGACGGAAGTCTAAAATTGATAGTTCAAGCATGATGGTAGCAATGTCAGATAAAGAAGTATCATATATTCATTCACTGCATGATAATTTCAAAAATAGCCCTTAGAATTTCTGGTACTGAGTTGGGATAATTTTTTATCTGCAATAGCGTTGAGACGAGCCAATCAGAACAGAAATCAAACTTTATGGTTGACTGATCTTGAGTTGAGATAAGCTCCCTGCCGCCACCAGGAACTCACCAGAGCAGTTTATAGGTCAAAGAGGATGAGTAATGATTTTGTGTAACATGTACCCGCGTTTCACGCCACTCTCTCATACCTTGCCCGCTTCTTACAAACGACACCCATCTTACTCGAACTCCGCCCACTTATTCCATTTCTCTCAGCCTACATCAACTTTACCTCAAGCTAAGATCACTCATTTTAAACTCAACCTATTTCTCTCAAACGCTACCCACATCTCTCAAGCCTCTCCCATTTCTCTCAAACTCCACCCAATTCTCCCGCACTCCCCAAATCTGTCTGCAAGAATAAAAGGAACCATCTACCGAGGAAAGCTGGTTCGTTCCTGCCTGCAGCTTCTGTGGTGGCAGAGAGAAAACTAGGAGCCAATAGCACTTTTGTAAGCACATGGACTCCATCGTGTGCCTCTCTACAAACCCAAAATGTGATGCTGAGCAACTGTCACAGACCAATGTACCGCGGTCCTGGAAGGTATAGATAAGCTGCGGGATCAGCGCTTATATGATATGAGATTTATGACTTTAGTTAGATTGCAGTCAGAGAGTTACGTTTCACGAGATCGTAGATTCAATGCTCCAACATCAGGATTTCTGTCTGCGTCATCAACTCCTTCCTCCGCCAAATCATTCAAGGTATTATCAGCTTTGGCTACAGATAAAAGGACAGCCCATTCAAACACACAGGGTGGGTTGATCAATTTAATGAGCGCCAATGGCATAGTTCCCCCTCGAGCTATCAACATGCCATGGTCTTATCAGCATCTCCTTTGAACATCATGATCTACAAGTTGATGAAAGGTCAGGGAGATTCTCTCTCTGAGTCTTGTTTTATTCGGACCAATTTTGCAACAAACTCAGTCCAAATAAATGAGATTCCAGAAAAAGTACGGCTATAGTCACCATGGCAACGCCGTAGGTTTTATGCAATTGAGTATGATGATAATATACACTAAATATGTATTATACGTATGAGGCATTTTCATAGGGGCAGTACTTTTACGTCACACAGGATCAACTTTCTTTTCTTTATTTCTTTACCTCGTATTATCAACCTAAATATTACTCTACTTCTAGAGCATCAAGTTAGTGAGTATATATGAAGAAATGGAGAGGAAAATTGTGTTAGTGCAAGCTAGGATAAAGCCATGCAAGAAGAAAACTGTTGCCATTTTGATTGACTATGAGATTGCCGGTTGAGGTACCGATGTACCGATGCCGAACTAGGATCTCTTGTCATTATCTTTCTCCTTTCTCTCCCCTCCCCACCCCATACTATCACCGATCGCAAACCTGGCGCAGGCTACACTGAGGGCTCTATTAGTAACCTCAAAACAGTGTATAAAAGACAGAAATAGAGCAGCCACTCTCAATCTCAATTGAAATTCTCTTCAAGTTCCTTTGGGTAAAGATTTCACGCAAGAACAGAAATCAATATCAAACAGATTGGGTGTTTCATTTCTGTCTCTTGTTAGGCATTGGATCACTCTCAGTTCATTCATTTCACTCAACGATCAATTCGCTCATGAGAGCTGGGAACTCCAGTCAGTTAACTTTACTCCAGCTGCACTCTAGTTGCTAAATTGACTACTTTGTGGTCACTTTCAACTCAGTGACCTCACGAATTGGAATTGAATTGACTCTAACCCTCTAGCCCCAGGAATTGGCTCACCAGTTGACTTACGTTGATGAAAGACTTGCACTGAATTGACAATGATGAGCAGTAGTATAGTGTCCATAGGAATCAAACAGTGATGACTGCTAGTGCTGAGGCCTTACTGAACATCATTAGCTGATATTTCAAGCACACCAGCAAAATTTAGTTTACTTTAGCTTGCAATTCCAACTCAATGCCCGATTTCATCAGCTAGATTTACTGCGCAGTCTTTCTCTGTCTGTACTTTGTTGCTCCGCAATGACCAAATGACTAACTACTCATTTCCAGGAGGAAAAACAGCACCACATCTATAACCACAGCATCATTAGTTTCACAGTTGCCAATGAAGGAATAGAACATTGAGTTTCAGTGCTCTTGTGTGAGTCATAGCTCATGATCATGAGTAAACACTAGGTATTCTAGGCATATGATTGTGGACTATGTATAGTCCTTCTAGTCTGTGTTCAAGTACCGCACCTATAAATTTTCTTTTGGTGCGCTATTCGCAATTGAATGCACATAAACTTCAGTATAAATGAATTGAAACTTGACTTCAACTTCAAAGAATATCAGCACTAAACTTCTGACTTGACTTGACTTGACTTCAACTACCAGCATTTTAATGAGTTGAGTATGAATTGTGACTCCATATACAATGAATTTACACTTGCAATGACTTTTGGAAAGGGTGACTTTTCCCAGCTCTGCAGTAACCTATCTCTGTAGAATAATCTGTGTTTAACAATAAAGCACTCAGCATAGTCATAACTAACATCGACTAACATCAACGATGCTCCATTGACTGATCCCTTATGCCCCAAGATTGTTCAGGAGGTGAACGGATGATGACTCGAACCTCTGCTCAATGTTCCACATTTCAAACAAGCACAGAATAATTGTTGATACTGACGATACTGACGATACTGGCGATACTGGCGATACTGACGATACTGACGATACTGGCGATACTGGCGGTACTGACGATACTGGCGATACTGGAACAAGCGTATTTGAGTATTGATTCCTCATAACCTCACAGATACTTTGGTGAAAAAAATAAATAAAATTCAAATTCATGGCTTGTTTTTGACTGGATAGTAAATATAGAGATATCCAGTGGTTACAGGTGAAGAAACCTAGGTGTGGTTTGCAATCACCAATAAAAGGTATACGGGTTAGTAGGTAGGTAGGTAAGTAGGTAGGTAGGTATGCATGTATGCAGGTAGGTAGGTAGGTAAGTAGGTAGGTAGGCACGCAGGTACGCAGGTACGCAGGTAGGCAGGTAGGCAAGTAGGTTGGCAAGTACGTAGGTAGGCAGGTAGGTAGGTACGCAGGTAGGTACATCTATTTAGCATCCACTTACATTTCGCCAGCGAGCCGATTGATCCGCCCAACCCAGACGTCAGGGAGTATCCGGTGCTGGTGCTGAGGAAGAGAAACAACTGAAGTTTAACATCAATTCATTCAGAGATGAAGCTGACTGACAAACTCAGCAACCTGAAGTTACACTTCAATTTCACCAACTCAGTGTGCCCCAAGGCAAGCGTCAATGGCTGATAGTGGCATTGTGTCATCTGTAACTATTAACAGTAGTCATAAACCCACGTACCTGACCTGACAGCACAGACCTAACGTATTTCAGTTCCTCCTTGATAAGGGTTTGAACCCACGGCATAGCAGACTGCCCTAACCATTATTTAACCTTTCTACCAGTAAAAAGCTGGTTCTGTGAATCTCCTGTCGTTATGCTCGCAATTGTCCGCATGCTCACGCTTTCCTTGCACGCCTAGGCTTGATAGCGATTGATAGTAAACTCCCCATAAAACTCTATAGGCATTCCTAGGCAGGCGTTAGTAGGCAGCAGTTAATGGGGCCCCCCCGGAGGGCAGGGATATAGGGGAAGGGCGAGGGCTGGTTGCGCTAAGGTGGGGGGGGCGTTTATTGGGGGTTTTGTGT